>Ga0157378_10002712_pt1 | contig 15766 bp, 17 predicted proteins | sample M65metaG_FD_115309 | JGI IMG/M metagenome (GOLD analysis project Ga0157378, IMG submission 115309) | Miscanthus rhizosphere microbial communities from Kellogg Biological Station, Michigan, USA - M6-5 metaG | ecosystem: Host-associated > Plants > Roots > Rhizosphere > Soil | place: USA: Michigan...
CCCGGTGTACTGATCGGCGTGCGTCTCGGGACGGATGGTGATGTCGGGGAGCCCGGCGACGGTCTGCTGCGGCAGTGCGCCGACGCCGCTGATCGCGTCCGGGACCGGCGGCGGTGGCGTTGCAGCCGGCGTTGCAGCCGGACCGGGCCCGGTCGGCAGCGGCAGCGGCCCGCCGAGCGCATCGAGCGGCGGCGCGATGTCACCAGCGGGCGGCGGCGGTACGGCACCGTCGAGCGTCTGCGGGCCATCTTGCTGCGGTGGCGTCACGGGCGGCGCGCTGCCGCCAGCGTCGGCCGCAGTCGGGGGCTGCGACGCGTCCGGCAACATCATGGCGGCCGGGTCGTCGCCGAACATCGGCGGCCGCGGCAGCCACTGCAGGCTCGGATCGTCGAGTCCCGCCATCAGCGCCCCTTGTGCTCGAGCGTCGACAGCCGCTTGTCGATGCCAGGCAACATCGCTGCGAGCGCGGTCGCTAGGTGGCCGCCATGGATGGCCTTACCGGCGGGCGTCTCGACGACCGCGTGCTTGAGGCCGGCCCCCTCGAGGTCCTGGGCCATGACGCCGACGCGTGCGCCGGCGCCGTGCTTCGCGTCCTTGTAGCGGAAGAAGTGTGCGCGCAGACCCTTGAGCGATGCGTCCGCGTCTTTCTCGCCGTCGCGGATGTCGGTCTTGAGACGGCGGTCGCTCATCGCGATCGCTGCCAGGCCGGCCGCGGCCATCGGGCCGTACTGCTGCAGCATGCTGGGTGCCGGCGTGCCGGCGTTGGACGCGCCGTAGCCGCCGATCGCGGCGCTGCGGCTGCCAAGCACGCCTTGCAGCTCCTGGCCGCGCAGCCCCTGGAGCAGTCCGGCGTACTGCTGCTGCGCCTGATTGCGCTCCTGCAGCCCTGCCACGGCTTGCTGGCCTGACATCCCGTAGCCGAGCCGAGCCGACTGCAACGCTGCCGTACGCGCCGCCATCGAGGCGTTTTGCGGGGCCGCGCCGGCCGCCATCGACAGCTGGTTGGCCTGGTTCTGCTGTAGCCCCTGGCCGAGCTGCAGTGCGCTGATCGAGTTCTGCCCCGTCGCCTGCGCACGCAGATCGGCGATCGCGGGCACGAGCTGGTTACCGTAGTAGTCGTAGCTGCTCTGCGCGCGATCGGCGAACCCGCCTGCGCTTCCCGCCTGCGCTTGCAGCAAGCGCTTGCGATCGGACTCGACACCAGCATCAGGGCTATCGCCCCAGGTCCATGGTTTGTACCAGCTCATGTCATTGCTTCTGTCCCGCCGGCAGCCGGCGATGGAGACCCGGTTTCACGCCGACCTCGAGGCCGAGGCCGGTCAGCTTGCATGCTTCACCGGTCGGCGCGACGTACGTGCCGCCGCTGAACGAGCCGGTGACGGTGACGCCGTTCATCGCGGCGATGTCGATCGTCTTGGTCGGCGTCGAGTCAGCGAACTGCGTCTGCGCGAGCGCGGTCCCATTCATGATCGCGCCCTCGAGCGAGTTCACGGTCAGGCCCGCCGCCGGAGTCACGACGCGCACGCCGATGTTGTTGAGCTGCTCGCGCCAGCGCCCGGTGGCGAGGTCGTAGGCGTAGTGGTCGCGCACGTCGACGAGAGTCGCGAGCCCGAGCTCGAAGCTGAGCGACATCGTGATTCGATTGCCCATCTCGCCGTAGCTGGTGACCTTGCCGGCGGCCGCAAAGTCGAACACGTTGAACGTCGCGCTCCATCGCGTACCGCTTGTGGTGACGTTCGCCGATAGTCCGCCGACCGTGGCGAGCGTCGCTCGCGCGCCAGCTGCCACCGCGGTGAGCCGCACCTTGATCGCCTCGCACTGGCCCTGCGACGGGCTGTGCCGGACCTGCAGCGCGCTACCGACCACGGCCGGCGTCGGCGGCCAGGCCTTGTCGTCGTAGTACGCCGGATTCCCGGCGCCGTCGTACTGATAGTCGCGAGCCAGGCGGACGCGCATCAGGAACGGCGACCGGTACTCGCCAAGCGCCTCGATCCAGCGAACCCGCGCCGCGCCCTGCAGGTCGTTGAGCTTGATCCACGAGGACTCGACATCGAGCCCGTACGTCAGCGCCGTGTACGCCGGCTGCTCGATCTTCGGCCCCGTCGGCGTCAGATAGACGTAGGACCCGTTCCAACTCGTCGCGTGGACCCCATCGCTGATCGTCCACTCTGCCCACTTGCCGTCGGGCGCCTCGGGCGTCGCGAGGTAGTCCCACATCAGCATGCGCGCGTTCGTGACGATGCGGACCTGGTGTTGAGTCTCGACGACCGTCACCGCGAGCACCGCGTCGGCGTCGAATGCTTCGACGGAGGCGCCGATATAGACCGCGGTCCACGATCGATCGAGCAGGTACCAGCCCTTGCGCGACTTGAAGATGAGCCCCCGCGGCGTGAGCGCGACGCTCTCGGCCGAGACGGCGCCGACGTCCGACGACAGCCGGTTCGCGGGGCCGAAGTTCTGGCCGCCGCCCAGGTTGTCGAAGCCGCCGCCGGGCAGCGCGTAGATCGAGGTCTCGCGAAACACGACCAGCGTCTCGTTGAGGTACGCGAGCGCGGTGATGTCGCCCCCACCGGGCGGAACCGCCACGACGAGCCCGTCGTTGAACGACGCCACCTCACCGATGCCGCGTAGCCGCGAGGGCCACACCGAGTCAGGCTGACCGGCTACGCCGGCGAGGAATACCCGCGTGTCCGTCGCGAAGATGATGGATGCCGCGGGTGGCGAGAGCGCCTCGAGCACCGCGCCGTTCTCGGGATTCGTCTCGAGCTTCGATAGCGCCGCGTCGGAGAGCGCGTCGTCGAACGTCGGCAGCGACGATGCGAGCGTCGGGTCGTTCGGCTGGTAGCGGTTCGGGTTCGTCAGTGCCGCCGGATCGTTCGATGACGCGAGGTAGAACGGCGAGTCGAACGTTGGCGCGACAACCGTTGACCAGTATTCGACTGTCGGCGGAACCGCGGTCTTGTGGGTCACCGAGAGCGGAGCCGACGTCAGGATCGAGAGCTTGGTGCCCGTGTTGTTGATCGAGGCGATCGTCGCGGTAGTGGACCGGTCGCTCTCGCCCTGCGCGTTCTGGTATCGCCACGTCGATTTGTAGGCGTAGAGCCCCGCGGTCTTGCCGCCGCCACCACCGTCGATGATGCCAAGCAGCCACGGATAGATGTGGAACCCGACCTCGACGAGCCGCGTTCCGTCGTACTGCAGCACCTCGCCGGCGGCGATGTACAGCGTCCGGCCGATGGTGCTCGTGCGCCGAGCGGCGTTGCTGTCGAGCGTAAACACGATGTCGACGGGCGTTCGTGCGGCGAAGCCCTGACCGCCGGTGCCGAGCGGAATGCGCCGGCGCCGAGTCCCGATCCATGCGTACTGGCCAGTGCCGACGGCCGCCACGCCGGGAAGGCGACCGACGGAAGGCGTATACCCACCGGCGACGCCCGCGAGCGACTTCGCGCAGAGGAATCCGTCGTCGCGATACAGGAAGTACGTGTTTTGCAGTGACAGTCCCGGTCCGGCGAACGGGCTCGAGGTCACGATTGCAGTCGACGGCTTGGCGAAGACCGTCCACACGTAGACCGATCCGTTGTAGTCGAATGCACGAGACGCCAGACCGACCTGGCGTGCAACCGTGATCGCAGTACCCACCGCGCCGGCGGTGTCGATGTAGTTCGCCGTCGTCGATCCGGATGCATCCGTAGTCGACGAGATCTCGGTGCTCGAGATGAAGAAGTAGCAGCGGAAGGCGCCTCCGTTCGGCACCGAGCGATACGCGGCTGTGATGTTGAACGTCGCGCTCGCGCCAGGCCCGATCGCCTGGTTGACGTTCACGTCGGCGAGCGTCGAAGTGAGCAGGAAATCGCCGACCAGACTGCCGCCGGAGCCGCGCAGTACCTGCACGTTGAGCCCATTCGGCGTGACCGCGACTGCCATCGTGGCATCCGACGTGCGCGCCTTCGTGACGGCCGTGATCGCGAGTGCTGGCGTAACGCGAAACACCGAGTAGCTCGTCGTGGTTGTCCGACGACACACCCCGACGGCGAGGTCCTGGCCATCGACCTTGACCACGTCGTAGAACAGGCTAACCGCCGTCGCGATGACAGTCACCGACCCGCCGAGCGCCGGTGCCGATGGATCGATCGAGAACGCGACCAGCGAGTTGAGCCCGTCGATCGCGAACAGCAGAATCCTCGTGGCGAGCGCGACGAGTCGCGGTCGCACATCCTGTATGAGCGTCGTCGGTATTACCACAGACCCGGTCGTCTTGTCGGCCGCCGACACGAACGACACCGGCCCCTCGGTCCACGTGTACACGATGAGCCCGTTCAACTCCGCCCGATCGCCGTCGATCTGGTCGCCGATGGTCGCCGAAACCGGGGTCTCGGTGACGTTCACCGCGAGGTGCGTGCCGCGGGCTACCCACACACCGAGCTGGGCATTCCAGCTGTAGAGCGTGTCATTCGTCATGAGCACGAGCTCGCCGTTGACCGCCTCGAGGCGCCGGCAGTTCGCCAGCGTGCCGCCGCCGAAGATCGCATTGCTCATCGCCGCCATCGGCTTGCGGGTCTGCGCGCCCCGCAGCTCGTCGAACTGGATATCGCGGGCGAGTTCCATGTTGCGCGGGTCCGTGGCCCGCGCGTCTGTTTTCTGCTCGAGTCCACCACCGAGCGAGAGCTGGAGCGTCTGCCACTGGAGCCCGCGCGCCATGTCACATCACCAGGACGTCGACGGTGATGTCGCGCGGAAACAGGAACTGACCAATCTGGATCACCTTGCTGCGATCGATCGGCTGGCCGGCCTGGCTCGTCGATCCGAAGTCCACAAATGCCGGCGCCGACGTGGCGCCAGACAGGGTGACGCCGGACGCCAGGCGAAAGCACGACACGCCGACGAACGACGGCGCGCGCCCGAGGCCGTGTGCGATCATCACGGGGGTGCTGGCAGGCAGGACCACGCCGCGGATGGTCTCGGCGCCGAGGATCGACAGCGACGCAACCTCCGAGAGGCGCTGCTCGTGATTGCGCCGCACCCGCTCCGAGTCTGGATCGGCGAGTCGGGTCGTGATCGGCGCGGTGAAGCGCGACATCAGCGGTTCCGCCAGTCGCCCGGGTCGCGAGCGAGCCAGTCGTCATCGTAGTCGCCGCCGTATCCACCGCCGCCAGGCATCACCACGCGTCGTCGCGGATTGACCAGCGCGCGCAGCCCCACGTCCTCGGCAAAGCGCGCGTTTGCCGCCTCGCGCTCCTGGATCGCCATCGTCGGATCGCTCTCCGTCTTGGGCAGCGCCTTGGCCGCGACGCCCCAGATCAGGAACGCCTCGCCGTCGCCCGTCACGACGTCGACGGTCGATGCGTCGGACAGCGACGAGAGGTCCGGCGACTGCGGCACGTACACGTGCTGATACGTGCCCGAGCTCGGCCGCGGGAACAGCACCACCGCCTGGCCGACCAGCGAGTAGCTCTCCGCGTTGCCGGTCTGCCCGCTCCACCGGTTGCGCTCCTGGACCTGGAGCTCGCGGAGCTGAACCGTGCGGCCCGACGGATCGACGCGGTCGATCCCGATCGTCTCGTCGTGATCGATCGGCAGCGGGTACGACGCCGCGCCGGTCGCAATGATCGGCGCGGTGGCCTCGAAGTAGCGCATCCCGGCCTTCACGACAACGCTGTAGAGCTGCGCGTATTGCTCGCTGATCAGCGACTTCCATTCGGGTGGCGTGATGACGCTCTGCCCTTCCTGGTCAGCGCGGCGCTGGCAGCGGAGGACGACATCGCCCATGAAGAGAGGCCGCGGCATCAGGGCGCGTTTACGTTGTAGAGCTTGAAGCTCGGGCGAATCGTCAGCCGCTGTGTCGCGGTCAGATCGATAAGCGCGTTGCCGCCGCTGAAGATGTTGATCGGCAGCGTCCGCGTTGCTGCGTTGTAGTCGCCGGCCACCGCCGAGTAGCCCGCGACGCCGGCAGGCGCGGTCGCGTCGAACGTGTGGCCGACGAGTCCGATGTACGTGCCTTGGGGGTCGGCCCACACGAGGTTGATGAGGCCGGTCCCGACGTAGACGACGGTGATGCCGCGACCGAGCAGCTTGCTGACCAGCGCAGTGCCGCCGGCGAACCGCACGACCTGCTGCACCTCGGTCGGCTCGGTGCTCTGAACCCGATTTGAATAGTACGACATTGGCTATTGCTCCCGTCGGACTTCAGATCTGGAATACGAAGTGATTGCGGGTGTTGCTCTGGATGTACTGGAACAGCGAGCGCGTCCGCGTCTCGAGGCTGTCCGCCGTCGTCGACCGCAGGTTGTAGTTGCCGTCGTCGTTGATGATGTGAACGAGCTCGCCGTTCTTGCGGATGTAGTGGCTCTCGCGCTCGTAGCCGCGCGCGCGGTTGGTCGGGCAGTCGGGATCCGACCAGAGGACGAGCGAGCCGGCCGGTGTCGAGATCGTCGCCTTCTCGAATCCGTACTTGAGCTCGCCGCCGGCCTGGGCCATCTCGACGCGCGCGTTGCCGCGGCGGACGACCGCCCAGAAGTTGATCGGGTTGAGCACGCAGTCCGAGGTGATGCCGCCGACCGAGTTGACGGAGATCGCGGCCTGCCCGACGCTCTCCTCGATCGTCTGGTTGAGCGAGATCGTCGACGACAAGCGCGTGCCAGCGAGTCGCTCGGTGTAGATCGCGCGATCGGCGTTCCGGAAGAGGACGCCCAGCGTCGGCGCGATGAGCGGCGTGCAGTCTTCCATGCCGTTCATTGAGCCGAGCGAGGTGCCCTGGCCCGCGGGGTCGCCAGCGTTGTAGAGGAAGTTGCCGTCAGCGAAGCCCGCGATCGCGGCGGCCGACGCCACCGTGATCTGGCCGAGCGAGAGGTTGACGGCGGTGATCGTCGTGGTGCCGGTGAGCGCGCCGGTGCCGTCTGCGTTCGCGGACGCGCCGATCGTCTGATCGATCTCGAAGTTGCGTGCGTCGTCGATGACCTGGAGCTGGATCGTGTTGCCGTTGATCGACGCGCGCTGACCACGGATGCCGCTCGAGTTGCGGAACAGATCGAACGCCACCGCGTTGACGTGCGACGCGATCGTGTCGTCGGTCGTGAGCGTGACGAGGTCGGTGAAGGCGCCGTCGTCGGCGCACTTCAGGATCGACGGACCGTCGACCAAAACGTTGCCGTACTTCGTGACCGCCGTGGCCACGAATTGCACGCCGCGCGTCGCCGACGCCTGCTGCTGCGCGTGCGTGAAGCTGTTGCTGATGCCCTGCGGGTTGCCGAACTTCATCGGATAGCGGAAGTCCGCTCCGACGAAATCCCCCTCGTGGCCGGGCGCCTTGCTGCCCTGCTGGATCTGCGAGAGCGTCGGGTGCATGCGCATCGCGACGTCGGCGATGCGGCCCGCGTAGTTGGTCCGGAAGATGTATGCAGCTGTGCCGGTCGTATTCGTGACTGCCATGACAAGACTCCCCTCGACGAGCGAGGTGTTTCGGGCGTTCGGTTGTTCGCCGTCGGTCTTGTCGGCAGGTCAGGTCGGTCTTCGGGGCGCCCTCGGTCTTGTGGGCAGGTCGGTTCGGGCTTCGGCGGTGACGGGAATGCGGCGAGGTGATCAGCCTTGCGCCGCTCGGATCTTTTGGATGCCCGCGATCAGCTCGCTGCGCGAGAGCTTGGTGGGCGCAGCCGCGGGCGCTGGCGCGGCGGGTGGCTGTCCGGCGGCCGGACTTGGAGCCGCGGGCGGACTCGGCGCCGCGGGGGCGGGACGCACGAGGGCCTCGTATTCCGGCCGCAGGCGCTCGAGCTCGGCCGCGCGGTGGGCCTCGTACGTCCTGAGCACATCCGCCGGGGCGGGAACGTCGCGCAGATCGTCCGAGGGGCCGCTCTCCAACCACATCCGATCGGCGAGCTCGAGCAGAGCGTCGCGCGTCGCGGCGGGGTTGGCCGCGTGCCGCGCCCTCGCGAGCGGGTGCTCGTCGCCGATCGCCTTGGTCACGTTGCCGGCGTAGGCGTCGAGCTGCGCCTGCACGACCAGCTGCTGCTCGCGCTGCGCCTGCTGATCCTTCATGGCCTTGAGCTCGGCCTCGACGCTGCTGATCTTCTGGACGCTCTCGCGCTGCTCGAGCGCCTGCCTGGCTTGCCCGGCAGTCGCGCTGGCGCGCGGATCCTTTTTTCCCTCGGGGCTGAGCGACCACACCAGGCGACCGAGGCTGTCGAAGTCCTGCTCGGCAAACCCGAGCGCTTGGAGCGCCGCGATCGGATCGCGGCGGGCGTTCGCGATCGTCGCCTCGACCTGCTCGGCCTTGGTCAGGCGCTGCTGCCAGGTCCCGCGCTGCATCTCGAGGTCGGCTTGCATCTGCGCGCGCTCGGCGGCGAGCTGGCGGCGCGCGTGCTGCTCGGCCTTGCGGACCTGCGCCATGCCCGGCGGCTCGGCCGGCTCACCCGCTGGCGCCGAGCTCGGCGCGGCGGGTTCGGCCGGCTGACCTGCGGCGGCCGGTGGGGTCGCGGCTGCGGGTGGCTGTCCGGCGGCCGGACTTGGGGCCGCGGCGGCCGGGATCTGCGGCTTGCCCACGTTGGCCGCGCCGGCGAGCACTGCCGCTTTGGTGGCCGCGCGCCGGGCGGCGGCATCGTCCATCGGCGTCGAGGCAGGCTGCGCGGGCGCCGCACCGGACGCTCCTTGCGGCGCCTGTGCAGCAACCCCCGCGGGCGTGTCGGTGCCTGCCATCAGCATTGACTCCTATCGCGTTGCGATTTCATATGTCAACAAGATGCAGATGCACAGCCGTTGCAACAAGGCTCGGGCGTGACATCGGCCGAGCAGCTGCTCGACCTGATCGAGAAACACGCCCCAGGCCTCCGAAAGGCGGGCGTGCTCTCGGTTTCCATCGAGGGGCTGTCGGCTCAGCTGGCGCCCGCGCCGATCGAGGTGCCCGCCGGCAACGCAGAGCCGGCGGGCGAGCCGGGTGCAGATCCCCTCCAAGACCCGGCGCTCTACCCGGGCGGCATCGTGCCCGGCTACACCCTTGCGCCTGAGGACGAGCAGTGACCGGCGACGTGCCAACGTGCTGGTGGACGGCTGAGAAGGGCAAGGTGAGCGGTAGGGTGTTCGCGTCGGTCCGCACGATCGACCGCACGCAGTTCGAGGTGTTCAACCGCTTCAAGCAGCTTGCTGCACTCTACGACACGACGCCGCGACCCGGGCAGCGTGTGCACCGAGGCGGCCCCAAGAACCACGGCCGGATGCACGAGAACGTCGTCGCGAGCAACGTCGATACGGTCGCCGCGCAGGTCGCGACGCAGGACGTGCGCGCGGTCTTTGACACCGATGGCGCCGATTGGAGCACCCAGCGGCGAGCTCGGCACCTCGAGTGGTACGCCGAGGGCGTCGGCAAGCTGATGCGCGTTCCGGCGAAGTGCCGGCACGCGTTCAAGAGCGGCGCCGCGATGAAGGGGACCGGGCTCACCAAGGTGTGGCGCGACGCCTTCGATCGACCCCGCGTCGAGGCGGTGCGCGTCGACGACGTCGTGGTGGACGAGCTCGAGGCGCAGTACGGCGACCCCAAGCAGTTCCACTACCGCACCGTCATCGATCGCGACGAGCTGAAGGCGCAGTATCCCGACTTCGAGCGCCAGATCACCAACTCGCAGGGCGGATACGGGCAGTGGCAGACGTGGGCGGGCTGGCGGCCGATCGCGCGCAACGAGGTACTCGTCATCGAGAGCTGGCGCGTGCCGCTCGGTACGCGTGGCCACGATCGATACAAGCCGGGGCGTCACACGATCACGATCGAGGGTTGCGATCTCGTCGACGAGGAGTTCCACGAGGAGTCATTCCCGTTCGCGATCATGCGGTGGTCGCGGCCGATCGATGGCTGGTACGGCATCGGGATGGCCGAGCGGATCGCCGGGATCCAGCTCGCGCTCAACCGTCGCAACCTGCAGATGGAGCGCAAGCTCGACCACGGCGCGTTCCCGACGACCTGGGTTTCGCAGACCGATGCAGGGCTTGCGACGGCGCAGACGAGCATCGTGCAGAATCCCTATGGCACCGTCGGCGTCTACCGCGGAGCGCGGCCGCCCGAGACGGTGACGCCGCCGACGATCTCCCCGGACGAGCTGCAGGATGCCGAGCGACTGTCGGCCAAGGCGTCGCAGGTCTCGGGCGTGAGCCGCATGGCCTCGCAGAGCATGAAGCCAGCCGGGATCGAGACGGGCGTGGCGTTGCGCGAATACCGCGACCAGACGACGCAGCGATTCGCCGAGCAGGAAAAGGACTACGAGCAGTTCGTGCTCGACACGATCACGCTCGTGATCGCCGTCTGCAAGCAGCTCGGCGACAAGGCGCCGACGGTGACACGCAAGACACGGTTCGGCGCGCGCAAGATCTCGTGGTCGCAGGTCGACATGCAGGACGTGCGTGTGTGGATCGGCGCAGCGTCGACGCTCTCGCGCACGCGCGCCGGTCGCGAGCAGACCGTCGTCGAGTGGGCGCAGGCGGGAATCATCTCGCAGGACGACGCACGCCGGCTGATGGGGCATCCCGATCTCGAGCGCGCGATGTCGCTGTACACCGCGGCCGTCGAGAACGTCGAGCATTGCCTCGAAGAGATCGCGGACGGCAACACCGTGATGCCCGAGCCGTTCATGAATTTGAAGCTGCTCGTCTGGCGGGCGCAGCAGGAATACCTGAACTGGGACGCGGACGGCGCGCCGGAGGATGTGCTCGAGAATCTGCGCCAGGTGATCGTGACCGCGGCGTGGATGGCGAGCGGCGGGAACCAGCCGGCCAACGGCAACGCCGGCGTCGGGCCCGACCAGTCGATGCCAGCTGGTGCACCGGGCGCGGCCGCGGGGCCGATGCCGGGCGGCATCCCGCCGATGCCAGCCGGACCGCCGATGGGGATGCCACAGGCCGCGCTCGCGCCACAAGCGATGCAGCTCGCGCCGACCGGCTAAGCCGCGTGCTGATGCGGCTCGACGCGGGCCTCGACGAGACCCAGCGCAAACAGGACGCGAGAGACGTCTCGGGATGGCTGGCGCTGGTCGACCGCCTGGTCGACGAGTGTCATCCCGAGCAGCGCGATTTCGTGCTCGATCTTGCGCGCTACATCGTTGGGCTCGTGGGCCGCGGCGGCGGCAAGACGACCGCCGGAAACGTCCGCTTCGTGCGCTGCATGCTCACCACCGCGGGCGCGCGCTGCCTGTTCGTCGCCCGCACGCGCGACCACGCGCGACAGCTGATCTGGCTCGAGACCAAAGAGATGTTCACCCGGCTCGGGTTCGTCGCCGGCAAGGACGTCGTCTATAACGAGAGCACGCTCACGGCGACGTTGACTCGCAACGGCGCTTCGCTGCGGCTCGTCGGCGCGGACAAGATCGCCGACCTCGAGGCTCTGCGCGGGAAGACCTATCATGAGGTCGGGATCGACGAGGCCGCGTCGCATCCCGACAAGCTGCTCGCGTACCTGATCAGGGAGGTCATCGGCCCGCGCCTCGTCGGCTCACTGTGGCTGATCGGCACCGCCGGGCGCCGGCTCAAGGGCCTCTTTTATGAGGTGAGCCGTCGTGGCTCGAAGCTGTCGCGACCATGGAAGGATCGCGCCGCGTACCCCGACTGGAAGGGCTCGTCGCTGCACAGGTGGAGCCTCAAGAGCGCGATCGACGCGACCGCGGATCGCCCGATCCCGAAGCTACTCGAGCTCTATGCCGCGCAGCAGTTGGAGATCGCGGCGCAGGGCCTATCCGACGACAACCCGGTGAAGCGGCGCGAGTACGACGCCGAATGGGCGGCCGACGACACGCTCAACGTCTACAGCTACCGGATCTACAACGAGGCCGGCGAGCTGTGGAATCAGTGGAACCCGGAGCGCGTCGGTCCACTGGCGATCGCCAAGCTGCCCGACACCTTCACCGACTGGGTCCACATCATCGCGATGGATCCGGGCTTCACCGACCCGACCGCGATCAACGTGTTCGCGACGTCGCCCTCCGACCCGAGCCGGACCATCTACCACCGGCTCTGCTACGAGCAAACGAAGCTCCACGCACGGCCGATCGCTCACCTACTGATCGGCAGCGAGCTCAAGCACGACGCGCCGACGGGCATCATCGGCGCGATCGGCGAGTGGCCCAACGCGATGATCGCGGACCCCGCTCACCAGATGGCGCAGGCGCTGCTGGCCGAGCTCGTGGAGGTCTATGGCATCCACATCGAGCCAGCGCAGAAGGGTTTTCGGTACAAGGTCGGCGCGATCGAGAACGTCAACGGCGACCTGGTCGACGGCCGCATCAAGGTGCTGAAAGACAGCGAGCTCGAGGAACAGCTGCTCGATCTGCAGTGGGACGAGAGCAAGACTGGCGAGCAGATCGAGCGGAAGGGGCAGCCGAACCACAGCGCTGATTGCCTCGCGTATGGGCGTGCGCTGCTGCAGCAGTTCATGTCGGCGATCGCGCCACCGCCGGCGCCACCGCTGCCCGCCGATCCGCGCTCGCCTGGCTACGTGCCGCCGATGCTGACGGAGCCGAGCGAGGACTACTCGCACCTCATGGGTGACGACGACTATTCGGCGCTGCTCGGCTGAGCCGCGTCCCACTCCTCGTAGTTCTCGATCCGGCTCTCGTGGAGCCACTTCGCGGCCGTCCACTTGCCGCCCTCGTAGCGATCGAAGCGGAAGCGGCGTTGCGACTCGACGAAATGGATATCGTAGCCCTTGGGGATGTCGGGCCCCTTGCGCGCCTCGACGTGATCCTCGGCCTCGCGTGGACTCGCGATCAGTGTCCCCTTGGTCACGAATCGGACGTGCCTGATCTTGATCTCGAGCGGCGCGGTCGCGAACTCCAACGGTGCGGCGGCGGGCGCAGCAAGCCCCGCGGGGGCGACGGGTTCTGCCGGCGGCGCCGGCGGCACGTTGGCGGTGGTCGTGGGCTTTGCGGTCATGATGTGAGGTACCTCGCAGGCAGTGGGTTGAACTGGGCGCGCGGGATCTTGCGGCTCAGCTGAGAGCAGTAGCTCGTGTGACACCCGTACTCGAAGGGGCGGCGCGGATCGACACCGGCGGCGCGGAACAGCTCGGTTCCCATGGCCTGGGGCAGGCCGTTGTGCAGGCCGCGGCGGTATGGCCGCTTGACGTAGACGTAATACACGTACGGGTTGGCGCGCACCGGGCCGCAATCGTCGGCCGCGGCCGCGGAAGCGCGCAGGGTGAGCCGGGCGACCGCGACGTCGAGATCGCGCACGCAGACGAAGCCATAGAGGAACGGCCGGCCCTCGTGATCGGTCTCGCCGAGCTCGTCGGCGACGATCGTGCGGGTGGACGGGTGATCTAGGATGCGGTCGATCTCGCGGTGCATGACGTCGGCGTACGTGTCCATCGCGAGCATCCCAGCGTAGGGGCTCGTGCGGTACGAGCTCGACCAGGTGCTCACCACGAACTGCCGATCGGCATCGATCATCTGGCGGAACGCGGTCATGGCGCCTTGATCGTCGCGTGGCCAGCGACGGTGACGCTCAGCCGGCCGACGACGCGGATCCAGGCGCTCGGCTTGCCGTCGACGTCATCGGGCGTCGACTTCAGCTCGTAGACCGTCTCGGCTCGAGCGGCGAGCTCGACCGTGGCGACCGCGAGCTCCCAGCCGCCCTCGTCGTCGGTGTCTGGCGCGACGCACCACACGAGCGGGAACGCGCCGGTGCGGTTGAAGTAGACCCGCCACGTGCCCGAGGCAACGATCGCGCTCATCGGCGACCGTCCCGCGCGCGCTTGAGCCCGATGTCCCGCGTGATGTTGCGCTGCTTGGCCTTCCACTCGGCGAGCGGCATCCCGTCGGCGAGCGGGCGCGTGTCAAGGCACACCGACTCGGGCGGGTACTCCATCACCTTGCCCTGGGCGACCTCGCCTAGCTTGACCCGGCCGTGCGGCGTCGGGAAACGCCAGGCGGACGCGTGGCCGCACTCGGCGCACGGGTAGTTGTCCGGCGCCGGTCGCGGCACCGTAGCGGCAAACCGTCCGTGCGCCGGACACTCGTACTCAGCGGCCTCGTAGGTCGACGGCGCGCCGCGGACCTTGATCGTCCAGGTCACGGGCTCGGCTCCGGGGCGCGGCACGCCTCGTGGTAGTAGGCGGCGCGCAGCCGAACGCGCGGCTCGCCGCCCTGGTACATGACGAACCGGCCGTCGTCGTAGACCAGGTGCACGGCGCCGATCAACGGGAACGTCCAGATCCGGCCGGGGCCGTGCTCGCGGGCGATGGCCGCCGTCATGTCGCGGGCGCCGCGCAGGATCACGCCCTCGTCAGCTGGGAAATCGCGAAAGCTGTGCCGCAGCGGCAGCAGGCGATCGCTCAGCCGCAGCTCGGAACCCGAGCATTCGCCGGTCACCACGAGCCCGAGCTCGCCGAGCTCGCGGTCGACCAGGGCGGCGATGCGCCCCGGGAGTCCGATGGCATCGCCCGGCGTGCGATCCCAGCGGCGCCGCGCGAATGGGCGCCACCACGGCGGGCGCGGCCCGATCGGCGGCATCACGACAGCACGCTCCGGCCCCGATCGAGCTCGCCGAGCAGTTCAGCGACCGCGGCGCGCTGCACCGGTGACGCCTCCGAGCGCAGGTACGCGCAGACGAGCTGAAAACGCTGCTCGGGCGTCTTGGACATCACGCGGTCGTGCTTTTCGAGCTGCCGGAGCGCCGACGTGACCTCAGCGACCCGGCTTGTGAGCCACGCGAGGTGACTGGCGAGCTTGTCGTCGTACTTTTGAGGGTCGGTGGGTTCGAGGAGCAGCTTTTCAGCCCGCGCTGCGCAGGAATCGAGCGCGATCAGCGAGCGATTCATGCTCTCGCGCGCCCGATCAAGCATTTCAGATACTTCGGTAGCCATTTTGGCGGTCCTTTTTTGGAAAATCGGCGTGTGAGGTCGACCCCGCCTGCGCACGCCCGAGCCGAGGGGGTGGCAGGGGCAAACATACCCCCGTCGACGATGGGGTGGTCATGCGAATGAAATCGAGATCTGTCCGTAAGCCGGACGCTTGACAGTTTTCGGCGCAGGACTTGAACTCTCTAGTGCTCATCACCGCGCCCTCCGCGCTCAGCAACGCGGTGCTCGCTCGCGATTGCAGAGCCGGCAGACGATGCCTCGCTCCGGTGTGACCTGGCGATGTAGCCGCAGATCGTGGCCGCTCGAGCAGCGCTCTCGACGCTGGCGATACGCCCAATCCTTGCGGCGCTCGTTCTCGCTGCGAGTGACGAGTTCGAGGTGATGGAGCGCTCGGCAGTGACGGCGCCTGCACAGGTGGTCGAGCTCGAGCCCAGGCGCGATCGGTCCATGCACCGCGACCCACGCGACGATGTGAGCGCGCGATCGACCGTGCCACGCGTACCCATCGCGGTCCTTGCGGCCGGTCGCGAGCTCGCACCCGAAGATCGGATCGTGCTCGGTGCTCACGTGCTCCTCGGAACTGGGACGAAGTAGTAGGCCGGGCACGACTCGCGCCAAACGCTCTCGTCGCGGCACCATTGCTCGACGAGCCGCCCGATCTCGGCGAGGGCTGCTGCCGCCGTGTCGTGCACGGACCGCGGCTCTGTCCGCGGGTGCAGCGTCCGACGCATGACCACGAAGCACTGGCGCTCGGTGCTCACGTTGGCCCCTGAACGCAGCAACACGGACGCCCTGCAGCCTCGACGACCTCGTCCAGCAGGTCGAGCAGCGACTCAGCGTCGCGCGCGCGTCGCAGCGCCAGCTCCGAGATTGTCAGCCGCGCACGATGCCAGCATCGCCAGGTCACCAGTAGCGAGACGGCGTCGCTGAGCGCCTCGCGTC
>Ga0157378_10002714_pt1 | contig 15762 bp, 12 predicted proteins | sample M65metaG_FD_115309 | JGI IMG/M metagenome (GOLD analysis project Ga0157378, IMG submission 115309) | Miscanthus rhizosphere microbial communities from Kellogg Biological Station, Michigan, USA - M6-5 metaG | ecosystem: Host-associated > Plants > Roots > Rhizosphere > Soil | place: USA: Michigan...
CACTTCAAAAAAATTGAAATAATCCAAATGTTCATTGTAAAATAACTTATCTAACCTTAAAGTCATTCAATCCACTTTTCTTTAGTAGTTCCAATATCCTTTCGATTATTTTGTTGTGTGCTCCATCTTTGTCGATAGACACTCGTAATAAATAGTTATCACCCAATGGAAATGATGCAAGTTTAACTTTTTCTCTTTCTGAAAAACTGTATATGGTTCTACCAAATTCGGGGTCAAAATCTTTATTCATCTCATTCTTGAGAACAAACTCCATATATAATTCCAATGACTTTTCATTATTTTCCATGGATTCTAAGCCCCGTTTCATTCCTCCTGCAATGAGTTTACCCATCTTATTTATGATACCTGCGAAGCGTATGGTAGAATCAAGTGTAAAAATATGATTGCATAATTGGTCAAGTGCATCTATGTCAAGCATAATGTATTCTAAAGAAATGTTCTAAGCCTTAAGCATTTTGAATTTCTCTGATATTTTATAAATTTTACCAGACCTATTGTCTACATGTATTTGAAACTGAAAGCAGGGTTATTTTTTTAGGAATGAGGGATAGAAAAACGTTCCATTTTCATTTACTTACTGAATTTCAATTTTATCAAGGAAAATTACTCGGATACATTTAACTTTTTCCCTACTATTTTCCCTTCTATCTATTTTACAGCTATGAAATATAAGGACATAAGAGAATTCGTCATGAAATACAGATGGATGACAACTAATATTTATATAGCAATATTCGATGTTACTATGTTACTATAAAGAGTATTCAGGCTGTCAATTGCTTTAGAATTGTTAGCTTATAACTGAGACTACATATTTATGGACAAGTAGACGAAGATTCGATGAATATGACGTTCCCTATCTTTCCGTAGGTTGTTGCTAATAATCGAGATTCTATATATTACCACCAGTGTCTGATATGTCATGGTGTCAGTATGTTTTTATCCTAATTCTAGTATACAATAGGTAGCAGCACCAGCATTTGTATTCGATTATCGCTATAGTCTTGAATACTTATTTTTATGTATCAGATGAGTCTGATAAGAAATTATGATAGGCATACGTTGTAACTTAAAGCAGCAGGAAAGCAAAAAAGATTATGAGACACGCTTAAGCATTTTAATTTCGTACTACAAATGTAATTAGATTTAAGGAAAGGTCAATCTAAAACTATTTTCTCCTCCATTTTTTTCTAAAACTGATCCTTGCTTATAGGCTATTATTCCTGTAATTAGATATTTGGATTTAGATTTGGTATTCTTATTTATCCCTTCCATAATTTTATTCCAAACAACTTGATTTACGTTACTTTTGTGTGCTACTTGTTTATCCTTTAATATTACTTCAGTACCGCTTACAATGGGATAAATTGTTGCTGATGATGCCAAAAAGCCCTCTAACCTTTCTCCGATACTTCCTGATACAATTCTTGTTCCATCTAGTGACACATCGTACTGAATTTCCTCTACAATCACTGTTCCTTTGCTTGGGTTATACGCAGAAAAATCTACTTGAACATCAGCTGATGTATTGCTTGTTGGTTTTATAACAATGTTTTTTATTGAGAATTTAATTGGTTGTCCCTGATCTTGTGCCACGACTTCACTCGTTGCTACTGTATATGTAGCTACCACTAATAGCAATGTCACTAACGATGTCGTAATCAAAATCAAGCAAATTTGTTTAGACATTACGAGACCTGAAATTTCGAGTACACCAAATTATGTAGAATAAATTATACTATAAAAGGAAATCTGCTTTATAGATATTTGCGGACAATATCAATTTCTCATCCATAGCCTAAATAATCTATCAATTTTATAATTCTAACCGAAATTAATATAATAAAGGTATTCCAGCCTTAAATTTATATTAACGAAGTAATACCCTGGCACTTCTTGTCCTATTGTATATTTGTATAATATGATGAGGAAATTTGATAGTTCTTTGGCGTGAAGCATGGTTAAAGCCACTCTACAATCCGGATATTGGATCTGATTTCTGTAACTTTTGTAACCGGAGGTTTGATGAACTTGATTTTGTTACATCTTGCGAATTTTGTGAAATAGGAATAACTCATACTAACTGTTCAGACAAACATATTTTGAGTAGTCATAAAAACGAAATTTTAAATAAAATCGAATCACAACGAGATAGCGTCTGCATGATTATCAGTAATTATACTCCCAAAAATATGAATGGTGATCACTTTATTTGTTAGTTATACTCGGGCTATTAGTTTAGTAATATGAGGAGATCATATACTTTCTTTATTTTAGTAGTTAGAGGCAAAAAGCATGAGTGAATATGATACTAATGAATGAGGGTTTTACTTGTAAAAGATTTGTCACAGTTGATAAACGAACAGCTTTGGATAAATTCAGATTGTCCTAGTAATGGCTAGAAAAATGTTAATATTTTATAGAATGCTAATATGATGGAATCCCTTTTTGGCATCTTAATTATGCATCGCCAACCAATAGCTGTTCTCTAGTCAACTTAACAGGCAATACTTTTCCTGCCTTCGCTTTATAATCAGGCCTACCAATTCCGATCGCAATCATTGAATTCTTATTTTCTGCATGTGGAGAGAAAAATTCAGTTACTGCCTCATCAAAAAAAGTTGATCCTGATGCTCCTATACCTTGAGCATATGCTGACAGATATATTTTTCCAGCAATCACTCCAGCTTCAAATTGTGCGGCTCTATATCCTCTATTACCCAAAACGTCAAGTATATTTTTTAAGTTGCACATCAGAAATAGAACTGCACTAGCATCGCTAAAAAGAGATTGACCTAGACAAAGATATCCAGACATCTCCCTTGAAACATGTCTTTTCAATACTTCCAAACTATTCAATTTACTATTAAAGAAATACCCCCCTCGTGGTAAGTTATCTATCCCATTAGCTATTAAATAGATGTCTATTAATGTGTCTCCTTTTCGAAGAAAATCCATAGGTGTTCCTGTAGTTACACAAGATAGTATGACAGATAATATAGAGAATGGAATAGGGACCACAGTAAACCTGCGTGTTGAACCTCTTCTTAGTATGGTTTCACCTAAACCTGCTACACTGCAATTAGACGATATGGATTCCTTAAATGATGAATGTTCACTGGAAATCTTGATAGTATTATTTGATGACTCATGTTTCATATTAGATGCCTTCCACACCGTTTCGTCTGTATTGTGGTCATAACTCTTAACCCATTCTTTTACTTCATTTTTGTTGTCTAGCTTAGAGGCTTGATGTAGTCTCCAAATTTCAAAATAATCTATTTCCCCACTTTTTGATAATGGGACAACTTTTAAGACAGGCAAATTAGGAATACGCTGTTTTTCTTCCACTTTTTTAGTATTTTTGATTTCAACTTTCTCTAATGATGATCTTGTGTTAATAGCAGCCATAACTATTGTTGCTTCTTTTTGTTTCTCCAATCGAAGAAGATTATTGAGTGCATCATCTACAAACCCCATTACCAGTTCAGCAGAAAGCCTCATCGAAGTGGTTACTGCAAGAAGATTTGCAGCTATTACACCAGAATCCCAATACCAATGGCGATAAGATCTTGCTTGATATTTCCATGCGTTTCTCCAAGCAAACGATGTAAATATAATGGAAATTTGAGAATTTAAAATGTTTGAATTATTTCCAGTAGCTGCAGACAATTGAGTCAGATAATCACCACTACGAATTTCGGTAAGGTTAAATTCTGCAGGACAAAAATGGTACACTCCTGCTTTTAAATTTGGTGAGAGATCTCGACAAACGATATATAATTCTATAGGATAAAGCGCACCAGTAGCAGAAGCTGCACGCATATAGTAAGTACCATAATTATATCTCATCTCCCGGGTAATTCCGGCCGAAAAAAAAAGGATTTCTGACAAGTCTTTTAAAGTTATATTATCATTACGAAGCACATTTGAATCGCTTATAATTCCAGAATTGTGATTGTAATATCCATTGCAAATAGACTTAATGGCGTTCATGGTTGGTATAGGAAAATCTGTTGGAAGATTATATGTAAATAAATTATCAGTATACACTTTAAAAGGCATAGGGCGATTATTCCAATCTAAGCGATACCTTGAAGTCATTAGACTAATTTCGGAATGATTCGTTGCCTCATGATAATTAATAGCATACGAAATGTCTTTATTCATAGCTCACTATACATAATTCAATATATTAAGTCTGATTGATCTTTTATTCACATATTTAATTTGACTACTTATATTAAATTAATTATTACAATATGAATACACATTACAAATGACTTTACGTTATTGCATAAATATCAACTTCCTTTCTGATATTTAGTATTTACGTTAAATTTTGTTATCTTATTGTTAATTGCCTCATCCATAAAATTTTTATACATTGTAAATTCTAAAACAAAGCTCATTTATAACTTTAAAATGATAACCCATGGTTATATAATTTCATAGACCATGATGTGGAATATGATCTTAACAAAACAAACTGAAGATAGATCTATTGTGTTAAAGATGCAATAACGTAGATCAATTTGTAGAAGCGAAAAGAACAAGGACAAAATGGAAAATCTCTATATTTATCTCATTTTTTATTAATATAATTAAAAGCTGTTTGTTAATCTGAATATTATATAAATTATAGTATAATTAAGTTATAGTTTAAGAGGACAATTAGTGTGTACAATTGGTGATTTTCTAACCATAAATAAACATGCTTTTTATAGGGTTTTCTATATCTTATCTTTTTTATGTTATCATCCAATTATGCACAAAAAGATTATCAGAATAGAGAAGCAGAACGCAATAGCGGTGTTGAATGTTCTCTATGTAATAGTACCTTAACTATTTTTGACGCAGAGGCCGGAGAAATTGTTTGTAGTAACTGCGGCGTAGTTATACAAGAAAACATTGAGTCGTTAGAAAAAGAATGGCGTGCATATACAACTGAAGCATTAAGAGGTAAAGAGAGAAGTGGAATGCCTACTTCACTTGCTATTCATGACAGAGGTTTATCCACTTACATTTCTGATTCGCATACGGATGCAGCCGGTGCTATCATAAGCCCAGAACAGATGAGCAAAATACGTAGATTACAGAAATGGAATAAAATTTCTAACTTTAACAGTAGGGCCTATACAAGAAACCTAAAAAATGCATTTGCATTATTGTCAAGAATTAAAGATAAACTTTCTCTAACTGACGCAGTAACAGAAAAGGCAGCATATTATTATCGAAAAGCTCTTACTAAAAAACTGATTAAGGGAAGATCTATAGAAGCTATGATTGTTGCCTGTATTTATGCAGCTTGTAGAGAACTTAGTATATTAAGAACACTTGAAGAGATAGCTAAAGCTGCAAATACTGATAAGGTATTTGCAGGTAAATGTTATCGTCTACTTTTGAGACATCTTAAGATCCAAAATCTGCCTTTGGTAGATTGTGGTAACTATTTGTCGAGAACAGCAAATAATGCAAATGTCTCTGAGAAGTCATATAGAAAGGCTCTTGAAATGTTGAGTATGGTGAAAAAAGACCCCATATCTTTTGGAAAGGATCCTAATGCATTAGCGGTTGCTGTATTATATGCAGCATGTATCAAAGAAGGAGAAAAAGTAAGTCAAGGACGGATGGCATTAGCTGGAAACACGAGTATAGTAAGCCTAAGAAAAAGATTTGCAGATGTAATAAAGATCTTCTCTTAATTTTATGATTTATAAAAAATTAAGAAGAATATTACCTAGCAATGCCTTACTCAATGTCAAGTAAATAAACACTCTTGAGGTCGAATAGATCACATAGTGTAATAAGAATCGGAATGGTTTCAATTAATTTTGATTGAATAATCTAGATAAATAATAGTATGCGTGCCTTTATTGCATTAGATATATCTAACACATCTCTGCTTGATGGGTTGCAAAATGAGTTAATCACCGAAAATCGATGGAGTCAGCAAATAATAAGACCAGTGAGAAATGATAACTTCCATTTTACCATTATTTTCTTGGGAGAGATAGATTTAAAAAATATTGAGAATATTAGAACTCGGTTAGCAGACTTATACTTTAAACCTATTAATATAACATACGTAAATATCGGAGTATTTCCAAATTTGTATTTTCCTAGAGTTGTATGGGTAGGTGTGGATAAAACAGGCGGACAACAGCTAATTAGTCTTAGTGACAGGATAATATCAAGAATATTGGATATCGGTTTTAAACCAGACAAAGAGTTTACGCCACATTTGACACTGTTTCGAATTAGAACTAGGAGCTTGGATCTAAAAAATATGTTGTCAAAGTATGATGGACACACATTTGGATCTGACATCATTACAAAATTACAATTAAAACAAAGTATTATTAGTAAGTCTGGTCCAATTTATTCAAATGTTTTTACAGTAGATGCAAAATGAGCATAAATACTATACTAAATAAAGCATTACAATATTGTGAACCATCATTAGCAGAAGTAAAAAGGATATCTAGAATAGCTAATGAGGCAAGAGATCTTGTTAGCAATTATCGATCCTCAAAAATAATTGAAGTGACATTTGGTGGATCATTTGCAAAGGGAACGTGGTTAAAGGGAGATACGGACATAGATATTTTCGTAAAAATCGATGAATCTGTTGATACAGAAGAATTTGAAAGTTTAGGCAAACGAATAGGCATAGAATCTTTACGAAGATACCGACCATATATGCGATATTCTGATCATCCGTATGTTGAAGCTTTCATTAAAGGGGTCAGGATTAATATTGTACCTTGTTATAATGTAAAGATGGGAAATTGGAAAAGTGCTGCTGACCGATCTCCCTTCCATACAGAATATGTTAAAGACAATCTAAATAATGAAATGATAAGACATATTAGACTTTTGAAAAGAATGCTCAAATCTATCAATGTATATGGAGCAGAAATCGCGACGAATGGTTTTAGTGGATATGTCATTGAAGTGCTAATTTTAAAATATTGTTCACTTCCATCGTTATTACAAGCTATATCTGATATTAAGAAAGAAGGAAATGTATTTTCCATTAATAGGGTGGATGAAGATATAATAAAGACCTTTGCAAGTCCTCTTGTTATAATTGATCCGGTGGATTCTAGAAGAAACCTAGGATCAGCAATTTCTAACGAGAGCGTCGGGAAATTTGTACTTGCTGCCAGAAGATTTTTACAGAAACCATCTTTAGAATTTTTCATAAAAGAAAAGAGATATGCCAGACCTCACGAGGAGATTTATCCAAATTTATTGGTGATGGAATTTGGGCACAATCCGAGGAGTCCAGATATTATTTGGGGTCAATTAAAGAGAAGTCTTGATGCTCTATCCAAACAGTTAGAACTTGTCGGTTTTAAAGTAATAAAGAGCACTTGTATTACAGATGAAAAAAGATCTGCTGCATTTATATTCTTATTAGAATCCATTTTCTTATCGCCATACACTGAGAAGATGGGTCCAGAGGTTTTTAGAAAAAAAGAAACTATCAATTTTATTTCAAAGAATAGTAAAATAAGTAATCTTATATGGATCAATAAACAGATGAGAGTAACAGCGTTGATTAAAAGAAATATAATAAGCGCAAAAGATTATATAAAAATGCTGGTTTCTAAAAAAATTGAAAGCACCGGAATTAGTAGTGGATTAAAAAAAGATGTTCAACAAACACTACATGTGTATACTGCTAATGAATTTAGATTAAACGGAATAATAAGGGAAGCAATTAATGCACTTACCACTACTGAAAGACTTACAATCTAATAAAATTAGCATAACTCAGTCAGAACTAGCTACAATTATTTGTTATCCTAATTTTAACATTGAAGATTATATTATCCGTTTGAATGAAATACGCTCCCTTGGGATTAATACCATCTTATTTGGCGGAAGAACGAAAATTGGTAGAATGAATATTGCAGGTAAAGGTTGTGTGGGTCTTGTAGTAAAGGTAGAAATAGAGGATAAAATCTATGCTTGCAAGATAAGAAGAACAGATGCTGACAGAAAAGATATGAAAAGAGAAGTATTATTACATACGATTGCAAACTCGATTGGCATTGGCCCTAGTTTATTCGCATATACCGAGAATTTTATTATTATGGAATTTATAGATGGTTTAACTATAATAGATTGGATTCGACAACAACAGAATCTTTCCACATATAAAGTTCGCGACATAGTTGTTACTGTCTTAAAGAAATGTTATGATCTCGATAAAATACATTTGGATCATGGAGAGCTAAGTCGTCTTGATCGTCATGTACTAATTTCCGAACATGATAATGTGAATATTATTGATTTTGAGAGCTCTAGTAATCTCAGAAAGATATCTAATGTAACCTCCGCAACTCAGGCATTATTACTTAATGGTATGATTGCCAGACGAATAAATGATCTACTAAACATACCAAAAAATGAAATTATTCAAATATTGAGATTGTATAAACAAAAACCAACAAAGTATAACTTTGATCGTCTTATTCAAATCGTTCGAATGGCTTAGCTGTTAGATGTAATTAAATGCAATGAATGACGCCGAAACTAAATATACTCAAATTACTAATTATTTAAAAACATACATGACTAATCCATCTCCGTGTTTAAATAAGCTTTAGCAATTAAGGTTATTGATCGGATCGACACATTCTACAGTAATGACCTTTAATTCCAAAAATAAGAAAATGAATAAGATTTCATATATTTATAATATATTTTGTGTTTTTAAGTAGAGGACTTATATATAGAAGGGAAAGTATAGTAATAAGTACGTATTTACAAATACGTATAATGATGTTGAATTTTATTATAGCCGCTCTATTGGAGGTTCTAAATATTACTTATAAATGGATTGATAATAATCTAATTACTTATTTCATAAACTTTGGCAAGGGATTTGAATATGCTTTAATTATTCTGTCTACTATTCTATTCTTACTAATTAGTGTATCTATAGTCTTAAGAAATGCCAAAAAATTGCCGAAATCTTATGTGATCGAAGTCGTAGATTTGCACGATAAAAAGATCGCAATTGATGATATTAGATGTTCATTCTCAACCCATGACGTAGCAGAGAGTTACGTCCGTCATTACCGTGAAGTCTTTAAACATTACAAGTTTAAAGTAGTAGGAAATAGGAATAACTAGATTGTAATGACGAAAACTATAAATCAATAGCCCACTTATTACAATAAATTATCTAAAATATCACTTGTACATAAGAAATTAAGATGAGTAAGTATCACTATTCTTTCAGACAATCATTTTATACACCGCTTCTTTTTTATCTCGCTTAATCATTTGCATTATCATGGAAGCATATTGCGTTAAATGCAAATCAAAAAGGTCAATGAATGATGAGAAAAAGATCACGATGAAAAACGGCAAGCCTGCAACGCAGGGAATTTGTACTGTCTGTGGAACAAAAATGTTTAAGATAGGTAAGTGATCCCTCTCATTTTTTATTATTTATATAACTATCTATGAGATATAAATTTAGAATAATTAGATTAAATAACCTGCTTTTAAATAAAAATCAATACATAACTATATAATTCTCAATTAGCAATTTTTTTTGTATAACACTTGACTAATTAAGATTACGCTAACTTATCGAAATAAATTGAAAAAGTGTTAGCCGTCGTCTGAGAAAGGAATAAAGCTCTTCAGGATGTTAATTGTGTATTCTTACTAATAGATAAAAATGTCGGATCGAACTACGTAGTAGATTATGAATGTGAAGATATCGGTTGCTATGGCAGAAGCGGTAATTGCATTGACCGCCTTTTGGGGCAATTGGCCTTTTCGATTTTAACTTCTATAACAGAAGACGTAATAGGCATTACAGATAATTAAAACAATTTCGTGTTTACACCACTAAGTCGTCTAAAGTTAAGCGACAGGCCTAATCTGATCTTATTCAAGGTGATTTCAGACGCGCTATAATTAACATGCACTATATTAACTCACGAATATGTTATTTCTATACTGCATTGGAGTGCGATAATCTAGATCTCTACACTCGATAGAAGAATTGACTTCCCATGATGTATGAACATGATCAACTAATTATCTATCTGTCTTGTCAAATTAGTTATACAATAAAAAGTCGATTGGCAATATCATATTCATCGCCAACAAGAATGAGTAGTAGATATGACTACAACTTCAAAATGGTCTATCTATATCTTTCACAAGGTTCGAAGAAAATGTCCACACAGACTAGAGAGGATTGAACATCATATTGGAAATTCTAGTCCGAGATACAGAGAGCACATTTTATTTTGACGGCTTAGCGATAGATAAAGACAGCGAGTAGAAATCTGAGGAGATGAAGGATTGTACGATATTTCACTGGATAGTTATCTATCGGACCAACATTCGAAACTAGATACTAGTCGAGTGCTTGCCTATACAGACTACCAGTATAAGATCAATGGCAACTGAACTAGTCAATTCATATAACAATAATAACAATAATACCAGGTCTGACTGCTAATGATGATGCGCTATAAAATATATATTATTGTAACTGAGATATAATGTTTATCGAAGAATAGTATGTATATCGTGCAATTCCATAAATATCCAATTAATGACCTTTCTATTTACATAATAAATGTGCAGAGATCAAAATAGCAGCGAAGCATATCAATAGTACATTTTAAAATAATAATGTATATATTGTTTCAAATATTCAGACTTATTAATGAGTGTATCCAAACAAGAGTCAAATAAATTTCAGTTGTTTTTGGGCATGATTTTCTTACTAGTAAGTATAACATTGTCAATACTATTGTCACACTCTTCTTCATTTCAGATCGCCACTGCATCCCCAATATCAAATCAGTCTAATCTTCAAATTAATGCTACTAATATCTCTAATACTAATTTCACTTCTAATATCAAAGATATTTTCAAAAAAGTCGAAGGATCTGTAGTTCAAGTTACCAGTAAGATACCAATATCCAATCCAAATTCTTCACAACAACCGGGAGGAGAAAACCAAACAGCGTTGGGCTCGGGTTTTGTTTATGATAGACAGGGACATATAGTTACCAATAATCACGTTGTAGGAAATTCAAAAGTAGTTGATGTGACATCTATTGATGGTAATAGATATAGTGCCAATGTAACAGGTCGAGATCCTTTTAGTGATCTGGCAGTGCTAAAGATAATTCCAGACAGTAACAGCACTCAAAAGTCATCACACTTTCTCTTTAAACCAATTGTATTAGGTAATTCATCAGAACTTGAAGTTGGTGATCAAGTGATAGCTATTGGTAATCCATATGGTCTGGATAATACTATGACAACAGGTATTGTAAGTCAGATAGGTCGTTTATTTCCAGATCCTAGTTATGGATATTCCATATCAGATATAATTCAAACAGACGCGGCTATAAATCCCGGTAATTCTGGTGGTCCTTTACTAAATATGAAGGGTCATGTCATTGGATTAAATACTGGTATTCTTTCATCTACTGGTGGATTTTCTGGAATCGGATTTGCAATTTCATCCAACACAGTAAAAAAAATAATTCCAGTCTTGATTGAAAAGGGAACTTATACTCACCCTTATCTTGGACTTACAGGTACGTCGATTACGTCTGATTTGGCTCAAAGATTCAAAAATTTACCGTCTGATCTCAAAGGAGTAGTAGTCGACAACATAATAAAGAATGGCTCTGCTGATAAATCTGGTATTAAAGGGTCTACTACAGATCAGTATGGTCAAAAACATGGTGGAGATATAATAACATCCGTCGATGGGAAAAACATTACACGATTTGATGATCTAGTATCATATCTTGAACAGAATAAATCTCCGGGTAATAATATTACATTAACTGTATATAGAGAAGGCAAACATTTACAGGTGAATATTGTGCTTGCCGGACGTCCAGCATTATCTCTAACTCCATCTATTCCGTATCCTTCACCAAATCCTTCTCCAATACCTCCTAAGCCGCCTAATCGGGCACCAACTACGCCATAATATTGACATATTGCGATACGAAAGTTATCGAAGATAACTTTGCCATTTTTTGCTTTCACATAATAATATTAATATTTCTGGAAAATTATAAATTTAGCATGTGATATTTAATGATATTTATATGACTTAATTAGCTAAATAAATTACTTAGTCTTCATACAAAATTAAACACGATATACAAAAGTCTTAATGTAATTTGTATCTTTATAGAAAAAGGATCGGGAAATGATCGTAATACTTACTCCAAGTTAATACCATCTGATGCTTTATCTAACTTACAGTTTCGTTAATAAATACAAGATAGTTACATATTTTAATAAAGACTATTGCAACGTCAGATCGTTAATGCAACAAAATTATTATTCAGAAATTTATATATTTATAATCTCGTAAATTGTTATATATTAATAGCATTATAATCTATGATCTGAAAAGTGTCTATTAATATGCAATAATATTAAAGATAACATATAGATTTATACTATAATTTAATTATCATAGAATTTCATTATACTTACAAATCTAGTAATTTCATATTCAAACCATATCAAATGTCTAATATTAGTATTATCATATTCAAATAACATGCTGGAATTATCTTCTGCGAAAATTATTAATGTTAAATATTTACTTTGTGATAATCTACTTCATATTCATAACATATATAGTAATCAACTTCGGTTATGTTTTAGATATAGAAAACAAAATCAGTAAAAGAATTGTCGAAAAATAAAAACTAAAAAATTATATATTATATTTACTTATAGCAGCAACAAATTCAATTTGCTTAAATAATCTATAAAAGCAGATAAAAATATTCTGATCCCAAATATCTTAATGAAGTTGATGAAAAATAAGCCAACCAATTTAGTAGTCCATCTGTTTCAACTAGTAGTATTATTAATCCTTACATTATTCATTATAATAAATCAAAGTCATGAAGTAAATGCTAATAATAATGATAATAATAATAAGAAAAGGTTAGACCTAGCATGTCTTACATCTAATCCGTGTCTTGGAGGATTGTGTTTGGGGAAGCATTGCAGTACTGGTATTTCGTCTCAACATAAAAATGATAATGATAGAAATGATATTAATAAGATGGTAGATAACCAATTGCTAACAACAACCAATTTATCTTCAGTCGAAGGACAAACGACATTCAGCAATCCTATTACGTCATATTATGACGACAACAGTAATTGCGAAGCAGCGTCTATTGCATCTGTTACTGTTAGTGCGCCTACAATAAATGATGATAATAATAAAAACATACCTACCAATACTATAGATAATAACCTAGAAACAAAATGGAGCGCAACAGCCTTTGGAACGTATCTTCAACTTAATCTACATAGTATAAAGAAACTGTGTAGCATAGACGTTGCATGGGATAAAGGCGATAGACATGAGAATAACTTTATGATTTCAATTTCAAAGGATGGTAAAACATTTACTGATATTCTTAAAGGAACTAGTTCGGGTTCTAATAACGGATTTGAAAATTATGGCATTGTCCCACAAGTAGATGCTAAATATATCAAGGTTTCATTCTATGGTAGATCTGGGCAAGGCAATAATGACAGTGATAATAACAATTCTGTAAAAGTTTCAGAAGTGAGAATAAATACCGCAGCATCAATATGATATCCTAGAACCGCTACTTGATTGATTAGCTGATAAAATATGACTAATCCTTCAACTTATTCTTAATAGAACAATTCTGTCCCAGGAAGAGACAAAAGCGCCTGAATATATGCTTGAGCAAAATCGAAAGCATTCGTGATACTCTCTCAAGATACGAGTCCTAACAAAGAGGAATACATTATGATTGGAACAAATCAGAGAAGAATACTCCGTTTATTTATAAGAGGAAAGATATCTGATGTACTTATTAATATAATACTATTCTAGATAAAAATAACATCTCTGTTTCTTTAGAGGTCAGAATACAGTACATCCTTATGAAATTCTGCAAGGTAGCAAAACATGGAGCTATATTATTATTCGAAGTAAAAATTAGAAGGTTTGATAGAGAGAGACCACATTATTCATTAGAGTAGACAAAAAATTATCCTCAGTCACTGCTTGTCCTGATGACCACTTAAGAACATCCAATTATCCATAACCGTGATAATACTATGAAGTTCAAGCACGGTTCATGATAAGCAGTACGTCTATATACAGATAAGTATTACATACTTATTGGATTATAGATAAATAAAATGCCAATGCTTATGTTAAAATGCAAAACTTGTGGTGAAGTGTTTCCGGGGTTATACGTTCCTGAACGAAGTACTGATGATTTTAAGTCAACTTCTACGAATGCAAATCCTTCACACACGTGCTCCAGAAAACACACAAATGAATACGATACGATAGATTATATGGACTGGTCTTGAGCGCAATCTGAATTTTACCAAAGTTATACTCGTAACACATCCTGATACTTTTAGTCTCGAAGAAGCAAAAAGTCTGGTAGAGTCATCTTCGTCTATTACAGTTGCAGGTTATCAAATTCTAAAAGTTGTTACTCAAAAGTATCTGAATAATTCTCGATATGGCCTTGGTTCTGGTAAAGCTGAAGAAATCAAAGCATTTGTAAAAGAAACCAGAGCCGATCAGATAGTTGTTGATGAACATTTAACCTCGAAACAAATTCACAACCTAGAGAGGCTAACAGGAGTACAGGTGATAGATAGAGAGAGACTAATACTTAACATATTTCATTCAAGAGCCACTACAAAAGAAGCAAAATTACAGATTGAACTAGCTGAGATCAAATATGAAATGCCACGTGTAAGGGAAAATGCAAAACTAACTTCAGGGAGTACTGAAAGACCTGGGAAGGGTGGTATGGGAGAATACACAGTTGATGTTAAATTCAGAGATCTAAAAAGACGCATTTCTATTATCAAAAAGAAGCTTGATGAAGTACATCAAAAGCGTGAACTTTATCACCAAAATAGATCAAGAACTAAAATGCCTATTGTCTCGTTAGTAGGTTACACTAGCTCTGGAAAAACAACATTATTTAATTTGCTTACATCAGAATATAAGGAAACATCAAATAGCTTATTTACAACGCTTTCCACAACTACAAGATCGTTTAGAACTAATAATAATAACAATCTAAGTGGAGAATCCTTACTCATAGACACAGTAGGTTTCATTAGCAGACTTCCTCATTATATGATAGAGGCATTTAAATCAACACTAGAAGAGTCGCTTGGAGCTGATTTGATTTTGCTTTTAATAGATGTTTCAGAGAAGATCGAAGATGTTAAAATAAAATATCAATGTTGTTGGGACGTTTTAGATGATCTAAAAGTAGACAGATCTAGAGTTCTTGTAGTGTTAACTAAATTTGATGGTGCTACAATCTCAACAGAACCAGTTAAGAATATAGCGAACGATTTGATGATACCAAATCCAATAGCTATATCATCTAAGACTGGGTACGGGATTCACAAACTAAAAACTATGATTAATACTTTTGTATCTTCTCAAAACCTTGCTAAAGAAGACATAAAAATAAAAGCAGTACCAGTAAATGCAGAATAACTAATCTCCATTTGGTGCGATGTCGATTATCAATTCAACATTCAGATAGTTTTGGCATTTGTAACGATACACTTATATCTACATCAGTATATAATACAGATATGTCTATAAATCATGTACTTATGGATTGGAAATTGATCCACCGCGATTATCCGCTAAAGGAGATTATTTTATGA
>Ga0157378_10002715_pt1 | contig 15762 bp, 15 predicted proteins | sample M65metaG_FD_115309 | JGI IMG/M metagenome (GOLD analysis project Ga0157378, IMG submission 115309) | Miscanthus rhizosphere microbial communities from Kellogg Biological Station, Michigan, USA - M6-5 metaG | ecosystem: Host-associated > Plants > Roots > Rhizosphere > Soil | place: USA: Michigan...
CTTCGCCGGGACGACGGGGTTGCTTCAGGCCGGTGGATTCATCGCCGTTTCCTGCTTCCCCAACGCTTGTTCACGCAGGAAAATATAAAGCCCCGCGCCGATGATGATCGCGGCGCCGACGAGCGTGGCCGGTGACGGCACGTCGCCCCACACCGCGAAGCCGAAGATCACCGCCCACACGATCATCGAATATTGATACGGCACGACGACGCTGGCCGGCGCCAGCTTCAGCGAGCGGTTGACGCAGAGCAGCGCGCCGACCGAGATCAGGCCCGCGGTGGCAAACAGGCCGAGGCTGCCCAGCGTCGGCGTCACCCAGCCGATCGGCGACAGCAACGCGCCGAGCAGGAACGTGCCTGCGAATTGCGACGACGCCAGCACGATGTCCGGCGTCGCCCGCAGCGAGCGCGTGATCAGCATCAGGAACGCGAACGAGATGCTGCCGCCGAGCGCGATCATCGCCGGCCAGCTTATCGTTTGCGCCGACGGCCGCATCGCAATCAGCACGCCGCAGAAGCCGACCAGGATCGCGGTCCAGCGCCGCCAGCCGACATGTTCGCGCAGGACGATGCCGGACAGCGCAGTGACGAAGATTGGGGAAGCCAGGTAATAGGTGATGACGTCGGCGAGCGGCAGATAGACGGTGGCGAGAAAGAACGCGGCGACTTCCAGCGTCGAGAGCGTGACGCGCAGCAGCTGCAGCCACGGCCGCTCCAGCCGCGTGAACTCGGCGCGCTGCTTCCAGACGATCGGCAGCAACACCAGCAGCGCCGCGCAGGCGCGCAGCCACAGCAACTGCCCGACCGAATAGGTCGCGACCATGAACTTGCCGAGCGCGTCGCCGAACGAGAACATGAAGATCGACAGCAGCATCAGCCCGATGCCGGCCAGCCGCGCCGAGCGCTCGTCATAGCTCGATAATTTGCCGAACAGACTCATTGCGAAGCCTTAAAGACGCTGACATTCGCCATGTCCAGAGCGGGTACGTCGCAGGGCTCCAAACCAAAATCGCGAAAACAACCCCATGCACAGTAGGATGGGCCGCGGCGAGAGGTTGAATAATACCATTTGTCGCAACCGTAGCGCTGCGATACCGGTAGGGCTCGCAACCAAGAAAAGCCGTGATGAGGAAACTCCGACATGACCGACTTCGATCCCGCCCGGCATCGCATGGTCAGCGAACAGCGCTGGTTCGAAGACTTCGTGCTCGGCGAGCGCTTCGTGATCCCGAGCCGGACCCAGACCTCGGCGGTGTTCGCCGCATTCCAGACCGCCAGCGGCGACACCCATCCGATCCACTACGACGTCGAATTCTGCCTCGCCCGCGGCATGCCCGATTTGCTGGCGCACGGTTTTCAAACGCTGGTCCATACCGCGCCGGGCGCCGGGCTGTTCCCCTATATCGTCGAGGACTCGCTGGTCGGATTTCTCGAACAGTCGAGCAAGTTTCTCAAACCGGTCTATGCCGGCGACACCATCTATCCCGCGCTCGAAGTGATCGAACTCGTCCCCGGCCGCACCACCGGCGTGGTGACGCTGCGCTCGACCGTGTTCAACCAGCGCAAGGAGCTGGTGCTGGAGGGGATGCAGAAGTTTCTGGTCAAGCGGCGGGAGGCAGCGCGGGGATAGAGCAATCACGCTCGACTTCGCGAAGAAGACTCTTGTCTATCGTTCAGGCACACCTGCTTTGCGCAGTCCATCGTGATAGTGGATTACATCTTCTTCGGATAAAAGGGAGCGTTGCGTAGATAGCTTTTTTATCGAAAAATCCGGGTCAATCTTCAGCAGTGCTTCTACGTGTGGCGCGGCTTCATGCGTTTTCCCCAAATGCCCAAAGGCGGCCGCCAGCAACATGCGGAAATTGCGATAATTCGGTGCGCGATCAACCATTTCGCGAAAGGGAGGAACGGCCTCTTCGTATCGTCGCTGAATGAAATGCGCGAGCCCCTCGACCATCAGAGCCAGTGGCGGAAAGAAGGGGTCTAGCCGCATGTAGTGGCGGAGTGCTGCCAATCCATTTTCTGGCTCGCCAAACAACACGAGGCAATGGCCGTATCTCCAGTCACAATAGTTCGGGTTGAGTGCAAACACCCGATCCCACGCCGCCAGACATGCTGCGCGATCGCGCTGGAACAGGGCGACACTGGCCAAGACGCCGTGTCCGAATGGTTCGCTGGGGCCGAGTTCGACGGCCTTTCGGGCGAATTCAAAAGCCCGCTGCAGGATTTCCTTGCGTTGATATTCCGGGTTGCCGGGATTGATCCAGGTTACGGTGTAGCTTCGGGCGAGCACCGCATACGGGCGGCCGAACGCCGGATCGAGTTCAATCGAACGCTCAAGTAGCTTTCGCGCCTGGTGGATGCCCTCGATCGATTCTGCGGTAAGCAGGCGCTTCATCAGGTAATTGCCGCGCAGGAAGTAGTCGTAGGCATCCCAGTTGGCCGTGGGCTTATCCAGCGGGCGGTGCGCCTCCGCATCATCGATGTGCACGGACAGTTTGACGGCGATCATCCGCGCGATTTCGTCCTGGATCGAAAACGTGTCGCCCAGCTTCCGGTCATATCGATTTGCCCATAAATGCGTCCCCCGTGCGGCATCGATCAACTGCGCCGTGATGCGGACGGTACCGCCGCTGCTCTGGATGCTGCCTTCAAGGATATACCGCGCGCCGAGTTCGCTGCCGATCTGTCGGATGTCGACGCTTCGCCCCTTGTACTGAAACGACGAATTGCGCGCGATCACGAGCAGCTCGGAAAATCGCGAGAGCTCGGTGATGACGTCTTCGGTAATGCCTTCGCAGAAATAGTCCTGAGCCGGATCCCGCGACAGGTTGGCGAAGGCGAGAACCGCGATCGAGGGAAGGGCGCCGGGCGATCGAGACGATTTGGCAGCGGCCTTGGCATCGCGCGATACCGGCCCCTCCAGCAGATAGCCACGCTTCGGCAGCGTTTTGACGATGCGTTGCGCCTGATCGCCAATCGCCAACCTGACGTCGCTGATACAACGGGTCAGCGATTCCTCGGTGACGGTGACGTCAGGCCAGATCGCCGCGATCAATTCATCCTTGGTAACGGTCTGTCCCGCGCGCTCGGCAAGATAGCGCAGCACCTCGAAGCTTTTCGGCCGCAGCTTTATTTGACCTGCGTGCCCAAGCAGGCAAAGCCGCTCCAGATCGAGAGTGAAAGAGCCGAAAATCAGTTTCATTTCCCTTGATCTTAGCCGAATGACAAGGCGGCGACAGCCAGAAGTTTCAGGTTAATTTCATGCTATTTTCAGGACGCCGTCCCACATCCGTGATTATCCGTATCGCAAGGTAATTTTCACCGGCATTCGGCGGATGGAGAAGGCGATGGACTGCGGTTTCGTCAATTTCGGTGTGTCATGGCATCATGATCGCCCCGGTTACGGCGGGCACCGCTGTGCCTTGCAGGCGGTGCCTGGCCCGTGCGCACCATGAAGATCGTGCGGGCCCCCACCGAGGCGGTGGCCGATACGTCCTCAGCAGCACGCCGCTTGAATTTTCAGCGACCATCGAACGGTAACGCGTGCGCGTCGAACAGATCAGCCACATCGTCGATTGCGGAATGCGGCAATTGACATGCGAGGAAGGCGTTCAAATGCGTGACACCACACGGTCAAAGAGAAGCCTTCGAACCGCAGTCGTCGGAGGCGGCATTGGCGGTCTTTCCGCAGCATGCGCGCTGCGCCAAAGGGGCATCGACGTCACGGTGTTCGAACGGGCGGATGCCCTGGGCGAGATCGGAGCCGGCCTGTCGCTCTTTCCAAACGCCCTGCGGCAACTCGAACGGATGGGATTGGGCCCGGCTCTCGCAAAAGTCGGCGCCCGGATCGGTGACAACTCGCAATACTGCCGCGCGGACGGTACAAAGGTCGGCTCTCTCATGACGACCGATTCGAGCGGCTGGAACGGCATGTATGGCATGCACAGGGCCGATTTGCTGAATGTACTCGCGGCAAGTCTTCCCGGAGAAGCCATCCGCACCGGCCATCGTTGCATCGAGTTCGAGCAGAGCCCAGACGCGGCACGATTGAAATTCGCGAACGGAGAAACCGCCGAGGCGGATGTTGTCATCGCCGCCGACGGCATACATTCTGCCTTGCAGAAATATGTCGTTGAGCCGAAGCCGCCCGAATACTCCGGGGTTCGTTCCTATCGCGGATTGATTGCCAGCGAGAAACTTCCCGGATGGCCGAAGGAAGTTCAACAGGTCTGGATGGGGGATGGCAAGCACTTCATCGTATACCCTGTGCGTGGTGGCCAACTGCTGAACTATGTCGGCTATGTCCCCAGCGAGGACGCCAAGGCCGAGTCCTGGTCCGCTGTCGGCGATCGTGACGAGCTTGCATTGTCCTTCGCAGACTTCGATCCACAGGTCGTGAGGTTGCTTGAAAAGGTGGAGAGCTGCTTCTGGTGGGGGCTTTATGACCGCAGGCCGCTGCCATCTTGGACGAACGGCCGGCTAGCGCTGCTCGGCGATGCCGCCCATGCGATGCTTCCCCATCTCGGTCAGGGCGCCTGCCAGGCGATCGAAGACGGCGTCGCCCTGTCGGTCCTGCTCGAGGGGCGCAGCCCGGCCGACACACCCGATCTCTTGCTGCAATACGAGCGATTGCGCCGCGTCCGGACGGACCTCATTCAAGCCGAGGCGCGGAAGAACGGGCTACGTTTCGATTCGCGATACGAAAACCTCGAACAACGCGATCGCGAAATCGCGAACTCTCGCGCCTTCCGTAGGTCGCTAATCGATTATGATGTTGAAAAAGCCGCAATCGCATACCTTGAAAGGGGCGACCTTTCACCGAAGTTGAACTAGGCCCCAGCTATTGCCGCAGAACGCGCATGGTTCGACATCCCCATGGTTTACGCCAACCGCACGCGCGGCATTCTCGTGGTCTCAAAAGGCTGCCAGGGCGAAGACGTCTTCCATCAGGTATTGGCGGTGTGGGGGAACAGGCCAGCAGAGACCGGCCGTGTGTCGGCCTGCGCGACATCCTGATCAATCGCATCGTTCGATGGCCCGTTCGAAGGGGTGGCCGATGCTGGCAAAGCCGCGCGTGTCCTGCATGCTTGCCTGGCCTCTCCCGCTTGCGGGGGAGGCCGACGCGCAAGGCGCGGCGGGTGGGGGTCTCTCCACACGGGCAGTCTTTATGCGGAAGCACCCCCACCCCTGCCCTCCCCCGCAAGCGGGAGAGGGAGGTACCGCCCGTTAGGCCGCAAAAACGCCCGAAAATTAAGGCTTTTGGCCAAAGTTGCGGGTCTGGAGGGTTGCCGCTCTGGCCGCTTTGGCTTACCTAAAGCCCCAGCAAAGCACCCCAAGCTCGAAATGATGTTTAGCGCGTTATCTCGACGCGAAACGATGATCCGTTCGCGCGAAAACGCTATGGTAGCCACATGAAGTTTCTCGACGAGGCCAAGGTCTATATCCGCTCCGGCGACGGCGGAAACGGCTGCGTGGCGTTTCGCCGCGAAAAATTCATCGAGTTCGGCGGCCCGTCCGGCGGCAATGGCGGCCGCGGCGGCGATGTGGTGATCGAGGTGGTCGACGGCCTCAACACCCTGATCGACTATCGCTACCAGCAGCACTTCAAGGCGCCGAAGGGCGTCAATGGCATGGGCAGCGACCGCCATGGCGCCAACGGCAAATCGATCGTGCTGAAGGTGCCTGTCGGCACCCAGATCATCGACGAGGATCGCGAGACGCTGATCCACGACTTCACCACGCTCGGCGAAAAGTTCGTGCTGGCCAAAGGCGGCAATGGCGGCTTCGGCAATGCGCATTTCAAGTCCTCCACCAACCGCGCGCCGCGCAACGCCAATCCCGGCCAGGAAGGCGAAGAACGCTGGATCTGGCTGCGGCTGAAACTGATTGCCGATGCCGGCCTCGTCGGCCTGCCCAATGCCGGCAAGTCGACCTTTCTCTCGGTGGTCAGCGCCGCCAAGCCGAAGATCGCCGACTATCCCTTCACCACGCTGCACCCGCAGCTCGGCGTCGTGAACGCGCAGGGCCGCGAGTTCGTGCTCGCCGACATTCCCGGTCTGATCGAGGGCGCGCATGAAGGCGCCGGCCTCGGCGACCGCTTCCTCGGCCATGTCGAACGCTGCCGCGTGCTGCTGCACCTGATCGACGCCACCTGCGAGCACGCCGGCAAGGCCTACAAGACGGTGCGCAATGAGCTTGAGGCCTATGAGGGCCAGCTAGCTGAGAAGATCGAGATCGTCGCGCTGAACAAGATCGACGCCGTCGAGCCGGACGAATTGAAGAAGCAGAGGGACCGGCTGAAGCGCGCCTCGAAGAAGACGCCGCTGCTGCTCTCGGCCGCGACCGGCGAAGGCGTGCCCGAAGCGCTGAAGGCGCTGGTCGAGGTGATCGGCGAAGCGCCGGTGTCGCTGAAGGCCAAGGGCGGCCAGGCCGAGCCGTGGGCGCCGGCGAACCCGCAAGGGTGATATCAAGGCTGAGTTCAGCCGCGCCTCCCCTGCCCGCGCCACTTCCAAATCTGCCTACCGGCGCGTATTGCTTCCCGACACGCTGCATCACCAGACCAAGTCCATGAAACGCCCCGCGCTAAAAAACTTTCGCCGCATCGTCGTCAAGGTCGGCTCGTCGCTGCTGATCGATTCCGCCAAGGGCGAGGTGCGCGCGGCGTGGTTGTCGGCGCTGGCGGCTGACATTGCCAAACTTCACGGCGAAGGCCGTGACGTGCTGGTGGTGTCGTCCGGCTCCATCGCGCTCGGCCGCAGCAGGCTGAAATTGCCGCGCGGCCCGCTCAAGCTCGAAGAGAGCCAGGGCGCGGCGGCCGTGGGCCAGATCGCGCTGGCGCGGATCTGGTCGGAAGTGCTCGGCGCGCACGGCATCGGCGCCGGACAGATTCTGGTGACCTTGCAGGACACCGAGGAACGCCGCCGTTACCTCAACGCCCGCTCGACCATCGGCAAGCTGCTGGAATGGCGCGCGGTACCCGTGATCAACGAGAACGACACGGTCGCCACCAACGAAATCCGCTACGGCGACAACGACCGCCTCGCCGCCCGCGTCGCCACCATGGCGAGCGCCGATCTGCTGGTGCTGCTGTCCGACATCGACGGCCTCTACGACGCGCCGCCCGGCGCCAACCCGAACGCCAAACTGATTCCGATCGTGGAGTCCGTCACGTCGGAAATCGAATCCATGGCCGGCGCCGCCGAATCCGAACTGTCGCGCGGCGGCATGTATACGAAGATCGAGGCCGCAAAGATCGCGACCACCGCGGGCACCCATATGTTGATCGCGTCCGGCAAGATCGAGCATCCGCTGCAGGCGATATCAGACGGCGGCCGCTGCACCTGGTTCCTGACGCCCGCCAATCCGGTCACCGCACGCAAGCGCTGGATCGCCGGCTCGCTGGAGCCAAAGGGCACGCTGACCATCGACGCCGGCGCCGTTGCAGCGCTGCGCGCCGGCAAGAGCTTGTTGCCGGCCGGCGTGATCCGCATCGACGGCCAGTTCGCCCGCGGCGATGCGGTCGTGGTGCGCGGGCCTGATACGCACGAAATCGGCCGTGGCTTGATTGCTTACGACGCCGAGGATGCGGAAAAAATCAAAGGCCGCTCCTCGCCTGACGTGATGACGATCCTCGGCATCAGCGGGCGAGCCGAGATGATTCATCGCGACGATCTAGTGGTGGGCGGACCGCGACAGAGCGATCCTGCGAAATAACGAGCGCAAATTCGACCGGGCTTAGTTTCCCAAGTCTTTCAACCAGGATGCAATTGCCTGATTGAGATAGTCGGGCACTTCATGCTGAATGAAGTGGCCAACGCCCGGAACGATCTTGACCGTGAGATTGTCGGGATTTTCGATCCATGACTTTTCCAGATCAATGGTGCTGATCAAGGCATGGGTCTCCTCGAGTCCCTGCACATGCAAGACCGGGCACTTGATCACGGCACCGTAGAGTTTTTTCATGGTTGGCTCGAAAAGATTGAGCGCACGCTGAGAATAACTGTAGTTGGCCTTGTAGTAATTCATCATCGACGGGATGGAGGATTTCGCAAAGGCCTCGATGTATCGGCTCTTGATCCGCGGATCGAGAATCCAGTACGCCAGATCTTGCGCGGTCAAATCGTCGCCTTTGCCTCGCGCGAAGAAACGTGTGGCGTAAGCACTGGCCCTGGCTTGCGCGAGAGGATGGTTCCAGGGGAGCAATTCCTTCGTGATGGCGCCGGGATGAGGAATGCTCAGGACGACTAGTCGTTCGATCAGCTCCGGATTTTGCCCGGTGAATAGCCACGACAAAGCGGCGCCCCAGTCGTGCCCGATCAGGATGACCTTGCGCCCGTTTCTCTCTGCGTTGATCACGGCACGGAGGTCGTCGAGGAGAACTGGAATCTTGTAGTTCTCGACACCTTCGGGCCGGTCGCTCAAATCGTACCCGCGCAGATCAAGCGCGACGACCTGATGATTCGCTGAAAATGCCTGGATCTGATTTCGCCAGGAATACCAGAAGTCGGGAAAGCCGTGCACGAACACCATCAGCGGGTTCTCACTGGATCCCATGGTGACGTAGTGGATTTTCGTCCCCGCATTCTCCGCAACCTTGTGCCGAAGGTTCGGATCCTTATCGATGTCGACGGCAGGTTCAGCCCGAGCGGCAGGGATCTTGTTGTGCCAGACGGCTTCGCCTGACGTTTCCGCGGAAACAGCGCGCGTGGACATGGCAGTCAACATGGCAACTCCTAACAGCATGATCGAAAGGCTTCGAACGGCCATCTCAGCAAGACCCTTTCGCCATGACGGCTGACGAACCCCACGCGGCCGAAACTCATCTGCGCATTCCTGCAATCTGGAGATGATGCAGATCATTCGACTCACCTCCGGTTTGGCGATTTGACGGGCGGCATCGCCGAATGCCCGTACTATGGTGATCGTCATAATATGGTGATCACCATAGTCTTGTCAAGCTGAGCGTGTTATGAGGGCCGGATGCCCCGCAAGACCGACGCCCGCGCCCGCGCGATTGCCACTGCTGAGCGGCTGTTTCGCATCCAAGGCTACACAGCGACCGGGCTGAACCAGATCATCGAAGAGAGCGGCTCGCCCAAGGGCTCGTTCTATTTTCATTTTCCGCGCGGCAAGGCCCAGCTCGCGGAAGAAGCGATCGACCACTACGTGGCGAGCAGGATTGCCGTCTTGCGCACCATCTCGGCGAACACGGCGGGCGACGCGCTGAATTTCGTGCACCAACTCTTCGACACCTTCGCCGCCGAAATGGTCGCCTCCAATTTTCAATACGGATGCCTGATGCAAAATCTGGCGAACGAGCTGCCTGCGCTCGACGCCGAGCTCACCGAACGGGTCGCGCGCGGGTTTGTTGATTCGACCGCGATCGTCGCGGAGCATTTCAGGGGGTGCGGTTTCACTGCTGCGCGCGCATCAGCTACAGCCGCAGCCCTGGTCGCCGCCCTCGAAGGCGCGCGAACGATCGCCCGCCTGGAACGCACGACGGCGATCTTCAAGGCGCTGGCGGATGTCAGCGTTCAGGGATGGGCTGCGCCCAAAGGGTGATGCGGACTTGGCGCTGATCGCTACGACGATCTGGTTGTCGGCGCACGGCAGACCGATCAGAGCTGATCAGCCCACGTCATCGGCATCGATATCTTGCCGTCCGTTCATCACGCGAACGACTTCGACGCCATCGGACAGGGCTCGATAGAAGATGACGTAGTTACCGACCGGAAAACTGCGTAAATCGCTTCGCAGGTCAGGGCGCTCACGGCCTACCAGCGGGCTCTCTATCAACATTTCGAAAATTTCGCCGATGCGACCAATCAGCCTGTCCGCGGCGGTCACATTGTCGGCAGCGATGAACGCCCAGATCGAGTCGAGGTCGGCGTCAGCTTGCGGAAGTTTTCGAAATCTGTTCGCCACGTTTGCGCGCGGCCAGTTGCTGCCGTCCCCGCGCTTTGATCTCCTCGATCCACTTGCCCGGCTCGATCTCCGTAGCCGGCCCGCTATCGAACCCTTTCTGGATTTCGGCGCGCAGCGCTTCGAGCTTGGCTTGGCGGCGCTGTTCGCGTTCCTCGATCATACGCAACCCATCGCGCATTACCTCGCTGGCGGTCGCATAGCGGCCGCTTTCGATCAGGCTCTCGATAAACGATTCGAAATGCTTGCCGATGCTATAGCTGGTAGCCATGACGACCTCCGAATATCATAAAGTAATATCTAATGATATTCGTGGCGACGGCAAGTCCCGTCGTGTCCGAAATAGAGTCGGACGTCGGTGAAGGTCCAGCCGGCGTCACGAAAAAAGCTAGCTCGCGTTCGCGCCAGTTGCCGGCGCAGGACTCAGCGGAGCGCCTCCTACCGAAACGGGGCCGGCAGGTTTGGGGAGTGAAGAAAGAGTTGCAGGCACAGTTGCAGGAACAACTGGAGCAGGAGTAGCGATGACTCTTCGCGACGCATGGACGACCCGCGTGCGCGGATTTGGACGCGGGATGCTGGATGTCGTCAACGGGCCGCCGATGCTGGATGTCGTCAGCGGCGGCGTCACCGGATTCTGCAGAGTGTTCACCTGCGCCGTCAGCAAGGTGAGTTGACGGGTTATTCTTTTCAAATCCGCCGCCTGGGCAGCGTTGCTCTGCGTGAGCTGTGCCAACGTCTCGGTGTTTTTCTGCAGCGCATCGGCGTTTTGCTGCTCCGACGCCTGAATGTCCCGCAGTCCATCCCTGAGCACCGGATCCGGTACGAGAACCGGCGCCGGCGGAAGTGCAGCGACGCGCTTGGGCTTCGGCGGCGAGAAGCGGCTGAAGTCCGCCGAGGCGGACTGATCACTGCTCGACGAAAACAACTGTTTGAAAACCGGTAGCGCCGAGCGGCTGAAACTCGGCAATGAAACGGCGGTGGCGCCGATGACGGAAAGGGCGGCCAGCGACACCGCGATTACGGGGACCCGGCTCGAGGAGACCTGAGGCACGGCCTCGGGTGCAACCTCGGGCCGCTTGGGCCCATACACTTCACTGTCCGGTACTTCGGTCACCTGCGTACCCTTACTCTCAAGACCGGCCGCGGGATTCCTCCCGTCGCCGGTCAACACAACAAAGCACCCACCTCGGTGGCAAAAGGCACGGTTGGCGCGCGTTGCTCACCGGAATTCCCCGCTCAAATCATGGGCTGGTATGGTTAATCCCGGGTTATTCCGGCGCCCGTTCGACCCCGGTTCCGTATTGGTACGGCGCTCATCATCCCGGATCGCCCGCCTGCCGCCCACCTGCCATGCCGGTTCCGGACCTCGCCAACGTTCCGATTTCCATGCTAGAACATGGCCTTAACCCGAGCCCCGAGCTATCCGATGACCGCGCCGCTGAAGGCTATCGACGGTAACGCCGATCTGCCCGCTTTGATGACCGAACTGGCCTTGCGCGCCCGCGCTGCGGCGCGCGTGCTGGCGCTGGCGTCGCCGGAGCAGAAGAACCGGGCGCTCGACGCCATCGCGCAGGCCATTCGCGCCAACGCGCCGGCCATTCTCGCCGCCAATGCCGAGGACGTCGCTGAAGTTCGCGCCGGCGGCGCGACGTCGGCCTTCATCGACCGCCTGACACTGACACCGGCGCGCATCGAGGCGATGGCGGACGGCGTCACCACGGTGCGCGGCATCGCCGACCCGATCGGCACCGTCACCGAAAGCTGGCAGCGCCCGAACGGCATGACCATCGAACGCGTCCGGGTACCGCTCGGCGTCATCGCCGTCATCTTCGAAAGCCGCCCCAACGTCGCCGCCGACGCCGGCGTGCTGTGCCTGAAATCCGGCAACGCCGTGATCCTGCGCGGCGGCTCCGACAGTTTCCGTTCCTGCCGCGCGATCCACGAATGCCTGACGCAGGGCCTGCGCGAGGCGGGCCTGCCGGAAGCTGCGATCACGCTGGTGCCGACGCGCGACCGTGCGGCGGTCGGTCTGCTCTTGACCGGGCTGAACGGCGGCGTCGACGTCATCGTGCCGCGCGGCGGCAAGAGCCTGGTGGCGCGCGTCGAGGCGGAAGCGCGGGTGCCGGTGTTTGCGCATCTCGAAGGCGTCAATCACATCTATGTCGATCATTCCGCCGATCTCGACATGGCCAAGAAGGTCGTGCTGAATGCCAAGATGCGCCGTCCCGGCGTCTGCGGCGCCGCCGAGACCCTGCTGGTCGAGCGCGCGGCGGCTCCGACCAAGCTGAAGCCGCTGGTGGAAATGCTGATCGAGGCCGGCTGCGAAGTGCGTGGCGACGATGCCGTGCAGCGCGTCGATGCCCGCGTCAAGCCTGCCACCGATGAGGACTGGGACACCGAATACGAGGATGCGATCATTTCCGCGCGCGTCGTCGACGGACTCGACGAGGCGCTGGCGCATATCGCCGATCACGGCTCGCACCACACCGATGCGATCGTGACCGAGGACGGCAAGGCCGCGGAAAAATTCCTCAACGAGGTCGATTCCGCGATCGTGCTGCATAACGCCTCGACGCAATTCGCCGACGGCGGCGAATTCGGCTTCGGCGCCGAGATCGGGATTGCCACCGGCAAATTCCACGCCCGCGGTCCGGTCGGCGCCGAGCAGCTCACCAGCTTCAAGTATCGTGTGCACGGCACCGGGCAGACCCGGCCGTGATGGCACCTGCCGTTTTCGGTGAACGCATGCGGTGGCCGCGTTGAAGCCAGCTTCAGTCGCGTCGCAATCGGTCTCGCAGGCGACCCCGTTCTTCAGCAACGGCATGCGGATCGGCCTGCTCGGCGGCTCGTTCAACCCGCCGCACCAGGCGCACCGCGCCATCAGCCTGTTCGCGATCAAGCGGCTGAAGCTCGATCGCGTCTGGTGGCTGGTGACCCCCGGCAATCCGCTGAAGTCGAACGACGCGCTGAACGACCTCGACACGCGGATGGAGGCGGCACGGAAGATGGCCGACGATCCGCGCATCGACATCAGTTGTCTCGAAGCTGTCATCGGTGTCCGCTACACTGTCGACACGATCATCCATTTGCGCCGCCGCGTTTCCGGTGTGCACTTCGTCTGGATCATGGGCGCCGACAACCTTGCGCAGTTCCATCGGTGGCAAAACTGGCGGCGCATCGCCTCCGAGGTGCCGATCGCGGTGATCGACCGTCCGCCCCAGAGTTTTCGCGCGCTCGCAGCCCCGGCCGCCCAGGCCCTGGCGCGCTACCGGCTGCCCGAGAATCAGGCGGCGCGGCTGGCAGATCAGCAGGCGCCCGCCTGGGTTTTCCTCACCGGCATGAAATCGAGCCTGTCGTCGACGGGTTTGAGGAACCCGGACGGGAGCTGGAAGGCAAAGAAGTAACAGTCGCGTCGCAACCGGCCTGCGGGGGTCCACTGGAATATTGAAACCGTTAACCCCACATGCCTAATATGGTCCGTGGACGTCAGGATTCGGCGTTCGCGATACAGTGAAAGGAATGGTCCCTGGCCACATCTGTATTGTCCAAGTCTGTTTTACCCAAGGTCTCGAAAGCCAAGGTTTCCAAAGCCAAGGTTGCCAAAGAGAAACCTGCTCCGAAAACCACGCGTAAAACATCGACCAAAGCTGCAGCCTTGAAGGCGCAACCCGACGCCGACAAGACGCTGAATATGATCCTCTCCCGCCTCGACGATATGAAGGCGGAAGAAACGGTCACCATCGACCTTCGCGGCAAATCTGCATATTCCGACTACATGATCGTCACCACGGGACGGGCCAACCGCCACGTCGGCGCGATCGCGGAAAATGTCACCAAGGCGCTGAAGGAAACCGGCATCAAGAGCATCCATGTCGAGGGCATGCCCAACTGCGACTGGGTGCTGATCGATTCCGGCGATGTGATCGTGCACGTATTCAGGCCCGAGGTTCGCGAGTTCTACAATCTGGAAAGAATGTGGACTCAGGGACCGACGGCGGCCAAGGCCGTCTGAGTAAAGGCGGTCTGAGTAGCTGAAGCCGGTGCGAATCGGCCGGAGCGCATGTAGTTTGCATGCGCGCGGCACCACGCGCGCTTGCCGGAACGTCTCTCGATGCGCCTTCTCGTGATTTCGATCGGCCGGCTGAAACAGGGCCCGGAGCGGGAGCTGGCCGAGCGCTATCGCGAGCGCTTCGACGACATCGGCCGCAAGCTCGGCTTTCGCGGCCTCGAGATTCACGAAATCCCGGAAAGCCGCGCCCGCGACGCCGCAACGAGGATCGCCGAGGAGGCCGCGGCGATCTCGGCCGCGATCCCGGAAAAATACGTACTGGTGTCGCTCGACGAGCGCGGCAAGAGCGTCGACAGCGCGGCCTTCGCCCAACAGCTCGGCCGCTGGCGCGACGAAGGGGTCGCCAACACAATTTTCACAATCGGCGGCGCGGACGGACTTTCGCCCGAATTGCAGCGCAAGGCTGCCTTACGCATGGCGTTCGGCTCGGCGACCTGGCCGCATCAGATGGTTCGCGTCATGCTCCTGGAACAGATTTACCGCGCCGCGACCATTTTGGCCGGCCACCCCTACCACCGCGCGTGACGCGGTGACGTGACCACAGAAAGCGCTGATTTGCACCTTTCGCCGGACAACCAGTTGCACCCCGCCGTCAGCCGCATGACGTCGCTGGCGCTGCTGTCCGCAAGTCTTCTGAGCCTTTCAATTCTCGCGATCGTGCCGGCCACGGCGCAAGTGGCGACACCTGCGCCGCCACCGGCCGCCGCCTCCCCCGACATCATCCGGCAGCGCGAACAGGAACTGGAAGCGACGCGCGAGCAGCAGCGCAAGGCCGCCGAGCTGCAACAAAAACTCAAGGCCGATATCGAGGCGATCGGACAGGACCGTTCCAAACTCAACCAGCAACTGATCGACATCGCCGGCCAGGTGCGCAGCGTCGAGACCCGCATCGTCGACGCCGAGGCGCGGCTGCGCCCGCTCGATGCCCGCGAGCAGCAGATCCGCACCTCGCTGGATTCACGCCGCGCCGAAATCGTCGAGGTGCTGGCGGCGCTGCAACGCGCCGGCCGCCGCACGCCGCCGGCGCTGCTGGTGCGCCCCGAAGACGCTCTGACATCGCTACGCACCGCGATGCTGCTCGGCGCGGTCGTGCCCGAACTGCGGGGACGCGCAGAAAAACTCGCCAGTGATCTCGGCGAACTGGTGGCGCTGCGCAAGACCATCGCCACCGAGCGCGACGCGCTGGCGCGCGACCGCGACAAATCAAGGGACGATCAGGTCCGCCTCGCCGCCCTGGTCGACGAACGGCAACGCAAGCAGAGCGCGATCGAAAAGGACATGGAGACCGAGGCCGCGCGCGCCATCACGCTGTCCAGACAAGTCGACAGTCTGCAGGGCCTGATCGCGAAGATGGAGCAGGACATCAAGAGCGCCGCCAAGGCGGCCGCGACCGCCAGTTTGAAGGGCGCACCCGCAGCGGCCAACGGCAAACCCAATCTCGGCGCGCTGAAGGATCCGGCGCGGCTCAGCCCCGCGATTGCCTTTGCCTCCGCCAAGGGCCTCTTCGCCTATCCGGTCAACGGCACCAGGATTCGCGATTTTGGCGGTTCCAACGAGGCGGGTGGCGTCGAAAAAGGCATTTCTTTGGCAACCCGGGCCGGCGCACAGGTCACAACCCCGTGTGACGGCTGGGTTGTTTACGCCGGACCCTTCCGCAGCTACGGACAACTCTTGATCCTGAATGCCGGGGGCGGGTATCATGTCCTGATCGCCGGGATGGAGCGCATTTCGGTAAACATCGGCCAGTTTGTACTTACGGGGGAGCCGGTC
>Ga0157378_10002717_pt1 | contig 15754 bp, 9 predicted proteins | sample M65metaG_FD_115309 | JGI IMG/M metagenome (GOLD analysis project Ga0157378, IMG submission 115309) | Miscanthus rhizosphere microbial communities from Kellogg Biological Station, Michigan, USA - M6-5 metaG | ecosystem: Host-associated > Plants > Roots > Rhizosphere > Soil | place: USA: Michigan...
AGCGAAGGTTTTAAACAGGGGCGATTTACATTCACAAACATAACAGGACATGACTACTGCTAAAAATAAACTCCAGCCTGCCGGAATAAGCCGTGTGAAAATAGCGGCGCCGGCAACAGTTGCCAATCTTGTTTGCGGCTTTGATGTGTTGGGTATGGCTTTAAATGACCCGCAGGATATTATGGAACTAAGCCTGAGCGATGAGCCGGGCTTAAGAATAAAACATATCGACGGATATGATCTACCAACAGAGCCCTCAAAGAATGTAGCAGGTGCCGGCCTGCTGGCGTTGATGGAAGAGTATGACAACAATATCGGTTTCGATTTAGTCATTGATAAATGCATAATGCCCGGTAGCGGTCTTGGTTCCAGCGCAGCGAGTTCAGCAGGTGCGGTGGTGGCGGCCAATCATTTGCTGAATGGATTCTTTTCAAAAGAAGACCTCGTACGTTTTGCGATGAATGGTGAAAAACTGGCCAGTGGCGTGAAACATGCAGATAATATTGCGCCCTGTATTTACGGCGGCGTTACCCTTATCCGTTCAATATTTCCGTTGGATATAATTCAACTGAGCGCGCCCCTGCTATATGTAACAGTAGTGCATCCCCAGATTGAAGTAAAGACTTCTGACGCCAGGCAGATCCTGCGTAAAGAAGTGTTGCTGAAAGACGCAATCAAGCAATGGGGCAATATTGCGGGGCTGGTTGCGGGGTTTATGAAAAGTGATTACGAACTCATCAGCCGTTCACTCGAAGACGTTATTATTGAACCGGTGCGCAGCATTTTGATACCCGGTTTTGATGAAGTAAAAAAAAGAAGCAAAGAAGCCGGCGCACTGGGTGGCGGTATTTCCGGTTCCGGACCTTCCATTTTCATGCTTAGCAAAGAAGAAGAAACGGCCAGGCAGGTTGAAAAATTGATGACAGCAGTGTTTGCAAAAATTGGCATCGAATTCAAAACCTATGTGACCACGCTCAATTATGAAGGCGTTAAGATAGTTGAGAGTCGATAGTCTATAGCCGGGAGTTAAAAAAAAGATTATTTTTTTTTGCGTAGCAACGCATTGTTTTTATCATGTTCACAAGGTCCTTTAACTGAAATTAAACTTGCCCGCGGGAATTAAATATGAATTATTATAGTCTTAATAAACAGTCACCAGTAGTTGATTTTAAAGAAGCCACTATCAACGGCCAGGCGCCCGATAAAGGCTTGTATTTCCCTTCAACGATACCGTCGGTATCCAAAGACCTTATTGATAACATCGAAAGCTATGACAACGCGGAAATCGCTTTCAGCGTCATCCATCCGTACGCCGGCGACGTTATACCTGAAAATGAATTGCGCCGCATTGTTTCGGAAACGGTTAATTTCAATATCCCACTGGTACCCGTAACCGAAAATATTTTTTCGCTGGAATTATTTCATGGCCCTACCCTCGCCTTTAAAGATATTGGCGCGCGGTTTATGAGCCGGTGCCTGGGTTATTTTGTAAAAGACAATAATAAAAAAGTAACCGTACTGGTAGCCACTTCCGGAGATACGGGCGGCGCCGTAGCAAATGGCTTTTATGGGGTGGAAGGTGTAGACGTCGTGATCCTATATCCTTCCGGCAAAGTAAGTACGGTGCAGGAACAACAGTTAACCACCCTGGGTAAAAACATCCGCGCCATAGAAGTGGATGGCAACTTTGACGATTGCCAGCAATTGGTAAAACAGGCATTTACTGATAAAGACATCCGGGAAAAACTGTTTCTAACTTCTGCCAACTCCATCAATGTGGCCCGTTGGTTGCCGCAACAGTTTTATTATTTTTTTGCATGGAAACAATGGGCCGATAAAAAAAATCCACCGGTTATTGCGGTTCCCAGCGGCAATTTTGGAAATATCTGCGCCGGCATCCTGGCATATATCAGCGGTCTGCCGGTCAATCATTTTATTGCCGCCTGCAATGCAAATAATACTGTCCCTGAATTTATGCAAACGGAAAATTACCAACCTAAAAAAGCCGTCGCAACCATTTCCAATGCCATGGATGTGGGCGATCCCAGCAATTTTGTGCGGATACTGGAGCTGTTTCACCATCAATTGGGGGATCTTAAAAGAATCTTCAGCAGTTACAGCATTAATGATGAGCTCACCAAAGCTGCTATCAAAGAGGTTTATACCAACTACCAGTACCTGCCCGACCCGCACGGGGCTGTTGGTTATATCGCCCTCCGGAATTATCTGGCTGCTAACCCGGGAACAAAAGGTATGTTTCTTGAAACCGCACATCCTGTAAAATTCTACGATGTAGTGGAACCGATCATACGCGAAAAAGTTCCGGTGCCCGCGTCCGTAGCTGCTATCCTGGATAATAAAAAACAGGTAACCAGGATGGGCACAGGCTATGCTGATTTTAAAGAATACCTGATGGCATAACGATTCATACAGACAAATAAAAAAGCCGTTGTGTTTGAAGACAACGGCTTTTTTATTTCAATAGATATTTTATTGTTGCTGCTGTTGCGCATCCTGTATGCCTTCCATGCCTGCCTTATTATTTTTACGTTTGAATAAAGACATATCAATCTTACCAAAACGATAATTAAAATTCAGCCGGAATATCTGCTGATCGCGTACCCGCTCATAATTTTGCGTTACGATGGTTGAGTAAGAATAATAACTATACTTTCTTGTTTTCAAAACATCGTTCACACTCAAGGTTATCGAAGCAGCCTTGTTCTTAAGAAAATCTTTCCGGAGCGCTATATCAAGCCCGTAATTGGGATTTACATAGCCCTGCGCAGATGGCTGTGGCGCGCCCCCAAACATTCCACCACCACCGCCACCGCCGCGTCCACCACCGCCGCCATTGCCACTGCTCTGGGGCAGTACTGACTTACTCTGGTAATCGCCCGACAATTGTATGCTGAAATTTGCGGGCAGCTTAAAATTATTATTCCATTTTACAAAATAACCAAGTCTTTGCGAGGTGCCGCCTGCATTGGTAATATTGGTCGCATTTATTTTAGCATTATAAAAATTCACATTGGTAGTCATATCCCACCATTTGGCCAGTGGCGTATGGCCGGTTATTTCCAACCCGTAAGCCATACTGCTGTTGGCATTTTGATAGGAAGTAAAAGTTGCGCTGTCAGAAATCTTATCGGATATAATATCCTTAAACTGGTAACGGGTGATCAAATCAGTGGTGTATTTGAAATATGCAGATGCCAGCAGACTGAAGTTTTTAGGAAATGTTTTCTGGTAGCTCATTTCAAATGAATTGGTAAACTCAGGTTTTAAACCGGGATTACCCACCGTAGGATATTGCGGATTGGTAATGTCTTTATAGGGAATCAACTGGAAAAAATTCGGTCTGTTGATCCTTCTTGAATAATTCAACTGGAAATCCTGCCTGTTACCGAGATCTTTTGTAACAAATACGCTTGGAAAAAGGCTGATGGGATAACTGGTTTTGAAAGTAGAATCTTTCACGCCGAACCGGGTTCCGGTATAATCCGAACTTTCTCCCCTCAAACCAAGCTGGTAACTCAGGGTTTTTATTTTACCGGAATAAGTAAAATAGCCAGCGTACACGCGATCTGTAAATTTATAATTGGTGCTCAATGAGCCATTGTATACATACTGGCTAAGGCTGTCGACGTAAACATAGTTATTACTGATACTGGTATTGTCGCGAATGGCAGCACGGGCGCCCATTTCAACTTTTGATTTTTCTGAAATAGGATTTGCATAGTCGACCTGCGCAGTAAAAAATTTATTTTTCCCATCACCAATGGTTTGCCGCAGGTAAGGCTTCCCTTTAATGCTGTTATCAGGATTGTACAACTGGATATTGTACATGCCATTGTTATCATTGGTACTGCTGTTAAGATTAATATCGGAAGTAAGTTCCTTGCCGGCTTTTGCAAAATTATGTTTGTAGCTAAGCGAACCACCAAAATTCCGGAAAGTAGCTTCTGTATTGGTGACCTGGTTGCCTTTTGTAAAAATGGATCCGGTACTGAGTGAATCAAAATCGAGGTTATCACTGTTTTTGAAATTACCTCTTACAATAACACCCGATATCGTAAATGTATTGCGGTTATCCATCAGGTAGTCCATGCCCAATCTTCCGAAAGCAAAGCTGCCATTTGAAACGGTTCGCGAAGCCTGGCTCACATCTGTTTCTGGATTGTTGAGGTTCTGGCTGAAAATATTTGAAGTGGAAATGGATTTACGCTGGTTATAGTTACCGCTTGCAAAGAAATTTACTTTTCCCTGCCGTATATTGATATCTGCGCCGCCATTTATTTTACCACGGCTGTCGATACCCGCCCTGATGTTTCCATTGTATCCTGCCTTACGGTTTTTCTTTAGTACGATGTTCAGTATACCTGCTGTTCCACCCGATGCATCATATTTAGCAGAAGGGTTGGTAATAATTTCTACGCTTTCAATGGCATCGGCAGGAATCTGATCAAGCGTAAGCGTAGTTGGTCTGCCATCAACAAATATGGTAGGGGCTGCATTCCGAAGCGTAACGTTGCCATCAATATCAACATTAATGGAGGGAATATTCCGCATGAGTTCCTGCGCACTTTGCCCTACGCTCACCAGGCTCTTATCGACATTAAAAATTTTCCTGTCAACCCCCATCTGGAACAGGGGTTTGGTCGCAGTAACCGTTACATTCTCCAGCAATTTTGCATCTGCCGACATTTTTATATTGCCCAGGTCTTTATCAACACCCGCCAGTGCCTGGCTCATATCGGTATTACCCTGCGCATCCTGGCCCGGCATTTTTAATGTAAAAGCAACTTTTTGGTCAATAGCCGCATAACCGATGGCTGATAGTTTTAATGTATAGTTGCCAAAAACGGGCAGGTTTTCAAGGCTGAATTCACCATTGGCCCGCGTGAGCATGCCACCTATCAGGGTGTCTTTCCGCTTCTTGCTGAGTGTATCAAATTTGCTGAGAAAGAGCTGCACGGAAGCAGCATCAATTCCCTTATTGGTTTTGGCGTCCACTACTTTCCCGTAAAAATGTCCAATAGTTGCACTGGCGCCGCCCTGCCGCCTGCCTCCGCCGCCAGGCATTTGGGCTGATACCGGCACAATGGAAACACTAAAAATAATAAGCAGCAGCGTCGAAATTTTTCTCATGAATGTTTATTGAATTGAATGATTTAAGCTTTTGTGATGGCAGGTCCTGGATCGTTAGAGATTGGCATAAAGGAAGCAAGATAGATCGTTTAGACGCCCTCTCAGTCAATTACCTGCGGATTAACAAAAGCAGCTTGCCGCCTAATGATAAGCGGTCATATAAACGTACAGATAACATTACCCAATGACAAACTGCAATATCAATAATTGTATTAGCCCTATCGTAAAGCCCGCTATTGCGCCCAGACCGCCGGCGATGAGCCGCTCTTTACGTGTCGCTTCCAGGAATGCTTTTTCTATCAGCGCGGGGCTCAGGGCCAAGAGCCTGTCAGCTACCAATTTTTCAATATTGAAATCTTCCTGCAACCGGCCTATATAGTTTTTCATTATTGCCGGAAATAATTCTTCCAGTTCAGCCATAAAAACTGATTTCAGGCTGTTGATTGTTTTATCACCAACAAACATTCCAACTACAGGCATTGATTTTACCAGCTTTACCCGCAGGAAATGATCGATATGTTCCTCCGCCTGGGGCATCATTTTTTTCACATTGTCGGGATGGGTAATTTTTTCCGCTATTTCCTGCATGGAAATAAGCGATGCGGCCAAAGCGCCTATTTTTTTTGAAATCTCTAACTGTCGTTTTGGAATGGCCCCCTGTAATGAAAAACCAAGCAGTTTTTTGGGATGCAACGGACGAAAAAGCAGTCGCAAAGCCAGGTAAACAAAGCACCAACCCAACAGGGCTGCAATCGGGGGTAATACCAACAACCACCAGTTCATACAAATGTTTGTTTTGAGGCTGCAAAGAAACGGTAATTAAGCACTAATTGTTTTTTGAGGGAACTGCAATTTCCATTATTTTTGCCGCCTTAAACGGTAGCTGTAGCTCAGTTGGTTAGAGCATCAGATTGTGGTTCTGAGGGTCGTGGGTTCGAAACCCATCAGTTACCCGTAAAAACCCGGAACAATGTTTGTTCCGGGTTAATTTTTTTAACAACTTTTTCCGCTCATGTAAATTAATGGTCAACCGGCTGTTAATAATGAATGGGGCGGGCAACAACACAGCTTTTTTATCGTTATTTTTGAGATAATGCAAAAAATAATTCAATTTATGTTTAGTAGAAGAAGTTTGCCTGTACTGCTGACCGTACTGGTAGCAGGTGTATTCATTGCTTTCCGCAGTCTTGGAACAGGCCATGACAACCCGCCCGGCAGGTATGAAAAAATTCTCCATAATGTAGGAGAAATGCTTTCAGAAATTCACTATAGCCCCAAAGATATCAATGATAAATTTTCAAAGGAGGTCTTTAAGAAATATGTGGCTGCGGTAGACGTAGACAAGATGATTTTTTTGCAGTCCGATATCACGGAATTAAAAAAATATGAGACAAAGCTGGATGATGAAATCCTGGGTGCACCGGTCGTTTTTGTACCTGCATCTTCTGCCTTGTTCCAGAAAAGATTACCTGAGGCAGAAAAAATTTGCAAAGAAGTGCTGTCGCAACCTTTCGACTTTACCAAAGATGAAACTTTTGTTGCAGATCCGGATAAGAGGGATTTTCCAGCTACAGAAGCAGAACGTAAAACTTTCTGGCACCAGCGCCTGAAATACATGGTACTTGAAAAATATGTGGCCGATATGGAAGCGCAGGAGAAAAACAAGAACAAGCCCGGCGCCGTGATTAAAAGCAATGAAGAACTGGAGAAGGATGCCCGTGCACGCATTTCCAAAGTGTGGGAAAGAATTTTTAATAATTATAAAATCAAGTTAACAGAAACCGATCTGTTCAATAAGTATGTGAATACGATCACGCAGACAATGGATCCGCATACAGATTATTTTCCGCCTGCAGAAAAAAGATCATTCGATGAGGAAATGAGCGGAAAATTTTACGGCATCGGAGCGGGATTGTTGCCTGAAGAAAATAATATAAAAATAGGCAGCATCATTACAGGCAGCCCGGCATGGAAAAGTGGTGAAATAACAGTTGGTGATATCGTGTTGAAAGTGGGACAGGGTGAGGAAGAACCCGTTGATTTGACCGGCTATTTTGTTCCCGATGCGGTGAAGATTATTCGTGGGAAAAAGGGAACCGAAGTAAGACTAACTTTAAAGAAAGCGGATGGTTCAATTAAGGTGGTAAAAATCATTCGCGACGAAATTGTACAGGATGAAACATTTGCCAGGAGCTCAATCGTATCAAACGGAAAAGCCAAAATAGGTTTTATTTACCTGCCCGAATTTTATGCAGATTTCGATGACCCAAAAGGCCGCCGTTGTGCAGATGATGTAGCCAAAGAAATCACGCGTTTAAAAGATGAAAAGGTTGATGGAATTATTCTTGACCTCCGCAACAATGGCGGCGGTTCATTATATGATGTGGTGAAAATGGTAGGATTATTTGTAGATGAAGGGCCGGTGGTGCAGGTAAGAGACAGGGATGGTAAACCCAGTGTACTGAGGGATAGGGACAGAAGCGTTTTGTACGATGGGCCGCTGGCAGTAATGGTAAATGAATTCAGTGCATCTGCCTCCGAAATTTTTGCTGCAGCGATACAGGACTATAAACGCGGCTTGATTATCGGCAGTACCACCACCTATGGAAAGGGAACCGTTCAGCGTAATATCGGTCTCGATAAAGGCCAGGGTCTCATGACCACCAACAGTGATTTGGGAACGATCAAACTCACCTTGCAGAAATTCTATCGCATCAACGGTGGTTCCACCCAATTGAAAGGTGTGGCATCTGATATTGTGTTGCCGGATTTTTATGAACACTACAAGTTGCGCGAAAAGGATGATCCCGATGCATTGCCCTGGGACGAAATTCAAAAAGCAGATTATACACCCTGGAAATATAGCTTTGATGCTGCCAATATACGGGCCTCCAGCCAGGCGCGGATTAATATTAATCCAGCTTTCAACCTGATTAAAACAAATACGGAATGGCTGGCAGAAAGAGAAAATGCAAAAGTATATTCCCTTAACATTGACAAGTATAAAGAAGAAAAGAAGAAAATTACTGCTACCAATAAACAACTGGAATCACTCAACAAACTTCCGAAAGAATTGGCCGTGAACGCGCTGGCCGCCGACACTGGTAAGTTTGCAAACGATAAAGACAAAGATGCCCGTTTTAAATCATGGTTGAAAAACCTCCGCAACGATTTATATTTAGATGAGACCGTAAACGTGATGAACGATATGGTTAGTCAGCATAATATGGCGCTGAACCGCGGAACAAAGAAATTACCTTATTGATACAAATATTTGCCGTAAAAAAAACCGCTGTTGACAGCGGTTTTTTTATTGCTATAACATGAATGGGCAAGATTCAATATAGTAAATAATTTTGCAATAAAATGGAGAGGGCCGGTCTCAAAACCATGCTATAGCCTCTGTTTGGTTTATATTTATAGCCGAATGCAAAGTTGATGATTGTTTAGCCTGTTCTTTGGCAGATCATTTTTACTTTTGATACAGCCTCTTTTATTTCGCGTTTAATTCGTTTTTATGTTTTGCTGAAACTTACGCATTCTTTCTGTTCTTTTTCTGTATAGGCCAATCCATATTGTTTTAAAACATCATCCGGTACACCATTCCATTGATTGGGTGTATTGCCCATATAGCCCAAATCTTTAACGCCCATTTTGCTGGTATAAAAACCCGTAACGGTTAAATCACGCATCTTGTTAAAGAATGCTACGCCCTGCGCCAGTTCCGGTTTTTTTTTGGCTTTCTCCGGGTATGCTATTAAATCTACCATTTCTATCTGCTGCTGCGCGCTGCAATCTTTAAATCCCTTATCATATTTTTTCATGCATTGAACATCCAGCCAGCGCAGGCCGCCGCGCATGGGCGTCTGGTGGCCGGGCATATCCTTCACAATAAATTCAATAAACGCAGGTACACCTGCTTCGGAAGCGTTGCCGCTCACCTCGTCCTTTGGTATAATGATATCGGCCAGCACTGTAATGGTTGCCATTTCATCGTCGGTAAAAAACTTATCACCGGTTAGTTTCTTATAATCCGCCAATTCCTGCGGTGTACGGTCGTAATTAAGCCCTCCATTGTCGGCCACAACCGGTTTCGCTTCAATCTTTGTATCTGCATTATTGCAGGCTTCTACCAGCACACTGGTAGAAACGGTGCCCATGATAAGAGCTTTAATGGATTTACGTCTGTCCATAGTTGTTATGTTGGGATCGGGTTCTTAAATATTATTCTTTTTCAACTGATCAATGATGTATTCAGATGCACGCATGCTCAGGGCCAGTATTGTCCAGGTAATATTTTTATCTGCCTGGCTCACAAACTGCGCTCCATCTACCACAAATAAATTTTTACAATCGTGCGCCTGGCTCCATTTATTAAGTGCTGACTTTTTAGGGTCGTTCCCCATCCTGGCCGTGCCTGCTTCGTGAATAATTTTACCGGGAGATTCCAGTCCATAATTGTTTTCAGCAGTAGCATCGTCGCCCCAGGTGATCACCGCGCCCATTTCGTGCATGATTTCCCGGAAAGTCTCCTTCATGTGTTTCGCCTGGTTAATTTCATAACTGCTGTATTTCACATTGAATCGTAAAACGGGTATACCGTATTTATCTACTACGCCCGGATCTATCTCACAATAATTGCTCTCCAATGCCATGGCTTCTCCCCTTCCGGCCATACCAATTCCGGCACCGTAGAAATAACGGATATCTTCTTTCAGCGACGCGCCATAGCCGCCCGCATCTTTTTTCTTACCATTTACGGCGTATTTGCCATTCATTTTTTCGGTGCCCATACCTATGCCATAAGCCGGCATGCCCATGCCACCGCCGTATTCAATATGATAGCCACGCGGAAAATCGAGTTTCTTATTGTCAAGCCACCAGGGGGAATAAACATGCATACCGCCCACTCCGTCTTCATTATAACGCTTGCGGCCAAACAATGCCGGGATATAGCCGCCCATTCCCGCTCCTGTAGAATCGTGCAGGTATTTACCAACTACATTGCTGCTATTGGACAACCCGTTCGGGTGACGCTGCGATTTTGAATTAAGCATTAACCTGGATGTTTCGCAGGCGCTGGCTGCCAGAATCACCACTTTCCCTTCAACCTGGTATTCCTGTAAATCATCTTTGTTGATATAAGAAACGCCGGTGGCAAGTCCTTCTTTATTTGTTAATACTTCGCGGGCCATGGCATTGGTAATAACATCCACATTGCCGGTAGCCATGGCTGGCTTTACCAAAACAGAGGAGGCAGAAAAATCTCCGTATACCTGGCATCCGCGGTTGCACTGGCTGCAGAAAAAACAAGCCTTGCGGTCTTTGTTATCCGGAAGCGCCTTGGTCAGAATCGACAGGCGCGATGGAATTACTTTTACACCGGCTTTTGTTGCACCGTTTTTTATAAGTATTTCATGCAATCTTGGTTTGGGGGGTGGCAGGAAATAGCCGTCCGGATCATTTTCAAGCCCTTCATTGGTGCCGAATACGCCAATCATTTTGTCTACACGATCGTAGTAAGGTTTAATGTCCTCGTAGCCGATGGGCCAGTCTTCTCCCAGCCCGTCAATGCTTCTTCTTTTGAAATCCTTGGGACCAAAACGAAGCGAAATGCGCCCCCAGTGATTGGTGCGCCCACCGATCATTCGCGCCCTCCACCAATCCCATTGCGTACCTGGCGCATGGGTATATGGCTCTCCCTCTATTTCCCACCCGTGATAACAGGCATCAAAATCGCCAAATGGCCGGAATTTCGTACTGGCACCCCGCCGCGGGCTTTCCCAGGGGCCTTTTAGTTGAGTAACATTCTTTGCAGGATCATACATTGGTCCGGCTTCTACCAGGCAAACTTTCAAACCTGCTTTGGATAAAATGTAGGAAGCCATTCCGCCGCCCGCGCCGGAACCCACAATAACTACATCGTATTGTTTGGGTTGTTTCTTAATGTTCAATTGTCCCATGTAGCAGTCTATTTCTTATAAGTGTTATTGAAAGAATAAATGTAACTAATTATAAGATACTGTAACATCAAAATTTATGGAAGGAAAATTTATCCGGCATAACGATTTTCTCTGCGTTTGACCTCTGCGAAGCGTAATGCGTAATCTGTTAAATTTTATTGCCTGTTTCCTTTTATGGCACAAAATTTAAACTATAAAGTGTGAACAAAACAAATCTTTATGGCTACCAATATAGTCGAATTACTCCAACAGTCACTTAACAGCAAACCATTGCAGAAAGTAGATCCCAATACACAGGAGGTTGATAAGTCGGCAGCAGATACTACCAATGCCAGCAAATTGCAGCAGGCGGTTATTGCCGCTGTATTAACCGGCCTGTATAAAATTACCCGGACGCATGAGGGTGCTGAGCAGGTATTGGGGGGAAATATATCTACAACATGGGGCGATAAGCTCTTTGCCGATAGTAAAGATTCGCTGATTAGCCGCATTGAGAAATACAGTGTATCCAGTCCCGCCGCCGTGGCCGGTGAAATCGAGCTGGCAGGCAACGAGGCTGCTTCCATTATTAAAGCGAATGCCGGAGGCAATAAAACAGCCACGGCGGATGATGTAATCGCATATATGAAAGACCAGCGAAACAACATTCTTCAATACCTTCCCGCTGCGCTTCAACTCGGGACGTTGCTGGATGACGATACACTGGATGATCACACCCACAAAATGGACGGCCCGGTGTCGGGATTAATGCACAAAATTGAAAAAGCATTTTCCGGTAGCCCGCCCGCAGAAGAGAAAAAAGAATTCGATATTAAAAAGCAATTACCAGATCTATAGTTACCATTGGCAGTTTTTAAGGGCTGTCTCAAAAGTAAAAGTGACCTGCCTAAAAACAGGCTAAACGATTATTAACTTCAGGTTCGAATGAAAATTAGCCGCAGATTCGCAGATTATAATAGCAAATCTGCGGCTATAAATATAAATCAAAGAGGTTGTCTCAATGCTTTGAGACAGCCTCTTTTTTATGTCGGTTCAGGTTCACAGGCGGCCCAAGGATTCAGGTTTTACCACTAAGCTTTTCTGGCTATCTTTGCGGCGCATGAAAGCGAGAACATTAAAAAAAGACAGGGTAAATATTATTACGCTGGGTTGCAGTAAAAATATGGTGGACAGTGAGGTGCTAAGCGGGCAACTTCTTGCAAATGATATTGAGGTTGTGCATGAAAACAGCAAACTTGATCACAATATAGTGGTGGTAAATACCTGTGGTTTTATTGACAAAGCGAAAGAAGAAAGCATCAACACCATTCTTGATCAACTTGAATTAAAACGCAGGGGCAAAGTTGACAAAGTGTATGTTACAGGCTGCCTCAGCCAGCGTTATCGCGATGATCTTCAACTCGAAATTCCCGATGTAGATGCCTGGTTTGGTACCATGGAACTGCCCCTGATGCTGAAACAGTTTGATGCAGATTACAAAACCGAACTTCTGGGCGAACGCCTGCTGGCTACTCCAAAGCATTATGCATACATGAAAATTTCTGAGGGCTGCAACCGTACCTGTTCTTTTTGTGCAATTCCGTTAATGCGTGGTCAGCATGTAAGTAAATCAATGGAAGACCTGGTAAAGGAAGCGGAAGGCCTGGTAAAAAAAGGCGTGAAGGAAATTATGCTTATCGCACAGGAGCTCACCTATTACGGACTTGATATTTATAAGAAAAGAATGCTGGGCGATCTGATGAACCGGCTGGCAGATGTAAAGGGCCTGGAATGGATCCGGCTGCATTATGCCTATCCCAGCAAATTCCCGCTCGAGATATTGGATACAATGAAAGAAAGGGAAAACATTTGCAATTACCTTGATATGCCCCTGCAACATGCATCAGATCCCATGTTAAAAGCCATGCGCAGAAATATCACGAGGGCTGAGATGGAAGAACTGCTGGCTGCTGTACGCGAAAAAGTGCCCGGCATTTGCCTGCGCACCACTTTAATTGCGGGTTTCCCCGGAGAAACGGCTGAAGATGTAGAAGAAGTAAAACAGTTCTTACAACAACAGCGTTTTGACCGCGTAGGCATTTTTCAATACTCACATGAAGAAAACACCGGCGCCTATTCATTAACCGACGATATTCCGGCCGCGGAAAAAGAAAGCAGGGCACAGGAAATAATGGAAGTGCAACAGGAGATTTCATTAGAAAAAAACCAGGAAAAAATTGGCAAGACTTTTAAAGTGCTGATAGATAAAAAAGAAGCGGGCCGTTATATTGGCCGTACGGAATTTGACAGCGTTGAAGTGGACAATGAAGTGATTATCACAGCTAAAACAAAACTGCCTGTCGGCGAATTTGTACAGGTGAAAATTACAAAGGCGTTTGACTATGATCTTGAAGGAGAAATAGCCTAAGCGGTGCCGTTATATGTTTCTTGCTACATCAGGCTATTGAGATTTAAGTGATCTGGCAGGGTTACTGAGTGCTGACCGAACAGCATGAAAGCTCACAGTGGCAATGGCAACCACGGTTGCGCCTACCCCAGCCGAAGTGAAAATCCACCAATCCAGCGAAATCCGGTAGCTGTAGTTCTGCAGCCACTTGTACATAGTTAAATATGATACCGGGATTGCCAGGGTTATTGATATCAGAACAAGCATTGCAAACTCTTTTGTCAGTAATTTCCATACACCTATAACGGTTGCACCCAATACCTTCCTTATTCCAATCTCGCGGGTGCGCTGTTCCGCTATAAAAGAAGAAAGGCCAAATAAGCCGATGCACGCAATCAATATCGCAAAAATCGCAAATACATACACCAGCCGGCCAAGTTGTTCTTCCCTTGCAAATTTGGCCATATAAGCATCTTCCGTAAACCGGTATTCAAAAGCAGCGCCCGGGTTGAACTGCTTAAACACATCGGCCATTTTTGAAACAGCTTCATGAACGGAGACGGCTGGGTTAATACGTATCAAAAATAAGTGGATACGTGGATTGGATTGCAGCGTAAAAAAAACAGGATCGTTTGAATTGTAGGGAGACTCCATTACCATGTCCTGCACCACGCCTACAATGGGCTTTTCTTTTCCATGCCACCGGATCGTTTTACCAATAACGGGTGTTTGTAACCCCATAAATTTTACCGCGGCCTCGTTTATAATAAAGGCGCCGCTGTCGGCTGGAAACGCCGGCGAAAAATCACGTCCCTGAAGAATTTTCCAGCCAATGGTTTTCCCGAAATCAACCGTATGAAAAACGGTATTAATTATTGGAATTGAATTTGGATCTTTTCCATCCCACTCGTATCCCATCATCGCGTTTTCAACATTCGTGGTAGCACTGGAACTTCCGGCGACACTGCTGACCATGCCTGTTCCCAACAAAGCATGACTGATTGATGCAAAATGCTGTTTTAGTTCAGGCGTATTCATTTTTACAGCAAGTAACCCTTCCCGGGAATACCCGACCGGCCGGTTTTTTACATATTGAATTTGCCTGAATACAGAAATGGTTCCAATAATAAGCGAAACTGCGACTGAGAACTGAATCACGACCAGCAAACGTCTGGCCATTTGCGCACCTCCTCTTTGCCTAAACCCTCCTTTTAAAACTTCGCTTGCACGAAAATGCGACAGGTATACGGCGGGATAAGCTCCTGCCACCCCTGCCGTCAATATAATAAACAACAATGTTGAAAATATAAAAATTGGTTCATTGTAGGGAATGTGCAGTCGCTTACCCGAAATCTCATTGAACCGGCTAAGAAAAAATTGCGCTAAAATCACGGCGAGCATCATTGCTGCAAGTGTTATACAAAATGATTCAATGAAAAACTGGACCTGCAGTTGAGACTTGTGCGAGCCCATTACTTTACGAACACCAACCTCGCGTGCGCGGCCGGCACTACGGGCCGTACTCAGATTCATATAATTGATACACGCAAGTAAAAGAACGAAGAGCCCGATCATGCCTACCATCTGCACTGTACGCATACGGCCGGCAACCATCTGTCCGTTTTCATACTTGTCGAACAGTAACCATTTGTCCATAGGATGCAGGAGTATCTCTTCCCAGCTTCCTTTTATATAGGGCTTCGTAATATTTTTTACCTGAGCGCTAAGTGATGCTGCGCGGATGCCGGGCGCCAGCCATGCAAATAATTGATAATGGTGGTCAATCCAATCCCCGGTATGCTTGTTTCCCGGATTTGAAGGATTGTCCCATGCGGTCAGATACCCTGTCCGTGAAAAACGTGAATTGTCAGGTATATCCTCATAAATACCAGTGACCTTTAATATCGTACTATCGTTTAACCTGATTGGCCTGCCTATTATATCCGTGCTTCCAAACAATGCAAGCGCTGTTGCCTCGCTTAAGACAATGGAAGAAGCATCGTTTAGCGCACTCGTTTTGCCTTTGAGCATCTTAAAATCAAACATTGGCAGGAAGTCCTTTTCTACCCAATACCCGGTTCGATTTAATTTTTTATCATTGACCTGGAGCGCCTCCGCGTTCCCGGCAAGAAGTGACAGACCTTTAAAATTGCGGCCATATGAATTTCGTAACAATGATGCCAGCGCGACGGACGATGTATTTTCAGCGGTGGTTTCACCATTAATCGTCTCCACTGATACTACCATGGCAATA
>Ga0157378_10002723_pt1 | contig 15736 bp, 14 predicted proteins | sample M65metaG_FD_115309 | JGI IMG/M metagenome (GOLD analysis project Ga0157378, IMG submission 115309) | Miscanthus rhizosphere microbial communities from Kellogg Biological Station, Michigan, USA - M6-5 metaG | ecosystem: Host-associated > Plants > Roots > Rhizosphere > Soil | place: USA: Michigan...
CCCATTGCAGAAGACTGCCATCGTCCATATACCCCAGCGACAACCGATAACCTGCTTTATCAGTGCGGGAGGATAAACTGATATTGTGCTGGGTAGATGTGGTGTTACCCCATAATGCATCCACCCAATTGGTATTAAAAAAAGTAAAATCTTTTACATCGCCAAACCCGGGATTAGCCGGATTGGAAGAAGGCGTGGTGGGTGTACCTACATAAGTTAGTTTTCCGGTTGCCCAATCCATATTATACGCCACGTTCATATCAAGGTAGCCGCTATCGGGCGCGTTCAACTGCAGTTGTCCGAACTTATACCAGAGATAACTCGTAGGAGGCACGCCATAAAAATCATTGGTGGTGCCGTCTACAAGTCCCTGGCCGAATTGTTTGACATTAATCAGGTGTGGTTGTAATCCTATTTTCTTAAATGAAACGGATCCATCGTACTGAATAACTGGTTTACCCGATTTTGCTTTTTTGGTAGTGATCAGTACAACACCTCCGGCTGCTCTTGCGCCATAAATGGCGGCTGATGCATCTTTCAGAAATGACATGTTATCAATATCGTTGGGATTAATGGAGTTTAATGCATTTAAACTCACCAGCGGAATACCATCCACGATTACCAGTGGATCAGAACCATTGGTAGAGGTGGCACCCCGAATCTGGAAATTCCATCCCTCTCTTCCGGGTGCGGCAGAACTGCGGGTAACCACAACGCCCGGTACCTGTCCCTGCAATGCCGCTAATGGATTGGCTGTTGGGCCGCGATCCTGGAAGATTTTTGCATCTACTGTAGCGATGGCACCCGTGAGTGTGGCTTTCTTCCTGGTACCATACCCAACTACTACCACATCGCTCAACTGTTGATTGCTATTTACCAATTTTATGGTAACCACTCCGTCTGGTCCCGGTCTTATTTCCTGCTGATCAAATCCTACACTACTAATCAATAAAGCGCTACCAGGAACTATGGCAAGACTAAAATGTCCTTTTTCATCGGTTGAAGTTCCTTTTTTTGAATTTTTGGCTGAAACGGTTCCACCTGAAACCGGCTCGCCTGTTTGTGAATTGATAACGGTTCCACTCACTGTTCTGGATTCCTGTGCCAGGGATCGGTTACTGATAATTGCTATGCAGAACAGCAGGAAAGAACAGATGGCCATCAGCCTCCGGGTCAGCCGTTGAAAATTACTCATAATGACAAGTTTGATATTTTAAAAATGTGAATGCAGGTTTTGGTTTTGTTATGAATCAGTTTACCGGCGCCAGTGCAATGTGCTGTTGCCGGCAAACTGATTCATGGTTTTTCAACGGGAAACAACAGGTTGTCTGCTGTTTTAATATGTTGTGACGATTGCCGGATAATTAATTTTGTTGGAAGGATAATGGTCTCACTGATCTTTATTGCATGTTCATCGGAAAGCTTTTCGATCAGTTTTTCGATAACAGTTCTCGACATTTCCTCGATTGGTTGTGCAATGGCGGAAACAGACGGAGAAAACAGCGCAAAATGAATATTATCGTCGAAGCCTACAATAGCAATATCACCGGGTACCGTTAAATTCAACTGATGAATAGCTTCCAGACCGCTGATCGCGAGGTAATTGGTTGCAAACAATATCCCATCCAGCGCAGGATGTTTTTTCAGAAAAGCAGCTACCCTGGAAACCCTTTGCTCATGACTCAGATTATAGGGTATTCTGAGAACATAAGAAGTCAGCCCGTTTTCCATAACAAGCCGCAGGTAGCCTTTCAGGCGATCGATCATTTGTACCTGTTCTGATTCCAGTGTCACCATCGCAATGCGGCTGCAGCCATTCTCAAAAAGATGCCGGGCAGCAGCATGCGCGCCGCCGGTGTTATCAACCACCACATTCATGGTAGGAACGCTGGGGAAATAACGATCAAACAGTACGACAGGAAGCTTGTCATCGATCAACAACTGTATGTCTTTTTCAATACCTTCAGAAGGCGCTATAATATATCCGTCCACCTGCCGCTCACGCAGGACTTTAATAAGCGCCCTGGCCCTGGACATCTCGTTTTCTGTACTGGAATTAAAAATTTTATACCCCGATTTATATGCCTGCTCTTCCACAATTCTCGCAATAGCGGAAAAAAAAGGATCCGATATATCTTCCACCAGCATCCCGATTATTTTGGTTTTGCCGGTGCGCAGGCTTTGTGCAATCTGGTTAGGTTGAAAATTTACCTGCTGCACGTAATCAAGTACCTTTTTCTGGAGCCTGGCGCTGATGCGTTTTTCCTTCCCCTTACCATTTAATATAAATGAAACGGTGGTGGCAGAAATATTCAACTGGCTGGCGATATCATGGATGGAGACTTTCTTTTTCAAGCTATTCTCCGATTAAAAATTATTGACATAAGCAATCGTGTTGTTTTTTTTGCTGAAACGGTTTAGTTAAACCGATTTAGCTATGTAAAAATAGAGTCGTGATCAAAAAAAGGTCAGGGGGGTATTCTCATAAAAAAGGGGGTATATCGGTTATTTTTTGACAAAACGGAACTCGTGAGCACACGAAGCCGGGCAGGCGAAAAAGTCTTTCGGCAATTCAATAAAATTGTGGTGAACTTTTAAAAGATGGGTCGCTGGTTTCACGCAGCGATAATTGCGGTGCGGCGTTCTTTGCTTCTTTGTTCCTTTTGCTGAAACAAAAATTCTTGCCCTTCGTGTGAAGCATCAGATTGTTTGCCCGATCGTGTATTTATTTCACGCAACGATAACAGCGGTGCGGCGGGCGGAGCGTTCTTTGCTCCTTTGCGCGCTCTTTGCGTGAAACAAGAGTAAATCAGGACTGCCCGCTGAAGATCTTCAGCAATTGTGTTATTCTTGCCAGGTGGTGGTCATCATGATCTGCTACAAATAAAAACAGATCCTGTGTGCGCATGGGTGTCTGCAGTCTTGGATGAAGCGCCGATTTAAAAACGGTGGATTCGTCAGTGTCTTCCAGACTGATAAGCGTTTGCTTTCTTATATTTCTAAAGTTGAGCAATAGTTGATCAACAGGTGTTTCATTATGCCCGGCCAGGTTGGTCCTGGTATTCTGCAGATCGGTTGGTCTCAATACCGCTTTTCCATTTTTTATATCATCAAACCTGCCCTGCCAAAGCGGTTCGAGATCGGTCAAATGACCAATGTTTTCTTTTATTGTCCACGTGTCGCCCATCCTTTCCGTCAATAGCTGCAGGGGAATGGCTTTAATCTTTTCTTCCAGTCGCGCAGGTGTGCCCGCGAGCCTTTCAACAATGGAAGGAAAAATATTTTCGCTAAAATCGAAATTGAATTTTCTTTCGAACCATTTTACCTGTTCCATCGAATGATAGTTTATAAAAGCGGTATGAGAGCAGACAAAGTTATGATCGCGCCACTGTATAACAAGAGAATTAAAATCAAATCATGTAAAACAAGGTATTATCAGTCCAGCATTAAAATTTGAAAAAAATATCAAAAAAAATTGCGCAAGCAAATGCTTGCATATATATTTGCAGTAAGAAACTGTGCAACATGATAGAAAGAAGAGATGTTTTTCAGGCTATCGCGGACCCCACCCGCCGTGCTATTATTAATATGCTGGCGGAAAAACCGCTCAACGTAAACAGCATTGCAGAAAGTTTTGCTGTGAGCCGGCAGGCCATATCATTACATATAAAAATTCTGGAGGAATGCCACCTGCTGCAGATTAGAAAGCAGGGCCGGGAAAGATATTGCGAAGCAAAGCTCAGTCAACTGAATGAAGTATCTCTATGGGTGGCGCAATACCGCCAACACTGGGAAAATAAACTAGACAATTTGGAAAACTATCTTGAACAACTTAAAAAACAACGCAATGGAAAACAAAAAAAATAATACTGCCGACAGGGAGCTGATAATAACAAGAACGCTGAACGCGCCGGTGGCATTGGTATGGGAAGTATGGACCCAACCAGAACATATTGCCAATTGGTGGGGGCCAAATGGATTTAGCACTACCATCCAGGTTATGGACCTGCAAGCCGGTGGTAAATGGGATTTGGTGATGCATGGCCCCGATGGAAAAGATTATGATAACAGCAGCCTGTTCAAAGAAATTGTTCCTTTTAAAAAATTAGTGTATGAACATATTTCGAACCCGCATTTCACCGCCACCATACTCTTTGAAGAACAGGGTGAGCAAACAAAAATTAGCTGGCACATGCTGTTCGACAGTGCAGAACAATTTATAGGAGTGGTAAAAGCGTACAAAGCTGATAAAGGACTGGAACAAAATATAGAGAAACTGGAACGATACCTAAAACAAAGAGCCAGTAGCAAATCCTGAAACATTCGTGTAAAGCAACATGATTATAGAATGTAAATCATCAACCATGAAACTGAAATATTTCATCGCGATATTATTATTTTTCTCAACGTTTATAGTATCTGCGCGTGCACAAAACCGGCAGGCTCAAAAAACAAAGACAGCAGGTTATGCACAAGTGAATGGTCTCAAAATGTATTATGAAATATATGGCAGCGGTTCCATTCCACTGGTATTGATACATGGCGGCGGCTCTACCATTGAAACCACCTTTGGTAATATACTGCCCTTTCTTTCGGGCTTTGGAAAACTGATTGCGGTGGAATTGCAGGCGCACGGCCGCACCAGCGACCGAAACACGCCGGAGTCGTTTGAACAGGATGCCAATGACGTGGTAACGCTGCTCGGGCAGTTGAAAATTAACAAAGCCAATATTTTAAGTTTCAGCGACGGCGCCTGTACCACTCTCCAGATTGCCATTACGCATCCTGAAATCATAAATAAGGCAATACTTGTTTCTGCGAACTATAAAAGAGAAGGAATGGTACCCGGCTTTTTTGAAGGATTGCAAAAAGCAACCCTTGACAGTATGCCCGCATTACTGAAAGAGGGATATAATAAAGTAGCACCCGACAAGAATCAGCTTGTAGTGATGTTTAAAAAAGATGCAGCGCGGCGGCTTGCATTTAAGGATCGCCCGGATGATGATCTGCGCTCTATAAAAGTACCGGTAATGATTATGGCATCCGACCATGATGTAGTAAGAACCGAGCACAGCCTGCAGATGGCGCAGTTGATACCGGGCGCAAAACTGGTTATACTGCCCGGATTTCATGGAACCCTGCTGGGAGAAATATGCACCGTAAAAAAAGGCAGTGCCCTGCCTAAAATAACCGCGACCCTGGTAAAAGAATTTTTGCAGGAATAAATTGCAGGACAACTATTGTTAATAACCCACTTCTTTACGAGCAGCCTCAGTCCAGTTTTTGAGAATGGTAATCTGTCCACTGTCAAGTTTCGCGTACCTGTGAATCAGCGTGTAAGACCAGAGCGGCATTTCTTTGTCCTCCACCTGTTCGGCAATATCACCTAAACGGTGATCAAGCTTTTTTTTATCAAATTTTGAAAGGTCTGAAAAATTGATAGCCCTTTTGCCGTCATTAATGTGGCTTCGCATCCATAAACCAACCGGGTTGATATTTGTATACCAGGGATACACCGTGTTGTTCGAATGGCAATCATAACAGGATGCCTTCAATATATGCATCACAGTATCGGGCACATGTACATAATGCGTGATATCAGTTGCACTGGCAATGGCGCCCAGGTTGCGTGCAGGACGTATAAACTGAATAAGGATTAGCAAAATCAAAAGTACTATCAGTATTTTTTTTATCATGTCCTTTAATTATCAATTGAAACTTTTATCAACAAAAACCCGCCGATGGCTTTATGAATGTGCCTTGTTCTTCCAGTTCACCCGCCTGCCAATAATTACTTTGAACACAAACCGATCTGTCGCCGATGTGAGTCCAAAACCTGCGCCCATATTAAATTCCCATTTGGCATTGTTCAGCATATCGTATGAAATAAAAAGTGCGTCGCTTTGTTCAGGAAATTTTTCCAGGCTATTTACATAACCAATATCGCCATAATACTCGATCCCTATCCCCGCGTTCCTGAACAAGTTGTAATAAACTTTAAGATTGGGCTCAAAAGTTGGTGTTGACTTTTCATAACTACTTTTTAGGGAAATGCCGAGTGTTGGGTTAAATGAAGCATACCATTTATTCCATTGCTTATCAATGATAGGCCGCAGTTCCATACTCCAGGTGCTGCTTGAAAAATCAGGTTTCTGGTAGCCGACTTCGGTGGAGAGGCTCAGTCCCACCGGTAATTTCCAACTGGCGGGTGCCATAATTCTCGGTCGCAGGTGACTGCCTACCACCTGGTAACCATGACCTGGTATATATGCGGTAAACAGGTATACGCCGATTTCAAAAATGCTGCTGATTCCAGTGGTTATCTCAAGGGTTTCATGCAATGCATGGTTGCTGGGCAATACTCCATCCGAAACATTTTTTGCTCCGTTAAAAGTATAGTTGCTATGCAATTCAAACATAGTGGAACCCGGCAACTGGGTCTGTGATCCATATACCTGGATTTCATAATTATCCTGCGCATGGCCACCTGCAGCGGCAAGCAACATTGCCATTAATAACCAGTATCGCGCACGATATGCATGGTTTGATAAATTCATCAATGCGTTGGTTTGAATAATGCGTCGCCTAAAATAAAACAATCCGGCAAATGATCAGCAGAAAATCCATTCAGTACAATAATTAGCAGCGGTATTGCAAGCGTGCAAGCCTAAGTAAATGAAGAATATTGTTCCGGAACAATGCATACCGTCCGGTGGAAAGCCTTAAACTTCGTTTTTGCAGAACCGGCTGTTATGCTCTTTTAGCATTCTGCAAATGAAAATAAATTTTACTGTGTAAGTCCTCCGGGCGGAATGGCTTTGGTATAAAATCGATGAATCCTTTCTGCAGCAAATCAGCCAGCATATTATCGTATGCCGCAGCGGTAAAGGCCAGTACGGGTACTTCAGGATTGAGCTTTTTAATTTCTTTTAACGCAGTAGCGCCATCCATCTCGGGCATTTCCAGATCAAGCAGCAACAAATCATAGACACCATTTTTGAATGCTTCCACGGCCAGTTTACCATTGGCAGCTTCGGTAAGTACCACGCCCCATTTTTGCAAAAACCTTTTTGCAATAGCCATGTTCACGGGATTGTCTTCTGCCAGCAGTATACGGGTGCCCTCCAGCGAACAAAGATCTTTTGGTTCATTAATATACATTTTGCGATGCATATTAATTTTCCATTCTGTAGTAAACTGGAATACACTGCCCTTACCCGGTGTACTTTCCAGCACCAGTTCGCTGTTAAACATATGCACCAGCTCCTTGCTGATGGAAAGACCCAGGCCTGTTCCACCAAATTTGCGTGTGGTATCCACATCAGCCTGCGTAAAACTGGCAAATATTTCTTTCTGTTTTTCCTTTGGGATACCAATGCCGGTATCTATTACCATAAATTGTATGGTAGCCATATTGCTGGAAGCAAAAAGCCTTTTAACGATCAGGCAGATACTTCCTTCCTTTGTAAATTTTATCGCGTTTGACAGCAGGTTCGACAGCACCTGGTTTAACCTGGTTTGATCGGTGAATACCTCGATATCCAGTTCCTCATCGATTTCCTGGTAAAAATGCAAACCTTTGGCCACCACCTGTGGTGCAAACTGCGCCGCTATCTTTTCAGATACCTGGCGAATATTCACCGGTACTTCTTCCAGTTCAAGCTTACCGGCTTCAATTTTATTATAGTCAAGGATATCATTTATCAGCAGCATCATGTGCTCCGAGGAGAACTTAAGAATGTCCAGTTGGGGGCGCTGTCCTTCCAAATAATTTTCGTGCAGCAATAAATTAGAGGCACCAATGATACCATTCAGCGGGGTTCTTAACTCATGGCTCATATTAGACAGGAAACGCGACTTTGCCTTAGCTGCCTCTTCCGCTTTTTGTTTGGCTTTCATAAGCGCAAACTCCGTAAGCTTTATTTCAGAAATATCCAATATACTAACCTTGGTATAACGCACACTTTTATAGGTGAAAGGCACAATGCTTACATAGCCATAAATCTTCTTGCCGGTCTTTGAGTTGAATGAAAGTTCTCCCTGCCAGTTTTTTGCACTGCCTGCGATTGTTTGTTCAATGGAGCTGAAATGCTTTACGTGTTCTTCGCTGAACCAGCTTGCCACCGGCGTACCTTCCATATCAGCCAGATGAGTTGCCTCAAATAATTCCAGTGCACGATGATTGCAGTTGGCAATAGTATTGGTTTCATTAAAAATAATAAATACACCGTCGAGGGAGGTATTAAAAATGGTGTCGCCAAATTTTTTTTCCTGTAAAATAGCGACCTCGTTTTCTTTGTTCAACCGGAGGATGGCATAGGAAAAAAAGATAGTTGCAACGAGTGAGACAAAGAGGTTGCTGTTATACAGCGTAGCATACATAGATTCTTTAATGATCTGCAGGTCGTTTACCGCAGGGTTGCCGAATATACAAATCAGCAGCGATACCAGGGTAATACCGCAAATCAGCAGCAATTCCCCAAAATTCCGGCGTATGCTTACAACAAAAGTAAGCGCCAGGAAATAGGGGAAATATAAAAGATAGCCGCCCGCCCTGAGGCCTTCTACATGGCTGATAATAATTAAATAGAGATTGATGTTGATGATCGACAATATCCGCCCCGCATTCAGCTTCCTGATATAATTAAAGTAATACGCCAGCAGGAACAGGTAGGCAGAAGTAACATTAATTAGACCACTTATGTACAATTTGTGGTATATATATATGCCAACAGAAAAGCAATTGACCAGCAGCGCCAGTATAATGAACTGGTTGAACCGGATTATTTTCTTTTCCTGGTCACGGGAAATGCCCTCATTTATGCCTGTATAAATAATATCCTGATAAATTGACCATGAAATATGTAATAATTTTTGCTTCATAGAGTTATTAGATAGGTATTTTCTTTGTTTCGTCGAAAATATCCGGCTTTATAACGAAAAACCTGAACATCTATTTCCTATGGGAAGCGAAACTTTACCTAAACAGTTCATTTTTAATGAAAAAATGGATAAAGACACCTTATACGGTCTTTATACCGACGATTTCCCCTACATAGAAGAAATCTTTGCCACTACACTTCAGCATTTCGACGCAGATTTCGGCGCCGTGCAGTTAGCCTGCGAGCAGGAAAATATAGAAGATCTGAAAAGAGCTGTTCATAAGATTAAACCAACTTTTGGGTTCGTCGGATTGCTTGAAACCCAGGCCTCCTGCAAAAAGTTTGAAGATGATTGCGGTCGCGCATCTTCTTTTTCCCAACTGACTGATGAGTATATCAATATTAAAAACATGTTGCTGGAAGCGAAAGATATTATTCAAAGCGAGTATCTCCGGCTGAAAGCTTTTAATGCCAATGCACTATGAGTCTGAGTTGTATTATTGTAGAAGACCTGCAGGTAGCCGCCGATTACCTGAACCGCTGTTGTGAAAAAAGCGGCCAGCTAACCGTGAAAGGACATTTCCAGGCCGTGCCGGAAGCACTGGCTTTCCTGAACAGCAATGTAGTAGATCTAATATTTCTGGATGTAGAAATGCCGGGTGCTACCGGCTTTGATTTGCTGGACCAGATCGCCTATTCGCCAAAAGTAATCCTTACCACGTCCAAACCCGAATACGCTTATGATGCCTTTGAATACAATGTGACAGATTTTTTGAAAAAACCTTTTACCTATCAGCGCTTCCTGGATGCGCTTAAGAAAATTCCACCCACACCGGCAGAAGTAACAGACAACAGCGTTACTGAAACCGGCATTGATCACATTTTTATTAAATCGGACGGCAAACTGATACGGCTTAACAATGAAGATATCTTGTATATAGAAAGTATGGGCGATTATGTAAAGTTTGTAACGGGCGAAAAAAAATACATCACGCATAATACCATCAAAAACCTGGAAGAAAAAGTGAGCAAGCAGAGTTTTATGAAAGTACACCGCTCTTATATTATCAATATCGATAAAATAAGCAATATCAGGGAAAATGGCCTGTTCATCAGCGGCAAAGAAATACCCATCAGCAAGGCGCACAAACAGGAAGTACTGAAACGACTGAACATCATTTAAAAAACATACCGCACCGGCGATGTTGGCGATAGGTTGCGAATCAGCCGAGGCCCAGTTCGTAATGTTGCACCGGTATTTCTATATCCAAAAATCCTTTCTTTAGCAGCCTTTGTTGAAATGCCTGTTGAACATCGTATTCGCCATGCACGAGGAATAATTTTTTTACCGCTTTTGCATCCTGGCAGGCAAGGAACTGGCTAAGATCTTCATAGTCTCCATGCGCACTCATACTGCGGATAGCTCCTATCTCTGCATGCACCTCGTGTTTAATTCCATAGATGCTCACTTCTTTTGCGCCTGCTATCAGTCTTCCACCCAATGAATGCGGCTCGCAATAGCCTGTCATTAAAATAGTGTTGCGGCTGTTTTCGATGCTATTGCTGATATGATGCTTTACGCGGCCTGCATCAGCCATACCGCTTGCAGAAATGATTACGCAGGGATTGGTAAAGTAGTTAAGCGATTTTGATTCATCCACTGTTTTTATATACCGCAGACCCCTGAACCCAAACGGATCCTGGTCGCTCTCCATAATGTGCTGGATATTTTTATTGAAGTAACGGGGATAGCTTTTCATCACTTCCGTGGCTTCGATACTCAACGGACTGTCTACAAAATAAGCAATAGGGGGCAGTCTTCCTTCCAGTTCAAGCTGGTTCAGCGAAAACAATAATTCCTGCGTGCGTCCAACACTGAAGGCCGGCATAATCAGTTTGCCTTTTTTTTCCAAACATGCTTTATCAATCCACTGCAGCAGTTGATCGGGCGTGGTGGTATTGTCATCGTGCAGGCTGTTGCCATAGGTAGATTCAATCAAAATATAATCGGCCTGCGAAAATACTTCCGGCGATTTCAGAATCACGTCCCGGTAACGGCCCACATCCCCACTGAAAGTTAACCGGGTCGTTTTGCCATTCTCTGTAATTTTTAAATGCACCGCTGCGCTGCCAATAATATGGCCGGCGTCTGTATACTGCAGTGATACGTTCTCATCAACAGCATGCCAATCGCTGTACTCAACCGTGGAGAACCGATCGAAACAGGCTTTCGCATCTTCAACTGTATACAGCGGCGCAACATAAGGCAGTCCATCGGAAGCTCTTCTTTTGTTGGAAAATTTTGCGTCGTCTTCCTGTATCTCTGCAGAATCCAGCAGCAGCACCTGGGTAAGCTGTTTGGTAGCAGGCGTACAAAAGATTTTTCCGCCAAAACCATCTTTCACCAATTTCGGAATCAAGCCGCTATGGTCAATATGTGCATGCGATAAAATCAAAAAATTTACTGCTTCAGGCTCAAACCCCCAATTCCGGTTAAGGGTGTCCGTTTGCTGGCCCATTCCCTGGAACATGCCGCAATCCAGCAAATATTTTTTTCCATTTTGTAATGTCAATAAATGTTTTGAACCCGTTACGGTACGGGCAGCACCATGGAAAGCAATTTTCATATTCTTTATACCCAATCCGACCGCCTTCGTCCGGCGGGCTTAGGGAATTTTGTTTTCGTGATTAAATAACCAACAGTCCGGATAGAAAGATAACTATTAAATACTACTATTCTTCTTCTTAAAAGACCAGGTAATATAGAAATCCGCAATTTTTTCACCCATATCATTAACACCTTCCGACAAAGCGGAAAAAGATTGTCCTTCTCCCGTTGCAATGGCTCTTTCGATCGTGTCTTTTAACTCTTTTCCTTTATTGCAGGTGAAAATGGTAAGACCAGTAGCCTTTTTAAAATAAACCGCCTCCAGTTTTACCACCAGCATAGACACAGGCGGGTTTCTTTTGCGGACATGCATCATTGCAAGCGATCCCGTACTCATTTCTGCCGCCATGGCCAAACAGGCGAAATAAGTAGACCTGAATGGGTTTTGGGAAAACCATTTGTAAGGTATCGTTACTACGCACCGTGTTTCATCTATCTCTTTTATTCTTACACCGCTGAAAAAAGCCGCCGGTAGTTTGAACAAAAGAAAAAGCCTGAATTTAACTGGGTGTTTCATCAATCGAATAAATTCCTGTGTTGCTGTAAGCATGACGACTGTTATTGTTATATAGCACCCTAATTCTTATCTATTTCAACAATACAGGCTACCACATCGCTTTCCGCACCGCCCGTACTGAATTGCATACTCCCTTTTCCGTTAGACTGGAAACGGACATTTCTCAATAGCTGATTGCCAAGTGCGTTGTTGAGCCTGCTGGCGTAATCCTGTTGCGGATTCTGGCCCACCTGCTGGTTGAGCTGGTACCAGTTGAGCGGTTTTTTGCTCACCAGTACTGCCATCATATCCCTGTTGCCAATACTGTCAAGGGTAAGGCTTTTGTCCCTGGGAAATAAGCGGTAGCCGGCAATTCCGCAAAAAGGGCTGTACTTTGTTTTCGCAGGATCTTCTTTGGCAGGATAAGGAAATAATGTATAGCTGGAACCATCCGTGTCTTTTCCAAAAACATAGATATAGCATTCTGTATTATTTTTTATTTCTATTTTGAACTTGCTTCCCTTTTTCAACGGGATTGTATTGATAAATTTATTATCGCCATTGGTACGCAGCGGGATATATCCTTTGGTAACCGTTTTTTTCTGATCTGAATTATCAACCTGCATTAAACCTATCTCGCATTCAAACGGCTGATTTGCGGCTGCGCCTACCCGTTGCATGGGTTCCAGGCCATAAGCTTCGCGCACAAAATGTTTAAAATCACCGTAACGCACCCAGGCAAAACCATTGTGTCCCCATTCGGGTCCCCAGCTATTCATCAGCAAAAAAGCGCCGCCATATTTCGCATCGTCGTAACCAACCACGCACATCGCATGGCCGCCAAATCCCTGCATACTATTATCATCATCGGAAGGAATCCACAGATCTTTTCCCATCATTTCCTGCATAAAGCTCTGCCCCACCAGCATGCCAATGGCAACGGGTGCGCCCTGTGAAAGATTTTGTTTGATGGCATTCAGATCAATTACATCGGTACGGTCGCCCCTGGTCAGCCTGTTAAACCCGCGCATTTTAAATTGCGATGCCTGCTGTACAAGGTCAGGGCCGGGCTGATTACTGCAATCCCTGTCGTTATAAGGAAAAGATTGATACGGAACAGAACCCTGTTTCGTCATAAATTCCATGGCTCTTTCAATATACGATCCTTCGCAACCATCAAGGCCAATCTGGTTGTACAAAAAAGAAGGGCTGAATTTTACATTATCGCCCGGCTGCCCGCTTCGTGCCGATTCAAGTATCGTCCTCGCGGCATAGGCGCTGCTCCAGGCTACGCAACTGCCCTGGCGTCCCTGGTTACCAACAGAAGGTGCATACTTTTGCAGGTTGGCACTTTCCGGCAAGGGATTTTTTGTATTGTCTTCGGTTAACGGTTCGTAAATATTTGCCTTTGCAAACTGTTGTGGATCCAGTTTCCCGCCGGTGGCCAGTTGCCCGATAGTTTGTACAACACTGTTTCCACCCATATTACAGCCTCTCCCAAAAAAGAAATAGGCAAGTCCGCCAATGATCAATATCGCAATGCCTGTTTTACTGCGGAACAATCCAAACAGCAGGGGCAAAAGATTCAGCAAACCACCGCCGCCGGAAAAGCCACCACCGCCCCGGCCACCACCATTATCGTCATTGTTATCCCGGGGTTGATCTTCCTCCGGATCGTCGGTCATTCTTATGGGCATAGAAAAGGGATTGGTATTGGTTAATACTGTACAAGTTAGGTAAAAGGATTAAAATGCATTGAATGCATGAAATGATGATGTCCTTGAAAAAAAATAGTCGTTGAACACTGAAAACTGGATTGCGGGCAGCAATAACAAATCACGATGCATATTTCAGCATAAAACTACCGTAAAGTGGTATTGCACGGACTGACCGATGCGCTAATTTGCAACACCGTTTATCAACCACAAAAAACTATTCTATGCCTGTAAAAAAGAAAAAAACGGCCGTTAAGAAAACCACGAAAACCAGTTCCGGAAAATCAACGGCCGTTAAAAAGCAAGCCACTCCATCTAAGAAAATGTCAATACCGGCCTTAACGCCACTGCCGATCCTTCCAAAAAAATCGTATACGGTTTATATCGGTCCTTCGGCCTTTTTCCCGGGAAACAGCGAATATGGCTATGTTGATCTTTTCCAGGATGGCCGCTGTACGGCCGTTCCCAACAGGGATTTATATACCCCTATTGTTGTGCCGGTGGGTGCTACCCTTAATTCTATTTCCATTCACTACATCAATACCACCGCGAACCCGGTGCTTTGTTTATTCCTTCGTCTACATGCAGACAGGGTTTCTCCATCGGGTGAAATAGAAATGTCTTTTATCAATCTGCCGCCGGCCAGTTTGCCGCCGGATAATTATCTAACGGTGACCGACAACAGCTTTCCGGATGGGAACGTGATACAGGATCGGTTCCTGCATTATCTTGAGATTCAGGGCACCGGTGATTTTGGGGCTGCAGGAAAAGTAACCGTAAGGGGTGTAAGTTTTACCTATACCTATTGATTACTGTATTTCAACAACATTTTTAAGCAGGTCTTCCAGCCCGTCTCTTCTGCGGATGAGATGGGCTTTTCCATTTTTCACCAGTACTTCCGCAGGTTTAAACCGGCTGTTATAATTGGACGCCATTTCAAAACCATAGGCGCCGGCATTTTCAAACACCAGTATATCATTTTCCCTGACTTCATTCAGCAGGCGGTCTTCAGCGAAAGTATCTGTTTCGCAAATATTACCCACCACGGTGTATGTTTTTTGCGGCCCACCCGGATTGGAAATATTCCGGATGCCGTGATAGGAACCATAAAACATAGGCCTGATTAAATGATTTAGACCGGTATCCAGACCGGCAAAAACGGTCGCCCCGGATTCCTTGATTACGTTCACCTTCGCCAGGAAATACCCGGCCTCGCTTACCAAAAATTTACCGGGTTCAAACCAAACCTGCATATGCCGGTCGTATTTGTCTTCGAACCATTCCATTTCTTCCGCTATTTTTTTACCGAGTGCCGGAATATTGGTGCCTTCTTCGCCTGGTTGATAAGGCACTTTAAAACCGCCGCCAAAATCAAACACCTCCAGATCAGGGAACCGGGCCGCTATGCCAAACAGTACTTCTATACCCTTTGCAAAAACCTCCACGTCTTTTATTTCACTGCCAGTGTGGATATGCAATGCATGGATGCGCAGATCGGTTCGTTTTACCAGGGACAGCACTTTATCCACCTGTTCTATGGGAATTCCGAACTTACTTCTGTCGTGGCCTGTTGATATCTTAAGGTTGCCACCAGCCATAATATTGGGCCGGAGCCGTATCCCTACCGGGTAGCCATGACCGAATTTTTTGCCGAATTTTTCCAGGTTCGACAAGCTGTCGATATTAATGTGAACACCGAGCTGCTGGGCTGTTTCTATCTCTGAAAAAGCAATATTGCTGGATGTATATAAAATGTTTTTAGGTGCAAAACCGGCTTTCACCGCCAGCAATACCTCGTTGATGGAGCTGCAATCTACGTTGCAGCCAATACTTTTTATATAACGGAGTACATTGATATTGGTGAGTGCTTTACAGGCATAAAAAAAACGTGTGTCCGATGTCTTGAACGCAGTCTTTAATATTTCATATTGTTCCTTTATTCTTTCTGCATGGTACACATATACCGGGGTGCCGA
>Ga0157378_10002724_pt1 | contig 15734 bp, 10 predicted proteins | sample M65metaG_FD_115309 | JGI IMG/M metagenome (GOLD analysis project Ga0157378, IMG submission 115309) | Miscanthus rhizosphere microbial communities from Kellogg Biological Station, Michigan, USA - M6-5 metaG | ecosystem: Host-associated > Plants > Roots > Rhizosphere > Soil | place: USA: Michigan...
AAGGACTGGAAGGGTTTTGCCGAACAAAATCCTTGTTCACTTCCTTCATTTGATTTTCCAATTCCGTGAATTTGGGAACAAGTTGCTTCATGCCCACCTCGTCTTTTGCTCTGTAAAGTGCGGCGTATTCACGGCTTAATTTTAAATACGCATCATTCATCGGTTTTAGTTTCTCCGATAGTTTTGCGTACTCGTCGTGAGTGGCCGAGCCTTTGACAATTGAGTTGCTGAAAGAGTCAACTGTTACGATTTGAATGTTACCCTTGTCGAGAAAAACGGTTAACATATCCCTCTGCATTACGGGCCTTCTCAGAATCCCTCTTTTGGTAGCCTCCGAACTATCCACCAACACTCTCAAAGTTGCCCGGGTCGGTTCGCTCAATTTTCCACTAAAACTGAAACGGCCGTTCAGTAAAGTCGCAGTGTCACTGGTGCGATTACCGTTAATTGAATATGTGAAAACAATCTTCTCGACAGGATCTTTGACATTAGTCAAATCACCTGATAGCGTATAAGGAAACTGCTTATTGTCTTGCCCAAGCAATAAGGCAGGTGCAAGGAATGCGAATAGGATAGTAATTGACTTCATCTCCAGATTTTTTGAGGTTGCAAATTAAGAAGAGGCTTGGCTTAAATTACTCCGTCCATAAAAAATCATCGCATCTCGCAAGCGTCAAATCCAGAGGCAGTTAACCACTTCCTTTTCGTATCTTCGCCACTTTGTCATCAAAACACAGATTGCCATATATTTGAAGCAATCATACCCCATTGTGAACTTTTAAACGAATGAAGAATGCCAGATCAAAATATAGTACTCATCATTGTTGGCGTTGTAGCTCTTGTCATCGGAATAATCGCGGGTAAACTGATTTTTACCCCAAAAACCCGCAGAATTGTTGAAGCAGCTCAAGACCAGGCTCAAAAAATTATTGCCGATGCGCAAACAAACTCAGAAAATCTTAAGAAAGAAAAACTTCTCGAAGCAAAAGAACGGTTCGTTCAGTTAAAGGCTGAACATGATAAGGAAGTTCTCGAGAGAAATCGTCGATTGAGTGAGAATGAAAATCGAATTAAGCAGAAAGAGGTTTCCATTAATCAAAAGATTGAGCAACTTGATCGCCAGGTAAGGGACAATGAATCGATCAAAGAAAACCTTACCCGGCAGATTGAGGTAGTCAATCAAAAAAGGACCGAACTGGAAAAACACCAGGAAGAACATATTCGTCGCCTGGAAAAAATTGCAGCACTTACTGCTGAGGAAGCAAAGGCTCAGCTCGTGGAGAGTCTGAAACAAGAAGCCCACACCCAGGCACTCGGCATTCAACAGGACATCATTGATGAAGCCAAGCAAAAGGCGAATAAGGAAGCTCGGAAAATTATTATTCAAACTATTCAACGGACCGCGGCTGAACAAGCCATTGAAAATTCCATTACGGTATTTAACCTTGAGAGTGATGAGATCAAAGGACAGATCATTGGGAGAGAAGGAAGAAATATCAGGGCGATTGAAGCGGCCACCGGAGTTGACCTTATTGTAGACGATACTCCGGAAGCAATCATCCTTTCCTGCTTCGACCCGCTTCGCCGCGAAATTGCACGGCTCTCCCTCCAACGACTCGTTACTGATGGCAGGATTCACCCTGCCAGAATTGAAGAAATAGTCGACAAGACAAAACGCCAGATAGAAGAGCAGGTCATGGGGATCGGAGAAAGAACAGTAATAGAATTAGGAATCCACGGACTTCATAAGGAGTTGATCCGAATGGTAGGCAAGATGCGATTCCGTTCTTCATACGGACAGAACTTATTAATGCATAGCCGGGAGGTCGCTAACCTCTGCGCAATTATGGCTTCAGAATTAGGAATGAATGTGAAGCTCGCTAAAAGAGCGGGTCTACTGCATGATATTGGTAAGGTACCGGACGAAGAGACTGAATTGAGCCACGCATTATTGGGAGCTAAGCTGACCGAGAAATACGGAGAGAATCCTGCTGTTGTGAACGCGGTTGGCGCGCATCACGACGAAATGGAAATGCAATATGTGATCTCGCCAATTGTGCAGGCCTGTGATGCGATCAGTGGTGCACGGCCAGGTGCCCGTCGGGAGATCATGCAGCAGTATTTGCAAAGAATTAAGGAATTGGAAAACCTGGCTATGGCTTATCCAGGTGTTGAAAAGGCCTACGCTATCCAGGCCGGCAGAGAATTACGCGTAATTGTTGAGGCTGATAAAGTTACAGATGGTGACAGCGACAAGTTGAGCTTTGAAATCGCGCAAAAAATTCAGACGGAAATGACTTATCCCGGACAGATCAAGGTTACCGTGATCAGGGAAAAAAGGGCAGTAAACGTTGCGCGTTAAATTTTAAATCCGAAATCCGCAATCCGAAATCCGAATTTTCCCATACCTTTGCCACCCTTAAATCTGAGAGTCATGAACGCGGTTCAATACGTACACGAGCAGTTAACTGGAAAGAAAGAGTTTCCAAAATTCAAGGCTGGAGATAATATCACCGTCAATTATAAAGTTGTCGAAGGAAACAAAACCCGTATCCAGGGTTTTAAAGGCGATGTTATCAAGCGCCAGGGCAGTGGCCATACCACTACCTTTACAGTAAGAAAAATTTCCGATGGAGTAGGTGTTGAGAGAACATTCCCGCTTTTTTCGCCCAATATTGAGTCTATTGAACTAAACAAGGCTGGTCGCGTTCGCAGGGCTAAACTTTATTTCCTTAGAAATCGTTCGGGTAAGAGTGCGCGTATCAAGGAAAAGAGAATGGCAGTTGTTGAAGCTTAGTTCTTTTACAAATACAATATTATTAGCGGAGTCCTGATCGGTCTCCGCTTTTTATTTGGCGCGGCGTTAATCTTTTCCCTATTTTACTTATCGAAATCGCGTAACAATCGCCCTTATCTGTTACCTTTGTTATCTAACATTTAAATCTGCTATCATGCTTTCTCTTAATGCGCTGATGTTATTGCTTTCCATGCCCGGCGGCACGGAGTGGATCTTGATTATTCTTGCGGTATTGATTTTATTCGGTGGCCGTAAAATACCTGAGTTCATGCGTGGTCTTGGACGTGGCATTCGTGAATTCAACGATGCGAAGACCAATGTGAAAAGAGAGATTGAGGAAGGAATGGTCGAGAAAGACACTAAGACTTCTTCGACTTCTTCCACACCTACACATTGATTGTTTCTGTTGTTGAGCGGTATTGTTTAGTTACTCTTCAATACAAGATTATCATGCACAACTTCTGGCAGGCAAGTGTACCTGTGTAGAGGCGGTGCATTTTTATTTGGCGCAAATCAGTGATCAAAAACACCTCAACGCTTTTGTCCACCTGTATTCCGAGGAAGCTATCGCAAAGGCCAAGGCTCTGGACGATCAACGCGGCAGTGGGAAGGTGATTGGAAAACTTCATGGTGTTGTTATTGGATTGAAAGACGTGATCTCTTATAAGGACCACCCGGTAACAGCGGCTTCACATATTCTTCGGGAATATATATCTCCTTATAATGCTACCGTAACTGAGCGACTTCTCCAGGAAGAAGCGATTATTATTGGCCATCTCAATTGTGACGAGTTTGCCATGGGCTCTACCAATGAAAATTCTTCCTATGGCAAAGTGCTGAATCCTGTTGATGAAACGCGGGTTCCAGGCGGTTCTTCGGGAGGATCGGCAGTAGCCGTTGCTGCTAGCCTTTGCATGGTGTCACTCGGAACAGATACGGGAGGGTCCGTTCGCCAACCGGCTAACTTTTGTGGTATTATTGGATATAAGCCGGGTTACGGTAGAATTTCCCGACATGGTATAATTGCCTATGCGAGTTCCTTTGATCAGGTAGGCATTTTTGCTCATTCAATTGAAGACATCGCATTGACTGCAGAAGTAATTTCCGGCAGCGATGAGTTCGACAGCACTTCTGAAAAAACAGAAGTTCCAAGCTATTCAAAAGAGTTGCTGAGTCCTGCTAAACCAATGAAAGTGGCATATCTGAGGCAGGCATTTGAGCATCCCAGTCTTGACCCCGAAATGAAAAAAGGATACAGCCGCTTCCTTGAACAATTGAAAGGTCTGGGTCATGATGTACAACCTATCGACTTTGAGTATCTGGATTACATCGTTCCTACCTATTATATATTAACCACGGCTGAGGCGTCATCCAATTTGTCCCGATATGACGGGGTGAGGTATGGTTTCCGTCATCCTGCTGGGAAAGATCTCCAACTACATTATCAAAAAACCCGATCGGCCGGTTTTGGTACGGAGGTAAAACGACGTATCCTGCTGGGCACGTTCGTGCTGAGTAGCGGGTATTTTGACGCATATTTCCAAAAAGCGCAGGCCGTAAGGAAAAAATTAATAAAAAAAACACAGTTGATCTTCAAGGAGTTTGAGGCTGTCATATTGCCAGTTTCGCCCTCTCCCGCCTTTGAATCGGGCTCAAAAATAGACGATCCGATTTCGATGTATCTCGCTGATATATATACGGTTTATGCTAACCTCGCGGGGGTACCTGCCATTTCGTTACCTCTGTTCAAAACGGGGGGTCTTCCCTATGGTCTACAGATTATGACGAACCAATTTTGCGAGTTATCTTTGCTTCGGTTCTCGCATCTACTGATGCAACAATATAAGTCCTTCGACAATAGTTAAGATTGCTAAGTTGAAGGAAGGTCGGTTACTAAAATTCCATCCTTTATCCACTTTTCATCCTTATCCCTGGAATTCCTTTGACATTATCCTAGGTCCATGATCCTGTGAACCCGGCAAGTTAGTTGCTTAATCCGCAACCCACCCGACCGGTCACACTTAAAAAATGAAAACGATGAAAAGAACAAGACTTTTATTGTTGGGCATCGCTGTTCTTTTTCTGGTGTCATTCAGAATTCCGCACACTTTGATGGAATCCCCATTTAGCGGACCGTATGATAATGATACTGCTTACAAGGAAAAAGCCGGTGATCTTTCACTCGGAAAACAATCAGCGTTAAATTCTTCAGCCAAAACTGACGGTTTCAATGAAATTTTTGAAACTACTGGTGCAAACGGTGTTAAACTGAATGCAAGGGCTGTAAGCTTTGTAAAAGATTACATGAAAGTAGAGGGTAAAAACCTCGAAAAGATGAAGACCTGGGGTCAGCCTTATTTCAACACAATTGACAACATCCTGGTGAAGTATAACCTTCCGAAGGAGTTGAAATATCTGGCCGTAATTGAGTCTGAATTGAAGCCTACCGCAACTTCATGGGTAGGAGCCGTTGGACCTTGGCAGTTAATGCCTGAAACGGCACGGATACTTGGTCTTACCGTCAACAAAAAGGTTGATGAGAGAAAGAACTACCAGAAGAGCACGAAGGCTGCGGCCATGCACCTGAAGGACCTTTACAATGAATTCGGTGATTGGCTGTTGGTGATTGCTGCTTATAATGGCGGTGCTGGTAATGTGTACAGTGCCATCCGTAAGAGCGGTAGCCGCAATTTCTGGAAGCTTCAATATTATTTGCCTGCAGAATCAAGAAATCACGTTAAGAAGTTCATTGCCACTCATTATATTTTTGAAGGGCAAGGTGGATTGACAACGCTTACCAAACAAGAGATAGAAGAGCAATTAGGCGCTTCTGCTGGTTTGCTGCGCCAGTTGTCAGCTGACGAGATTGAGAACATGCAATCGCAAAATATTTCCGGTAAATATTATTCAGCTATAGTAGCGAAGAATGTGTTGATGGAAATTGAAGAGTTCAATCGCTATAACCCGGCTTTTGATAAGCTGATGGCGAATAGCAGCGTGTACGAATTAAAACTCCCTTCAGATAAGATGTCTTTGTTTATTGCAAACAAATACCAAATCCTGAATGAGTCAGTTCAATATTTCTTAACAGCTGCCAACGATCTCAACAGTTCAAAAACGATCGCTTCGAGAAAATAACTGAAAAAGATTTTTTTTAAAAGTGCTGACTCACCGACCTGGTCAGCACTTTTTTTATTGCTTCTACCTTTAGCAGGCATTCTTCATATTCTGTTTCGGGATTGCTGTAATAGGTTATACCAGATCCCGCTTGATACGATAGATAACGTTCGTTACGATTGTACATGATACTTCTAATGACAACATTGAAATCGAAATCTCTTTCAGGCGTTACGTAACCGACGGCTCCGGAAAAAATCCCTCTCTTCGTTTGTTCATATTGTTCTATCAATTCCATTACTCTTTTCTTAGGCGCGCCTGTCATGGACCCCATTGGAAAGCTGCTGCGAATTGCATCTACCCAGTGCATGTCGGGTTGCAGTTCCCCAGTAACGGTGGAGATCATTTGATACACTTGTGGAAAAGCATATATGCCGAACAGCTCCTCAACATGAACCGTTCCTTCCCTGCAAATTTTTGAAAGATCATTTCTGACGAGGTCAACTATCATCACGTTCTCCGTTTTTTCCTTCGCACTCTCACTTAAACGAACCTTTTTCGATTGGTCATTGAGTGCATCATCACTTCTACCTGAAGTGCCTTTCATGGGTTGCGATATCAACTGTGTTCCAGTCTTCTTCAAATATCTTTCGGGACTTGCACACATGAGATAGCGCTCATCCAATCTGTAAAAAGCAGAGAATGGATTAGGAGAAATGGTTCCTAAAGAATCATAAACCGCTACTGGATTAATGTCCACATTGTCCGCGAAAAACTCCTGGCAAAAATTGATTTCGTAACAATCCCCGCGATGAATGTGAGACTTAAGTTTTTCGATCACATTTACATAATGCTCGTGCGAAAATCTTTGCTTCACCGCAATCAATGCATCAGCATCCTGTTCCGCAATGGTGGATGGAGTGGTTAGAATTGAATGAAGAATCTGCGAAGCATCTTCATCAATCACGCCAATGGTCACCCGATCAGCATCGAGGCGAACGATAATTCGGGGAACGAAGAAAAATAAATCTGGGAATTGAATATGATCCGGACGTTCAGAACGCAGTTGCTCTATTTCATTTTTGAGATCATAACTAAAGTGGCCAAAAAGCCAATCGGGCTGCGCGTCAGAAAAAACCTTCAATTGGTTGAACGCGTCCCCTGATTTTGCTTCGATAAATTGGAGAGCACCTGCTGCAAGGATGCATTCGTAACTATGCGGAGAAATTTGATAGTTGTGATTATCCAGAAAACAACAAATGTTGAACCGGGTTGACCAATTCAACATCTGTAATTTAAAAGTATAAAAGTTAGTTACTGGAAAGCTTGTATATAGACGATTCAAGAGGCGAACTCCTTTTAGAAATCATCTTCTTCCTCTTCAGAATCGTTGAAGAGATCCATATCCTTAAACTCGTCATCCCCGAATCCAAATTCCTCTTCTTCTTCGCCCTTGCTTGCAGTGCCCTTCTTTGCAGTTCCTGCTTTTTTCACTTTGGATTTTGGAATATCGAATTCATCAAAATCTGGGTCCCACTCCTCTTCCTCTTCAACCTTGTCCCAGTCATCCACTTCGTCTTCTGCTCCCTCATCGTCGTCCTCGTCATCTTCCTCTTTTTTGGTTTTGTCGGAAGTAGAAGTCTTTGCAGACTTCTTCGCAGAAGGAGTCTCTTCATCCTCTAATTCCTCATCTTCATCAACCTCTTCTTCTTCACGTTGCTTGGATTTTGAGGAAGCCTTTTTTGTGGATTCGTCTGCAATCTTTGGGGCAGACTTCTTCGGTGTACCCTTTCCTTTATCAGATTTAGCTGCCATAAAACGCTACTTGGTTACTAGTGTAAAATTTCAGCGAAGTTTTTAATCCGCCAAAATTTTTCAAAATATTTTTTATTGTTGAAAATCAAACCTTCACAATCTGTTCGCGCCCCGGACCATTGGAAATATACGTGATAGGGGCTCCAACGAATTTATTAATAAACTCCACATATTCCAGCATTTTAGCGGGCAATTCTTTGACAGTTTTTTTATCAACCGAAGGGCTATTCCAACCCGGCTTCGAAATATATTCGGGATCGATACCTACACGGGTCATCTGGAATGGTACGGCGTCCACCACCACGCCACCAATTTTATAACCCGTACATAATTTTAATTCAGCGAACGCATCTAACACGTCTGCTTTTGTCATCACCAGGCTCGTCACGCCATTGATCATGCACGCAAATTTCAAAGCCACCAGGTCAATCCAACCACAACGTCGGGGCCGGCCGGTTGTTGCACCAAACTCATTTCCAATTTTTCTCAACTCTTCGCCAGTTTCATTCAGTAACTCGGTTGGGAACGGTCCGCCACCTACCCTCGTGCAATATGCTTTTGTCACCCCAATTACTTCCCTGATCAATTGCGGAGCCACACCCAACCCGGAACAAACACCTGCGGTAGTTGTGTTTGATGAAGTAACAAAAGGAAATGTTCCAAAGTCAATGTCTAACATACTCCCTTGCGCTCCCTCTGCTAACACTTTTTTGCCGTCACTTATTTTGTTATTGACAAAATATTCTCCATTGACAATGTTCAATTGCTTCAGAAATTCGACAGCTTCAAAAAATTCTTCCTCCCACTGTGCAATATCATCCTGGAATCCGTAGTTGTCTAATAACTTCTGATGTTTCAGTCGCAGCTTTATGTAAGAAGTAATAAAACTCTTATCCAACAAGTCACCGACGCGTAATCCATTTCTACCCGTCTTATCCATATAAGCTGGACCAATTCCTTTTAACGTTGATCCAATCTTATCCGTTCCTTTTGAAAGCTCCGATGCTTTATCAAGGGCACGATGAGTGGGAAGTATCAGATGTGTCCGATGGGAAATGAAAAGATTTTTTTTAACATCGATTCCGAATCCCGCAACCTTATCACATTCCTTTTTCAATACAACCGGATCGAGTACTACGCCATTTCCAATCAGGTTAATTGTGTTTTCGTGAAACACACCTGAAGGAATCTGGTGCAGGACAATTTTCTCGTTGTTTACATATAACGTGTGGCCCGCGTTCGGCCCGCCTTGGAACCGCGCAATAATATCGTAACTGGGAGCGAAATAGTCTACGATCTTTCCCTTTCCCTCGTCACCCCACTGCAGCCCAAGAATAACATCTACCATGAATGATGATTAAATATTTCGATAGCTAGAGAGCGGCAAAAATAGTTGAAGCGGGGTAACGGTAAAAATAAAAAACCTCTCCTGTGGAGAAGAGGTTTGTATCCAATTGACAATTGGCAACGGGCAATAGGCAAACGCTTTTGAAACTAGTATCAACACTACAGATTACAAGGCTTTTAAAGCTTTTACCAATCACTCGATCTTAACCGATAGCACCGGAAACTTGATCCAAAACATCTGGCGAAATCACATATTACCGGTTCTAATCGTCTACTCTGTCATCGCTTCGCTTAACGAGTATTTTCGTTCTTCTTCTTTTGCCAATTGCCCGTTGCTTATGGCCTGTTGCTCACTGCTCGGTAGCTGGGATCGGAAACTGCGTCCATACATCATCACCTGCCCTGTCAATGGGTAGTGTGTTTAACAAGTTGTATCGCCTCATATCTATCCAGCGATGGCCCTCACCGTATAGCGAGTACCGACGTTGTTTGAGAATTTCCGTGATCAGGCTATTTAGATCAGTTGCTCCAGCATAATTGGTGAGGCCACCGGCAAGGTTTCTAATTTTATTAATGCCATTCAAGGCTTCAGACGTATTTCCCAATTGTGCCTTTACTTCAGCATATAATAAAATCAATTCCTCATTCCTGATGATAGGAATCTTGTCAGTATTTGACGTATATACATACATGTCATAGTTACTTTGTAATCCATCCTGGAAGGCTGCTGATGAACGTAACACAACTTTACTAAGTCGGTCATCGCCTGCGTCGGCTTCCGTAACGAACTTAGGTTGCGCCACTCTTGTTTCTCCATTTGATTCCAACGGAAAAAACATTGGATTCAATTGGTCATTACCAGCGTCTGAAAAAAGATGATAGGCACCCAGATTCAAGGGAGCGTTGATATTAAAAAAAGATTCGCTCAATGCCGTGTTTGCAGCATTCCAATCCTTCTTGTACACTGCAACCCTGGCTGTGAGTGCGCGATTGAATTTTGAAAATTCTGAAGCATTGTTTGAATAAAGAGTGGTATTGAAAGGAAAGCTTACATTATTTCCTTTTAGATCAGTATTGGCTTCATTCAATAAACCGAGAATGGCGTCAATGGATTGATCCTTGGTAAGAAATGGTCCGAGGTTGTCGGGATCCTTCACATCGAACTTAATTCCGTTGCCATAAAGCAGATTAAACACCAATAAAAACTGATACGCCTGAACCGTTTTCGCATAAGCAATGCCGGCCTTTCTTTGATTTTCAGAAATAGCGGCCTTAGTATTCTTTAATGCATCAATAAGAATATTCGCATTCTTGATCACACGATATCGCGCAGCATATGGATTGGTAAGGTAGAATGTGTTGTTGTCAAGTACTGCGCTACCTTTTCCCAACAAATCGGATGTAAACCTTGGATCAGAAGTAGAGAACCGGTAAAATTCCCGGCCAATTACGCCTACGTCATCCATATAAAATGAAATCGATTCGCGCATTGCCGATTCTGTACCGGTGACAAGATTTTGCAGTTCGCCCAAAGTAGCGTTGATCACAATTCCTGACGAACTAGGGTTATTGGGATCATTCAGCGTATCTACTTTGCAGGCAGTAAAAAACGTTACGCCTGTAAAAAGCAAAATGATTTTTTTATTTATCGTGAGTTTCATAAATCTGATTTTAATTGAAATTGACAGTGATGTTGAAATGAAAGCTCTTGGAAGAAGGGAAAGGAGTAACCTCAACGTTACTGGATATCGCATTCGATCCAAAGTTCGAAACTTCAGGATCGTAACTATTATACTTAAAGAAATTAATCAGGTTCCGTCCCGAAACGCCAACTTTCACTTGTGCAACATTTTTGAACATGCTTGATGGTAACCTGTAGCTTAATCCAATTTCCCTAAATCTAAAGTAACTGGCATCTTCAACCCACGGCCTGGCAGTTACACCAAGTGCTGCCAACCGATAAGCCCCATTTACTTTCTGACCAGTTGGATCAAGACCGTGATCATCAAAATCCGGTGATGTTCCAAAAATGTCAGAAAGCAGTGTTGACAGATTTATGTTTTCACCGCCTTTCTTCCAATGTACCAACACATCAAATTCAAAATTCTTGTAGATGAGAGAATGAGAACTCGATAGGTTGAAGTCAGGCTCACCATCCCCATAAGTTGCAAGACCGGTAGCAGGATCCACTTTGTCGTCAGGTCCACCAATTCCCACAATTTGTGTAGGGCTCTTGCCTTCTTCAATTCTATATGTACCAAGTGTTGCACCAAAAGCGCCTGTATTGAACGCAGGAACATCGAGCCGCGTAACCTTTGCATTATTTTGCCAGAAGTTTGTAGTAGTTGTCCACTTAAAATCCTTGTTCGAAACTGGCGTGGCTGCAAGCGAAATTTCCAATCCATGATTTTCAATTGCTGCAACGTTCTTCCACGCTTTGGTGAAACCAGATGAAGAAGGGGTAACAACGTCGAGTATCAGATCGTCAACCTTCTTACTATAGTACGTGAATGACAGTACCGCTTTATCACGAAACATTCCAAAATCAAAACCGGTTTCAAATTCAGTTTGCCTTTCTGGCTTTAATGATTCATTGCCGCGGGTCAACGTAATTTCGGAACCTGTGGTTCCATTAAATCCAGTTGGTAATAGCGGTGAATATATTGCGCCAAATGGAGCAAAGTTTCCTGATTGTCCATATGCGGCCCTCACTTTTAATTGGCTCACGTTTTCAAAACTCCACGATTGTAGCTTGTGTACATTAAATGCTGCAGATGCTTTCGGGAAATAATATAATTTATTTGCATCGCCATTCCGTGAAGATTTATCTGCGCGTAATCCAACGGTCAGTAGAACGAGATCAGCATAATTGAATTCTTCCTGAATGAAATAACCTCTGTCTTTTTGAATGATCTTTTCCTGGTCAGCCTGAATCGATCCGGCCTGGTCAATATTTGTTTGCGTACCGATCATTTGGGTTCCCGTATTTACTGTAGTTGTTTGATTGAGATTTTCTGCGGTGATACCCAACTGTGTTCTAAAACTTATGTCCTCGCTCATTTGGAATTCATGTACCAGGAGCGCAGACAAATTGGTCCCTTTATTTAATGTAGTTCCGTAAATCGAAGCTCCATTTGTACCATTTCCCTCTTTTTCAAATTGTAATTCCTGCGGGAAAATGGCAACGGTATTCAAAGTATATTGATCCAATCCACCCCTCGCAATAAATTTCAAATTGTTGCGTGAGTTCTGTAGAATTTTCACCGTTGCTGTTCCAGCCATCAGCACCCGCTCTACAAATTCTGCGTTAGTGATAAGGTCTCTTGTTTGCAGGAAATTAGAAGGAGCTACCGGGTTATTCGGATAGTTACCATTTGCATCCGGGTGAAGGTCCACCCAGGCTGGTGTTGATACAAACGAAACACCCATGGAGGTGCTCGTGTTATCATTATTGAAGTATCCGCGATCTGCTCTTGAACTTACATAGTTGCTATTCACCGACAGATCAATAAAGTTGGTTACTTTTTGATCAACATTGAGTCTAAAAGAAGATTTTCGATAGCCTGTTCCTAACACAATTCCTTCATCGTCCTTATAAGTGTATCCCAAATAATAAGAAGTCTTATCACTACCTCCGCTTACACTTAACCGTGAGGTGCTCATCATAGCATGCTCGCCATACAGCTCGTCTTCGTAGTCATAAACTTTTCCATTATTTGCCTGGTAAATCGAGTCGCCCTTTGCACCAAAAGCGGCGGCTGCTTTTTCGCGCGTCCAGCTTCTTTGCCCCAATTTTCTAAGCTGCATTTGCACGCCAAAAGTTTGGGACAATTCTATTCTTGGTTTTCCCGATTTTCCTCTCTTAGTTGTAATGATCACAACGCCTGCTGCAGCTCTTGATCCGTATATAGCCGCTGCGGATGCGCCTTTTAATATTTCTATCCTGTCGATGTCCTCAGGATCCAGGTCTGCTATGCGATTGGATGGATTGTCCTGAAATGCAGTACTTCCCTGTCCTGCTGCCTTTGAAATAAAATTCAGCCCTGCATTGATAGAAGAGTTATCGTAAAACACTCCATCAACAATGAACAATGGCTGAGAGTTTGACACCAGTGAAGTGATACCACGCAGTTTCATTGATATGCCACCGCCAGGCGCTCCAGAATTTGCTGACACATTTGATCCGGTAACTTTACCATATAGTGCAGCATCCATTGTTGGTTGAACAGTTGTGCCAACAAGTTCCTTTGCCGAAACCGACGATACGGCATTAGCCAGGTTTGCCCTTTTTACTGAAGAAGCAAGACCAGTAACTACCACTTCGTCCAATCTACCTGCATCATCTTGCAGCTTGATTGAAACTGATGGAGAAGATTCCGAAACCTGAACGGTTTGTGTTTTGAAACCAATGGATGAAATTTCGAGAGTTGCTGAGCGGCCAGGAATCATGAGTGTGAATTTTCCACCCGCATCTGTCATTGTGCCTCCTTCGCTTCCCTTCACCTTCACTGATACCCCTACTAATGGACTACCCTTTTGATCAGTAATGGTGCCGGAGACACCCGTTTGTGCCCGCAGAAGCGCAGGCATAGCTATCCCAAATAGGAATAGCAAAACTTGCAATCGCTTTCTCATTAGAAATTGTTTTTAGATTAAAAATGCAGAGTAATAGAACGTGCTATCGAATGGTGGGCATGGATACTTACCGAAAGTAAGGACAATTGCCAAATGGACTGTGCTGCGCGGTTAAAGAAATGAACTGATTAAGTGAGATCAGTTTCATACCGTTCAACGGCCTGTATTCCGCTCAATTGTTTAAGATTTTGCACTAACTGATCAAGTTCGTCTTTGTCGTGCACAAACAATTTGATATTACCTTCAAAAACGCCATCCTTGGCTTCAATGGTAATTGCGTTAATGTTGATTTTCATTTCGCCGGATATGAGGTACGTGATTTTGCTAACAACACCTACATCATCGAGGCCTTTTATTTTCAAACCAGTGAGGAAGGAGATTTCTTTATTCTTAGCCCATTTTGTTTTGACAATCCTATGACCGTAACTCGCCATTAGTTTTGCGGCATTGGGGCAAGTAGTTCTATGAATGGTCAATCCTTTTCCGGTAGTTACGAAACCAAAAACGTCATCACCGGGAATCGGTTTGCAACAATTGGCAAGTGTGTACACAATGCGGTCACTGCTTTCGCCGAAGATGATCAGTTCCGCATCTTTTTTAGGAAGTGATTGAACACTCTCAGGTTTCGGCTCGGGTAATTTTGGTTTTGGTGGTTCTATTCTATCTCCAAAGAGCGAGAAATCTTTCAATTCTTTAAGGTCGATGTTCTTCACTGCTACCTGGTAGTATAAATCCAGCGCGGAAGGCAACTTGTAAAATGCAGTCAGCTCGTCAATGTTGTGCTGGTTATATGCGGCTCCATAATTTTCTAATTTTTTCTGCACCACATATTTTCCCTCATCGGCCACTTTCCTTTTTTCTTCTTTTAATGCATCCTTGATCTTACTCTTTGCCTTAGCAGTTACTACGATATTGAGCCAGTCTTCATTTGGTCTTTGCTTATTAGACGTAATGATCTCTACCTGGTCACCACTTCTTAGTTTGTGACTGATTGGAACAAGTTTGTGATTCACCTTAGCACCGATACACTTGCTTCCTATGGCGCTATGGATTGAAAACGCGAAATCAAGGGCGGTAGAACCAATCGGTAGCATTTTTACATCGCCTCTTGGAGTATACACATATATTTCTTCAGCAAGAAAACTGGTTTTAAAATCCTGGAGGAAATCGATTGAGTCAGTGTCCTGGTGATACAACACTTCCCTGATCTGGTGGAACCATTTATCAAATCTGCTCTCATCTGCGGCGCCCTCTTTATATTTCCAATGTGCAGCAAGACCCTTTTCCGCAATTTCATTCATCCGTTTAGTTCGGATCTGCACCTCTACCCATTTTCCTTGCGGACCCATTACAGTGGTATGCAGTGCTTCGTAACCGTTACTCTTCGGATTGCTCAACCAATCTCTCAATCTTTCAGGTGCCGGACTGTATTCATCGGTGATCATTGAATAAACCTTCCAGCATTCTTCTTTTTCTTTCTCCGGCGTGGAATTAAGAATTACGCGTATAGCAAACAGGTCGTATACCTCTTCGAAGGCCACGCCTTTCTTCTTCATCTTATTCCAAATGGAATGAATGCTTTTGGGCCGACCGTAAATCTCCGCTTCAAATTCGCCTTTCTCGAGTTTATCTTTTATTGGCTTAATAAATTCGTTAATATACCGCGTGCGCTCTCTTCTTGTTTCTGCGAGTTTCCTGGCTATCTCGCGATATTGATCCGATTCGAGATATTTCATTGCCAGGTCTTCCATCTCCGTTTTGATGTTGTACAATCCCATGCGATGCGCAAGCGGTGCATACACATAAACAGTTTCGGAAGATATCTTCAACTGCTTTTCCCTTTTCATACTATCAAGCGTGCGCATATTATGAAGGCGGTCGGCCAGCTTAATGAGAATCACTCTGGGATCATCGGTCAGTGTCAGCAATATCTTCTTGAAATTCTCGGCCTGCTGCGACGCGTTAACGTCAATTACATTTGAGATCTTAGTTAACCCGTCAACAATTCTGGCGATTTCACTAC
>Ga0157378_10002726_pt1 | contig 15728 bp, 14 predicted proteins | sample M65metaG_FD_115309 | JGI IMG/M metagenome (GOLD analysis project Ga0157378, IMG submission 115309) | Miscanthus rhizosphere microbial communities from Kellogg Biological Station, Michigan, USA - M6-5 metaG | ecosystem: Host-associated > Plants > Roots > Rhizosphere > Soil | place: USA: Michigan...
CACGCGTGAAGCGCGAAGCGGAAAATCCGTCACTATCTGTCACTCGTCACTCGGCCGGCGGGCTCAGTCGTCGAAACCTCCGCCCTGCTTCTTGAGGCGAAGACCAGCGAACATGCGGGCGCCGCCGGTGCCACGCTTGGGAACGAAACCGCGCTGGGAGAGTGCCTCGGAGAAGGCCTTCTTGGTGCCGGACTTTTCGCCGGCCGCGTCACAGAACTCGACCCAGGACTCGAACAGGGCGGCGACGTAATCGCACTTGAACGGGTTGCCAACCTCGGCGTCGCAGTGTTCTGCCAGCCACTGACCCATCACGTCCTGGTCGGAGAAGTAGGCCTCGGTCGTGGCCGTGACGCTGGCCGGCCGCATAAGGCCGTGCCGCTGCCAGCTCAGGCAGCCCTCGATCATCCATCGCAGGATGGTGGGCCACTCAGGCTTGAGCTTCTGCTCAAGGTAGGGATCGGGGCTCTCGGGCTTCCGGACGAAAGGCACGATGTTGAACCGGCGGCGGGCGGCGTCGTCTACGTTGTGCAAAACGGGCTTGTGGTTGCCGATGATAATCAACTTGAATTGCGGTCTGAATTGGAAAAAGTCTTGCCGCATGAAGCGGGCCGCGACCTCGTCGCCGCCGGTGATGCTCTTGATCCGGGCCTCGGCCCAGGCGTGCCCCTTTTCCGTTTCTGAAGCGGTGACCATCCGCGCGCCTGCAAGGCGTGCGAGTTCGGTAGGGTGCTGGTCAACGCGAGACGCCGTGAAGGTGGTCATCGCGGCTGTGGTGCTGTAGGTGCCGAGGATGCCGGCCACCGTGTTCATGAAAACACTCTTGCCGTTCCCGCCTCCGCCGTGAACAAAGACCAGCGCGTGCTCTTGGGTAGCGCCGGTCAAGCAGTAGCCACACCACTGCTGAAGGAACGTGATGAGATCGGTGTCGCCTCCCGTGGCTTCCCAAAGGAAGTTGTGCCAAAGCGGACAATCCGACGTATTTGTCGGTTCGCACCCCGTAATCCGCGTAATGCGATGGGCAGGATTGGGGGGCAGGACCTCCCCGGTCTTGAGGTCCACCGTGCCGGCCGGGGTACCCAACAGGAACGGATCCGCGTCCCAGGCCGTCGCTTGGACCGCGAACTGCCGGTCGGACCGGGAAAACTTCTCAACGCCAGCGACGAAGGAGGTCTTGTTGCATTTCTGCTGAACGGTTAGGGACTGATCTGCGGTGAGCTCACGGATGAGCTGACGGGTCTGCTCGAAAACCAAGCCGGTGCCTTCCTGGCGCCAGTAGATGCCGTTCCACACGTACCAGATCTGCTGCGTGTGGCAGTACAAAAGGGCGCCGCCGTAGCGCTCGCTGAAGTTGAGCGCGGCGCTGTCCTCCGTGATGTTGACGGCGGCGATGCTCGGCTCGAACCGACGAACCTTGATGTTGAGTTTGGAGATGGTCGTCATCGGGCAGCCCGCCATGCGTCATTGAGGTCACTCCCGACGTTAGAGCTGACGATGGTCACCGGACGCTTCGCCTGGAGATAGCGTTCCGCACACGCCTTTACGCCGCGCCGGCTGGTGGCGTCGTTCTCCTCCAGTAGGCACAGTTCCGACACCTTCAGGACGGGAAAGGTGCCGATCGGGCCGCTCGAACCAAGCGCCCAGGCGGGGTAGTAACCAAGGGCCCGCGCCGACATGACAGATTCGATGCCTTCGCCAATGGTGAGAAACTCCGTCGCGGAGTCGAACTTGATTGCAGCGCCCTTCGAACTCCCGAGCGCCTTGCGGCCGATCTTGTCGCCGCTCTGCGGGTCCAGCCAGGTCCGGTGAATGGCGCGCGGCTCATTGTTTTCCATGTCGCGGAAAAGCGCCACCATGCCGGGCAGGCGCTTGTCGGTTGTGTAATAGAGGTTCGGGTGAAACCGCAGAACAGAACCGCAAATCTCAGTCGGCAAAGACAGGCCGCGGTGTTCGCGCAGGTAGTATTCGACGAGGGTGTCGCGCGGATCGACAGCCTCCTTCCAGATGCGCATGGCCACCTGGCGCAGCCGCTGTTTGTCGTCCTTCGGTCCCACGGTCGTCACCATCAACGGGATGCGCTTGGTATTGGGCTGCCATCGCGCAAGACCCAGCCGCTCGCGTACGTAGTCGCGGCAGAGGATGGGGTCGTCGCCGGAGTGGCTATAGACGACGAACCCGGCAGGCGCCTTGGGGTCGAGCGTGATGGTGAGCGAGCGGTCCGCTGGCGAATGACCAGGGCCGGGGACGTTAACGCTATTGCGCCCTGTAACATCACCACTCATCGAAGCCGCGATCTTTTTCGCTCCGAGCCAGATCATGGTGCCCCCTTTGCGGCGCTCACGCGGAGTTCGGGCGACATGGCTAGAGGCAGTTCATGCTGTGCGGATAAAGTGCCCGTTGCAGCAGCTACGCTGAACAGATCCGGCCGCGACAGCGCGTCTGATATCCGCATCGTCGCGATATCGAAGAAGCGCTGGTCCTGTTCGATGCCGATAAATCGGCGGCCGAGGCGTATGGCTGCAACTCCAGTGGAGCCTGAGCCCATAAACGGATCGAGGATAACATCGCCGGGGTGCGTGAACTTGTTGATGATCTCCACCATTAGGGAGATAGGCTTTTCTGCCGGATGATCGCCATGCCGGTCGGATTGGTTCGTCCGGTGCGTAAAGACATTCCTGGAGCCCCCGCCGTTCCAGGATGAATATCCAGGGCCGCACCACGCCGTGACAAAGCACTCGGCACCCATCGCAGGCCCTTGCCCGTTAAATTGCGGTGCCGAATCTGGCTTCACCCAAATGCATGCGCGCTTATAGCGAGCGCCGCCGTCCTCAACCGCGTCACGCCATGGCGCCACGCCCTCGGGAGTACAGAAGGCGATAAACCACCCTTTGCAAAGGGACATCAGCGGCCGAGTAATCGTCTCGCGGATTCCATCGATGGAAGAGAATGTCAGGGGCGCCAGCGCCGGCTGACCATCAGTTCGAAGTTGACGCTCCGATGCACCCCGCCGCTTAGCATTGTGCATGTGACTCTCGTACGGTGGGTCCATGATGACGTGTGCGACGGGGCCCAGCGTGGGGACCACAACACAGCAATCTGCGCGAAAGAGCTTCACGCCCTCGCTGGGCTGGGTGGAGAAGCTATCGCCTTGGCCTTGATTTTTGGGACCCGCCCCCTCTTGATCGTCTTCGATCTGGGGGCTTTGTGCATCTGACCACTTCACGTGGCGCGCGCCGACTTGGTCAGGCAGTGCTCCAGCGTGGAGCGCGCGCTACGTCCGATGAGTTCCGTTGCCCAGCCATCGAGATCCACGGGACGGTATAGAACCGCTCGATTCACCTTGTGAAAGGCTGGACCGCGGCCGGTCGTTGCCAGCTTTGCCAAGTACTTCGGCGAGCGCCGGAGCCCATGCTGATTGAGCAAGTACGCGCTTGCAGCGATTCGCGTGAGATAGAGAGCCATCGACATCCCTGTGGCCGGCGACGGTAGCGCCGGGTGATCAGGGGTAATGATGGGGCAGGAGTGTCGCTTGATTCAAAGACCGCATTGGAACAAATGGCCATCTTGTCCAATTTCGGCCGACAAAATGGCCAATAGGTCCCTATCGCTTCCGTTCCGCGTCTTTGATTATTGTGATGAGCCTCTTCTCGAGGGTTGTTATTTTCACCGAACCAAGTCCCGATCTGGCCAAGGCACTGTTCACCGCAACTAGTATTTGAGAGGCGATGTTCTTTGCGCTTATCCGTCGGGTGCGGCTTTTCTCGTTGGCGGCGTATTTTTTGTATTCGGTGGCCATAATCGCTAGGCGCAATGCTCCGTTCCTCTTTTGCGCTTTCGGCCCCTCCGCACGACCTGCGCTCGCTTTGGCGGCCGACCGTTCGGCCGCCTCTGCATTCGCAGCTAGTTCGTGTTCACCATAAAGTTCCATGTGCAACCAGTGCCAAGCGTCGGCATATGCCGTGGCCGACTCTTGCATCTCTTTACTTTCGTTGAGAAGCGCGAACAGTCGGTCCTGAGATTGGAGGAAGCGTGCCGCGATCGTGTCGACGGACAACGATCCTTTCCGCGCCTGAAGGCCGGCAACCCACATCTGAAGGTGCGCAGATAGTTGCTCGGACGACGGGTAGTCCTCTTTCGAGAGTTTCTCGCAGGTGTCCAACACGGCGAAGTAATCCATCTCTCCTACGGCCCGAAGATGGCGATTGGCTGCCATGAATAGGAGTGCATGTGTGCCAGCCGGATCGAACGCAATTGGATCCTCGACGTTAGGGTCATCATATTGAATCCACCGCGCTCGCCGGAGCCCTCGGCCTTCGGTGATTGTCGCTAAATGTGAACCCTTTCCGGGCTCTCGCTTGAATTCATGAGTAAGTGACGATCGGATCTCAGCTGAATCGTCGTCGTCCGGCGCTTCAAGTTGATCAGGCATAGGCACCCTCCGCATTGTAGCTTTTTTATCCGAAGCTTCATAACAAGGGGTTATCAGAAGCTTACCGTCGTGGAATCTGGGTTTCTGACCTATGCGCGATCTATCCTGGTGGAATGCTCATTGGGTAAGGCCGCTGTTGGAACACTCGATTTTTAGAAGTTCTCGGCGAGCGGCCCCAACAGCGAAGAAAACAGGGAAAACCAAGTGGGAGATGCGATCGCTTGTTGCACGCTGGCCCATCTAAGATCGAGGGTGAGTGCAGGTCTCGATTGGGAGTTTTCGAATGTCTGATTTTCCCCGTATGCTGTCCGAAGTCCGCGAACTTATGCAGATGTCGCAGGCCTATTCAGCCTACGCTGAGAGGCACAACATTTGGTCGGCGCCAAATCTCACCGTAATTGAAGGCGAGACTGCCGAGTTGATCTGCGAGCGTCTGGCGCCCCGGATCGCCGGCAAAACTGTTGTAGAGATCGGAGGCGGAATCGGCATCCTGTCGCTCGCCATGGCTTCGGTCGCGGCGCGCGTGTTCTGCATCGAGGCTAACCCGACATGGGCCGCCATTTGGACGCAGATAATGGTCGAGAAGAAGCCGAAAAATCTGAGTTATCTCCTCGGAGCTGCAGATGAGTTCGTTGGATGCATCCGTGGAGACGTTGCAGTGATTTGCACTCACTCGGACATCCAGGGCCTGAAGCTAGTTGGTCGACAATTCGCGCCCGAAGTGGTCGAAGTCTACGGCGAACTCATCGAAGAGAACCCTGCGGCATTTGATGCTACGGCATCACGACTGCGCGGTATGAGCTAATCCCTTGCAGAGGCCGGTAGCTAAGACGTGTCGGCGCGCGAAGACGTCGCGACGAGGACGCGAGCGCTGACGGATTTGGGAGCCCGCCTCGCGATCTCGCGGCCCACGTCGCCGCCGAGCGAGAAGCCGACAAGGACGTAGCGGTCGGCGCCTCGACGATCACGCGCTGTGCCATTCTCGCGATGCTGTCGTTCCCGACCGAGGTCGGCATGCGCGGAACTCTTCCCATTTCGAGCTCGAAGGAAGCCCACATTTCCTTGTCGAGCATGAACCCGGGTATCAGAACGAGAGCCATCGATTCCCTCAGGAGGTGAGAGTATCCGACCTAATACTGCATCACTACGACTTCTCGAACTATTCGGAAAGGTTCACGTCGCGATACGATTATGCGAAGGACTCGATCGTCGGAGTTCTCACATTCCTCGACGAGGACGAAGTTGCGCACTCGGTCGGTAGCGAGCGCGCCGAAAATTGGGTTCGATTTGAGAGAGGCCCGCTAGGTTTGGCAGCAGGGTCGGCAAAAGCATTTCGCGGCAGCACAATTGCTGCTGAATGTAGAACGCGCCGACACAAATCGCGCCCACGAGGAAAGTGCCGCGGACAAAGCCGGTCGAGCCAGTCGAACCTCTCTTGGTCGATTTCCGCCGTCAGGATTAATGTTGAGTCCATGATTCGTCAGAGCAGGCCGAGTTGCGGTTCGCCCTGCGGTTCGCTCTCTAGCGCGGACAACGAGACTCCAAGAAGCCGAACCGGCTTCGGAGCCGGCATTTCTTTCAGGAGCAGGGCAATCGACAGACGTTCGAGTTCGCTGCGGCTCGAAACCGGGACGGGGACCGACCTGCTGCGGGTGATGATCGCGAAGTCGTTGAATTTCAGCTTCAGGGTCACTGTGCGGCCCCGCGAGCCCCTCTCCTCACAGTGCCCCCAAACTTTGTCGATCAGCGGCTGCAACTCGTCGGCCATCGCGTCGAAATCGGTGAGGTCGAGCGAAAATGTGTTCTCGGCCCCGACCGACTTCCGGATCCGGTTCGCGCGGACCTCGCGGTCGTCGATGCCCCTCGAGATCCAATAGTAGTACGCACCAGCCTTGCCGAAGTTTGCTTGCATGAAGTCCAGCGACTGGTTGCGCATGTCGAGACCGGTGCGCAGTCCGAGGGAATTCATCTTCGCACCTGTCGCCGGTCCGATGCCGTGAAATCTACTGACCGGCAGCGCCTCGACGAACGCCGGTCCCATCTCCGGTGTGATGACGTACTGGCCGTTCGGCTTGCGGTGGTCGGAGGCGAGCTTCGCCAAAAACTTGTTGTAAGAAATGCCGGCGGAAGCGTTGAGGCCGGTCACCTTCTTGATCTTAGCGCGGATCGCGAGCGCGACGTCGCGCGCCAGCGGAATTCCCTGCAGGTTTTCCGTGACGTCAAGATATGCCTCGTCGAGTGAGAGCGGTTCGATGATCGGCGTGTGCTCGGCGAAGATCTCACGGATCTGCTGCGAGACGGCCTTGTAGACCTCGAAGCGCGGCTTCACGAAAATCAGGCCCGGGCACTGTCGCTTCGCCGTCACCGAAGGCATCGCCGACCGGACGCCGAATTTGCGGGCCTCGTAGCTCGCTGCAGCCACGACGCCGCGCTCCCGGGATCCGCCTACGGCGACCGGCTTGCCGCGCAAATCCGGATTGTCCCGCTGCTCGACCGACGCGTAGAAGGCGTCCATGTCGACGTGGATGATCTTCCGCTGGCGATCTTCGTTCATTGCACTCTGGTGATTTGCAGTCCCGCCGCGGCTCTTGACAAATCGAGGCGTTTTGGAACAAAGATAGAACATTTGCTGCGCAGCGGCAACCACCGCGCGGGCAATGGCCCGCAATTGCTTGCGTGTGATCCAGGAAGGCGAAGGCGCTGCGAATGACACGGCCGGATCTCCCCGTCTACTATTACCATGACCATTTCATCGAGATGATCGCGTTCGTCAGAGCTACCTACGGCTCGATCTTGACGGAGGAGCACAACGTCTTTGTCAATCGCTTTGAGCATCTTTCCAAAGGTGCGCAATGCCTGCTGATACGGATGGTCAATAGGCGGGGCACGATCTTCAATCGGTCACTGTTTAAGTACGCGGAAATTTCCGATCCGGAACAAGCGGCCGACGAACTCCTTGCGTGCGGCCAAGCGAGGTTTCTCAAGGCCGAGGACTATTCCGCGTTCGCCGCGTGCCTGCCAAAAGACGTCCTGATCTCCGGTGCGAAGGCGGCGGGCCGGACGGACATCCGCGTCTCATGGCCGAAATCGAAGCTAGTCGATTATTTCCTGGCACAGGTTCCTTTTGAAGTCGCCTCCGAACATTGTGGGGCCGCGAAGTTCATCGCGTTGGACGACGTCCGGCCGCTCGAGTTCCTGCTCTACCTCTACTTCGGCAAGACCGAGAACGACTTGAAGAATTTCGCGCTGCGCGATCTGGGTATCATGCGGACCAACAAAGTCACTTCGTTCAAGGCCCGTTTCACGGATGGCGACGAGGCAAGGGCGTGCTTTTACTACAGCGGCCTCCTCGATCGGCTCGAAGTCAAATCGTTGAGCATCTACCAGGATGCAGTCACCGACATCTTCGGCGGGCCCGATTGCCCCAGCGATTATGCCGCGGACCTCCGCAGCCGCGCCGCCTGGCAGGTCGGTCAGTTCTTCGAGAAGCGCGCTGAAACGGATCTCGCCAGGCAGCTTTATCGTGCCGGTTCGTCGCCGGAATGCAATGAGCGGTTGGTCCGTCTGCTTTACGGCGCCGGCAACAAGGAGGACGCGGAAGACCTGTTGCGTCGGATGATGGATGATCCTGCCAGCGACGGCGAATTCGTGTTCGCTACTGACTTCTATGCTCGGAAATTCGGCGGTCGCCGGATGGGATCGTGCACCGAACTGCTTCGCGCCGGCGTCACCCTCACGGTCGACGACGTTCATCGCGGTAATCCGGAGGCGGGCGTCGCCGGTGTGATGCGCCGCAGGGGCTACCGGGTTTTTTTCACGGAAAACACACTCTGGCATTCGCTGTTTGGGTTGCTTTTTTGGGATGAGCTTTTCGAGTCCGAGTTGCTTCACAGCAGTTTCGACTGGGTGCCGCACTGCCTCAAGGATCGGAGCTTCGCGCGTCGGTTTGCCACCCAGATCGACGTTAAGCTGGATGCCATTCGATCCGGAAATGCTCTCCATCTGCTGCTGCGCCCGATCGCTGCGAACTGGGGCAGTCCGAACGGAATCTTCGCCTGGGATCATGTCGACGTCGACGCACTGCGGTTGCTGCTGTCGGGAACCAGCCGCGAAGGAATCGCAACGATCGTCCGCTCGTTGTGCCAGAACTTCCGAGACATGCGCGACGGTTTTCCGGATCTCATGCTGGAAAAGGAAGGCGCCGTCTCCTTTATGGAGATTAAGGCTGAAGGCGACGTTATTCGCCGCAATCAACTCACGCGATTGAAACAGCTTGGGAACGTCGGCATCCGTGCGGAAATCGGCAGAGTCGCTTACCGCTTCGACCCGGAGCAGGATCACGTCGTGGTCGACGTCGAGACGACCGGCAGTTGGGCGGCGGGCGATAGGATAACGGAAATCGGCGCTGTAAAAATTCGCAACCATCAGGTCATCGACGAGTGGCATTCCCTGTTGAATCCACAGCGGGCCATTCCAGCAAGAATAACGCAGATCACGAACATCACGAATGAGATGGTTCGCGATGCACCGGTATTCTCCGAAATCGCTGACAGCTTCATGCGGTTTATGGGCGACGGGATCTTCGTCGCTCACAACGTCAATTTCGACTACGGATTCATCAGCTACGAATATGAGCGGCTCGAGCGCAGCTTTCGGTTTCCGAAGCTTTGCACCGTAGTCGGAATGCGCCGTCGTTATCCCGGCCATAAATCCTATGGCCTCGGAAAACTCTGCGAGCTTTATGGGATCGAGCTTGAGACGCACCACCGTGCGCTATGCGATGCCCGTGCAACAGGCTATCTTCTAAACCTTATCAATCAGAAGCGTGAAGCAGTCCTGCCGTCAGCGCTTGAAGACGCGGCCTAAGGGCAACCGCGCGATGTGCGGATCGCGCAGCATCGCCTTACGCAGCGCGACGGCTTCGCGCGAACGAAGAGAACGAGCACAATCGGAAGCTTCACCGATCACAATTCATGTCCATCCCAAGCTTTAGCTGACGGAATGCTAACCGCGAAATAGTGCATGGTCAAAGAGGTATGACGTATCGTTTCCTCGGGGCGGCCTAGGTCTGGACTGGGTCAAAAACGGAAACCGCGGGCCTTGCGGCGGGGCGTCTGCTTGGCCCAATCAACGGACATCGCGATGGTGCCTGGGCATGTCCGAACAGTGCCACCAACAGACCGCCGGGTGGTTAGAAGATCCGCTGTGTGGATGGCCGGCTCCATTGCTGCTATCCTATCGCGGTGCCGAAGAGAAAGACCGTCACCAGATGTCAAAGTTGTGGGACATTTACGAAGTCGGATCGGGCTTTGCGGTCGAGGATCGCCATACCGCAAAGCGCCACAGCTATCATCGGACATTGGAAGGGGCGGAGAAAGCTCTTGGTAGGCTTCAAGCAAAAGGCGCCGCCGTAGTCACGCACCAGGCGCCGAAGACGAAGACGAAAAAGCCGTTCCGGGTCGTCGAAATTCGTCAAAAGCGCGCGCCTAAACGACAGACTGAATTAACAAGACGAGAAGAAGACGAGGCCAATGGACAATGGAGATACCGACGTAGGACTGTGATCACACGACCCAGAGTGATGGTCAGTGGCGGATTACCGGGGCTTGGTAAACGCCGCTAAACTCGGAAGTCGAATAGGCCAAGGTCGATTTCGCTTTGGCACTCAAAGCAGACCACGGCCGAACCTGGCCGCCGTCCTCTTCGAACGTCACGTCGCCGATCTGATCGAGTCTTCCTTGACGCCGCGGGCGACGATCTGGAGGAAGCCGTCCGGCAGCGGCCGCTGCAGCTTGAGGGCCTCGTCCGGAGGCGCCGTCATCCACGTCTCGACCTCCTCTGGCGTCGTCAAGACTACCGGCATCGCCTTCGGATGGATCGCGCCGACCTCCGCGTTCGGCTCGGTCGTCAGGAATGCGTAGAGTTCGTTGGTTGTCTCGCCTTCCTTGACCTTCCGGACGGACGTCCAGGGTGTCCAGATTCCGGCGAAGCACACGAGAGGCCTGCTTTCGTCGAGCGCGAACCAGATATCGCCGCCCTCGGCCTTGTTGAATTCGCTGAAGCTGTTGAACGGCACCACGCAGCGGTGCTCCGGACCCAGCCATCGCGTCCAGTGTTTGCTCTTCACGTTGCGGATGTTGGTCGTGCCGGCATCGGGCTCCATCCGCAACAGTTCCTTGAATTCGACCGGCTTGCCCTTGGCCTCGAGCTTGGCGGCGCGCTTCTTGGTCGCTTCCATCAGCGCGTGCTGCGACGAGGGCATACCCCAGCGTGCGGTCGCGAGCTCGCGGCCCTCCGGGCCGGTACGCACGATCGGGGCCCTGTAATCCGGAAACACGCCTGGCATCGGCGCGAGATTGCCGACGTAGCGGTTGACGACGCGGAACAGCGTGCTGATGGCCGCCTGGTTGGTCGTGATCGAATAGAGGTTGCACATCGTTCAGGGATCGGTTCGAGGATGGCGCGGCTGCCAAGCCAATTGTAGCAGGGTCGCTGCCGGCCGTCGGCCTGCCTTGGCGCATTTCCGGCAGCGCAGCCGGCTGGCGAGATCGTGGACGAACGTGGTCGGCGGATGTTTCATCTCCGCCAGATCGACGTCGCTTGGGGTCTTGCAGCGGGAGCATCGGATCTCCAGCCAGGCGAAGCCTCCGTTGATGGCCTGGTCGACGGTCGGCGAAGGATCGATCGGCTCGCCGTCGGCCCACATCCGCTCGTTCCAGCTTTCACAAAGCAGCCGGTCGGCCTGCTGCAGCATGGTCTCTGCCTTGGCCCGCATCTCGGCGGACTGGGCGGCGAGGATGTTGGTCATCGCCCGCGCCTTGCCGAGTTCCTTGTTCAGAGCCTTCCGGTCCCCACCGGACAAGGGCGTTGGGTGGTGTTTGGGCGCCATCCAGACATCCATTGATCCAGGGGGGACCGGCGGCGCGCCGGCGGACTACTCGAACGAGGGCCAGCAGCCGTCTTCTTCGTGACGACCGGTCCGCTGGGTGCAGGTGTTGTCCAGGAGGCGCTGGCCGACGTCCTTCCAAATCGCGTCCCGGCCGTACAGACGGACGGCGTCCAGCCTCTGAATTTCTACGGTCCTTGCGCAGCGGCGGCAGCCGACCCGCAGCACGTATTGCTGTATCTCGGACAGCCTCTGCATCCGGACGGTGGGGCCTTGCGGCTTCGGACTGGCGTCGGCAAGCGGGTCCCGGAGGACGGATTCCCAATATTCGGCAGGCAACAGATCAGCTGGGCCGGGTGTCGGTGTCCTGCGGGGCTCCCTGCCGACGGTAGCGGCAAGCTTTTCCATCTGTTTCGGGGTGGGCATGCGCCAGCTCGCGGGTCGGTCCGTCATTTCACGATCAGAACATATCAAGAACAACGAGTCGAGTCGATCGATGGTCGGAATCCGAAAAAATGATCGTTGAACTGATCGTTGGGTGTCGGAACCAAGGTCCCCCGATCGTCTTGAATCCGAACCTTCCTCGTTCGGAGTACCGCGTAACATGGCCCCTCGCGCTAACTGGAAAGGCTTCCTGCGCCTTTCGCTCGTCAACTGTCCGGTAGCGCTCTATCCGGCCACGTCGGAATCCGAGAAGGTTTCTTTCAATCAGCTCAACCGGAAGACCGGCCATCGCATCAAATACGCCAAGGTCGACGCCGACACCGGCGAGGAGGTCGCCAACGAGGACATCGTCAAGGGCTATAAGGTCGACACCGATACCTTCAGCGAGGTGACGAAGGACGAACTCGAGAACGTCGCGCTGGAATCGACCAGGACCATCGAGATCGACGAATTCGTCGACCGCAGCGAGATCGACCCGCGCTACCTGATCCGCCCTTACTATCTCACTCCGGATGGCAAGGTCGGTCATGACGCCTTCGCCGTAATCCGAGAGACCATCCGCGAGATGAACAAGATCGCGATCGGGCGTGTCGTGCTGACCAACCGCGAGCACATCATCGCGCTCGAACCCTTCGACAAGGGCTTGATGGGAACGCTGCTGCGGTATCCCTACGAGGTGCGCGATGCCGCGGAATACTTCGACGATATTCAGGACGTGAAGGTCACCAGGGACATGCTTGAGCTCGCCAGGCACATCGTGAACCAGAAGGCGGGGCACTTCGAGCCGGACAAGTTCGAGGACCAGTACGAAACCGCCCTGATCGATCTGATCAATCAGAAGCGCGCCGGCAAACGCATCGTCGCGAAGGAGCGTCCGCGTGGCGAGAACGTGGTCGACTTGATGGATGCGCTGCGCAAGAGCATCGGAAGAGACGCGTCGGCAGCGAAAGAGGCGCCGAAGAAGCCAGCCAAGAAGGCGCGCAAGGCAGCGGCCGGGCAGAAGGAAATGCTGATGCCGATTGCCGGCAAGAAACCGGCCAAGGAGCCGGCCGTCAAGAAGCCGTCCTCGAAGCCGCAGCGTAAATCGGCCTAGACTAACGCCACCGGCCGGGTGCTGCCCACCGCCAGTGGCTCCGGCTCGCCATCGGCGCAGGGATAAACTGCTCCGTGATGTCGGCGGCGAGGATGCGCTCGCCTTCGCCGGGTTCGTCCGACCGCAGGTTATGGCCGAGCTTGCACAGCCGACTGCAGCAGCGTCACAGGGAGTCCGTTGCCCAGGTCTCCATGCTGATCTGCCCCATCACGTATTCCCACGCCTTCTTGTTGCCCAAGCCATTCATGGAGAAAACTGCCAGCGCGTCGCGTATCTTCGTAAAGTCTTCGTCGATCCACTTACCGGCCAATGCTCTCGCGATTATTTGGTCGCGCAGATGGCTGTACACATTATTCCGCCACGCAGCATCGTTCACATCGCCATTCGCCTCACGGACGCGAACCAACGCGAAGCTGGGAACGCCCGCCAGTGCGCATGCTGCGTCGATCAAATCGGTAACCTGCCCAAACCATCGAGCGTTCTGCTGCCCCTCAAAGCCGCAACGGCGCGCCAGTTCACCGTATGTAGTCGGCGCCAGTCCGGCATTATATTCCGCAACCATCATTGTGAGTGCTTGCTCGGCAACCAAGTGGGTCTTCATAGGCGCTCTTCGTGCCCCTTTCCAAAGCCCTGCTTTGACGCCGAGTACCCGGACGGGCTTGAGCGCCTTAGCACGTTCCTCGCACGCGGCAACGAGTGCAGACATACCTGCTACCCTCGCGCGATCAGCAAATATCAAGCATGCTCCCGCATCCTTTAGGTTGGGGACGGTAGCGATCAGTTCGGCTTCGGTCTTTGCTTGTTTTACCGCCATTACATTCGCCCCCCCGTGGCGCTCGCTTCTCGCGTCTCTAGCGAGCACATTAACGTGCAATTGAAGGCCGATACCAAATTTCTGCGGCATTTAACCCTGGTCAACGGTATCTGCTGCCCTCAAACAAGACTTCCACTTTTGTCCGGCTAGGCTCGGTATCTCAGCAAACTCAGCCCTCCGCAGGCCGGTTCAGCATGACGGCTCTACCACCGATAGCGACCGGATAGCAGACATCCCGGAACGGAAGCTTCGTGCCAACAGCCGACGCTGCTTGGCCCGTCAACAAAGCCGGTTCCGCTTTTTTGCGCCTTGAGAGTGATCAACTCGCGTCCATCAATTCGATCTTGACGAAGCCCTCCGTGTATTCACCCTCGAACAGAGTAGGATTTTTCCGAGTAAGCAAACCTTTCAGTTTGGGATCGTTATAAGCGGAAAGGGTCCAGGCATCGTCTCCGGCTGAAGTTCCAACGATTACCGCATTGGCTTCTTCCTCAGGATCATAAAACTCGAAGGAGAGCCGGTCGGCGCTCACGATCAACTCACAGGGAAGATCCCGGTGCGAAACTTCCATTGGAACGTTGCGATATGACAGCAGGGCATTGGCTCGGATTTTATTCATCGCTACCTCCAGGGTGCGCCACTTGGAAGGCACCAATACTTTGAGGCAAGAATAGAAGCTAACCAAGCCACGTACCAGCGACACGTCAAGCAGTTCGGTTTGCGCCACGTCCGTTGCGGGTCAATCGCGTCGGTTTGCCGGCCAATTAGCCACTTCCGGTCCACCTCAAACAACAGACATTATCGCACGTGACCAACTGGTCCGGTCGTGCTGACGCCCGAAGTCCAGGGTAGGTCTGATTCACCCTCAAGAACTGAGTCGCCAGCGGTCATGAAGCGCCACTAGGAGCCCGGGACCGGATTCTTACGGAGCCGGCATCGTGTGATAATTTTTACGATCAGCGATTACATTGGCTGTCCGATGGACAGCGATTATGATCCCGAACGCGAAGCCCGAGCGGCAATGAATCTTGCCCTTGCTGCCGAAGGGCTGGAGCGGCAACGGTGGATCCGCTTTGTGCTGGTGTGGCAGGAGATCGCACGGACGCGATCGGGCCGGGATCCTCACAACGCCGCCAAAGAGGCGGCCTAGTCGGACTCAGGTGGGCACTCGGGGCAGCTATCGCCGATCGGCTCCAGCACTTCCACTACGGCCACCGCAGCGGCCTCCGGAGACAGGCGGAAGCCGCCGCGCACAAGAATGTGGACGAGGTCAAACGGGCGCTCGGCGAGAGAGGACCGGTATGGTGTGACCACGGCTCGCCGGGATCTCAACCGGCACATAGCACAGAACACGACCTATGCCGACTGGTACGCGAAGATCGGGCGCTCCCGCCCCGGAGGACTCTGAAGTGCCGAAAGCCGCAATCTTCGACATGGACGGAACGCTCTTGGACTCCGTCGATCTCCATGCCCTCGCCTGGCACGAAGCGATGGTGAAGTTCGGTCACAACGTCGACTTCGAGCAGGTGAGAGGTCAGATCGGCAAGGGCGGAGACAAGCTGATTCCGCACTTCCTGTCCGAAGACGCGCAGCGGGACCACGGCAAGGAGATGGAGGAATGGCGCGGCAACCGCTTCAAGTCCGAGTATCTGCCGCTGGTCCGCCCGTTCTCGGCGGTCCCCGATCTGCTGCGGCGGGTGAAGGATGCCGGCATCCGGATCGCCGTCGCGTCCTCGGCCAAGAAGGATGAACTGGACAAGTATCTTGACATCGCGGGCATCGGCGACCTAGTCGACGTGACGACCGCTTCTGGCGACGTCGAGGAATCCAAGCCGGCTCCCGACAACTTTGAAGCGGTCCTGAAGAAGCTTGGGGTCGAAGGCCCCGATGCGGTCGCGATCGGCGACACGCCCTACGACGCCGAAGCGGCGGGAAAGGCGAAGATCGCGACCGTCGGCGTGCTGTGCGGCGGCTTCACGGAGGACTCGCTGCGGCAGGCCGGATGCGTCCAGGTGTATCCGGGGCCGGCCGCCCTCCTTGCTTGCTTCGGGGACTCACCCCTCGC
>Ga0157378_10002728_pt1 | contig 15723 bp, 15 predicted proteins | sample M65metaG_FD_115309 | JGI IMG/M metagenome (GOLD analysis project Ga0157378, IMG submission 115309) | Miscanthus rhizosphere microbial communities from Kellogg Biological Station, Michigan, USA - M6-5 metaG | ecosystem: Host-associated > Plants > Roots > Rhizosphere > Soil | place: USA: Michigan...
ATGCGTCACCATGATGATGGTCTTGCCCAATTCCCGGTTCAGCGTCTGCAGCATCGACAGGATCTGGTCCGCCGTGGTCCGGTCGAGATCGCCGGTCGGCTCGTCGCACAGCAGCAGCTTGGGATCGCAGACGATCGCACGCGCGATCGCAACGCGCTGCTGCTCGCCGCCCGACATCTCGCTCGGATAGTGCCGGCCGCGATGGTCGAGCTGAACGAGCTTGAGCGCGGCATCGACGTTCTCAAGGCGCTGGCGCTTGGACAGGCCGGTCAGCAGCAATGGAAGCTCGACGTTCTGCGCTGCCGTCAAAACCGGCATTAGGTTGTAGAACTGAAAAATGAATCCGATGTTCGGCGCCCGCCAGCGCGCCAGCCCCGCCTCCGAGAGCCTGTCGATCCGTTCGCCGGCAACGTGAAGCTCTCCTCCATCGGTCCGATCGATGCCGCCGAACAGGTTCATCAGGGTGGACTTGCCCGATCCGGACGGTCCCATCACAGCGACGAAGTCTCCGGACGCGACGGCAAGATTGAGGCCCTCGAAGATCGAGATCGTCTGCTTGCCCTTGGTAAAGCGCTTGCACAGATCGACGGCACGAATGGCGGCATTGTCTGACATGAACTCGAATCCCCTCGTATTTCCTACGGCTGAACTGGTCCGACACGCCGCCTCGAGCGTCACTGCCCGAGGAAGACGATCTTCACTCCCATATCCGCGACAAATCTCTGATCCTTGTTGTCGAATGCAATCCGGACCTTGACGGTCCCCTTCTCGCGGCTTGCCGCCGGGACGATGGCCAACACCGTCCCGGGGATCGCCCAATCCGGATAGGCATCAGGCGACAGCGTTACCTTCGAGCCGGTTTGCACCCGACCGATCGAGGCCTCGTTGACGTCGACCTCGGCCTCGATGGAGTCCCGGTTTACGATCGTGCAAATACCGGTCCGGGTGAAACTGCTGGTTCCGCCGGCGCCGGTCGGCGCAATGATCTCGCCAACCTCGGCGTTTCGCTCGGTGACGATCCCCGAAAACGGCGAGTAGATCGTATACTTGTCGAGCATTTCCGCGCTCCGCTGGGTATCGCGTTGCGCATTGTTCAACTGGGCGCGCGCCTGGTTCAATTGGGCCCGCAGCACTCCGACGCGGGTTTCGTTCTTGGTCTGATCGGCAACCGTCGCAAAACCCTTCGCCGACAATGTCTTCGTACGATCCGATATGCGTTCGGCGTCGGCGAGATCGGCGGCGATGGCTTCGACCGCCGCCTCGCTGGCGATAAAGCGAAGGCGCGATAGCGCCATGTCGGATTCGGCGAGCGTGCTGTCGAGGCGCGCAATCGGCTGCCCTGCTGTAACGGAGTCGCCCATCTCGACGAGAATGCTGGAAATCTTGCCGCTGATCTCGGAGCCCACGACCGACTTCCGCCTGGCGACGATATAGCCCGAAGCGATCAGATTCTGGGCTGTACGCACCGGCGCCGGAGCTGCCTGCACCTCGCCTGATGCGGCGGCAGGTCTCGCGCTTTCCGCAGATACAACCTCGCTCTTCCCGAACAATGCCGGTCGTTCGACATACCAGTACGCAAAGAGGCCGAGGAGAATGACCCCGCCGCCGAGGCTCGCCACCCACGTCGATGCGGGGCGGCGGTGCTCATTCCGGCTGTGTCCCTGCGAGCCTTGCCCGATCGGACTTGCTCCTTCCGGGCGCGCGATCGCCAGTGATCGAAGCAATTTGGTCTGGTCAGATTGCATGATGAACCGGTGGCGGCTGACGATCACCTCGTCATTGCTGAAGAGGCGCGGCTGAAAAAACAAAGGAGAATGCTGACCAGGATTTGTTCTGCACTCACGTCGGTAGAGCAATCTTACTCAAAACAGCAGGCTTCAACAACAACACGCCGCATCGGCGGCAACTGCGCACCGAAATCGACCCGGTGATTAAAAACTCTTCCGAAAATTGAGCGGCCTTTGCATCGACACATTGATGGGCAAGATCGCGATCAAGCAGGCCGCGCAACAATTCAATTCGCGATCGGCGGAAATCAAATGCGCAACGGTTGCGCGTTTGCTCGCCGGACGGCGAGTTCCATCGCTATAATCTCTTTGATATAACGTGGCATTGCATGCCAGCAGATCAGAATCTTGGCGGTTTGATGAAGCCGCCAAATTCGCGTTCGAGCAAACCGGCGAACGCAATCGTCGTCCGGTCCTCGAAATACGGACCGATGATCTGCAGGCCAATCGGCAGACCAGCTCTGGATTGCCCGATAGGAACCACCGTCGCCGGCAGATCTGCTACCGACGCCAGACTGGGCCACGCAAAGTTCAACGAATAAGGAAAGGCAGCCCCGTCGATGTCGATTTTCCTGATGTCCCTGTCCGAATGATCGTGCGGGAATGCCAGATTGGACATCACCGGACACAGCACGAGATCCCATTCGCGAAAGAATGCCTGCCACTGCGCCACCAGCCGGCGCCGCGCGAGCGTTGCCGCTATCCATTCCGGGCTGATGTACCGCGTCACCAGCTTCGACACTCCCGAACTGTCGGGAAGCCAGCCAAACAACACATGATAGATGCGGGTCGCCTCGGCAAGGTCGGGCAGCAGCGGGCTCGCATGCACGACTTTCGTGCCACGCTTGCCCAACTCCTGAGCGATGCGGCCAAGCGCATCACGAATCTCGCTGGCGGTTGGCCCCAGCGGATGAGCATCAACAACAAGCACCCGAAATTCGTTGAGCGTTTGATGCCGAGGCGGCGCCAGTTGCATGTAGGAAGAGCGCGCCTGCCCGCTTTCCGCCGCGGTGAGTATATCCATCGCCCGTTCAATGTCGCCGACCGACCGCGCCATCGGTCCTCCGACGGACATCGGGATTTCCGGGCCGTAGCCTTCAATCGGTGGCGGTGCGTGCCCGCCCAGCGGCACCAGGCCGAAGCTCGGCTTGTGCGAACAAATTCCGCAGAAGTGCGCCGGGCAGCGCAACGAACCGGCAAGGTCGGAGCCGAGCTCCATCGATACATAGCCGGACGCCAGCGCCGCCGCAGACCCTCCTGACGATCCGCCGGGGGTAAGCTTCGTATCCCAGGGATTGTTGGTCGTGCCGTAAACCTCGTTATAGCTCTGCCAGTCCATCAGCCCGAGCGGGACGTTGGTCTTGCCGAGAATGATGGCGCCGGCCGCCTTGAGACGCGCCACCGCAACAGCATCGCTGGCCGGATGCCAGTTCTGGTATTCAGGCATCCCCCAGGTCGTCGGCAAGCCCACAACATTGTAGGCTTCCTTGACCGTGATCGGGATGCCCTGCAGCGGACGCCGGTCGCTCCGGGGCGACGCGTCGGCCTGCCTGGCCGCATCGCGAGCGCGGTCGAAGTCTCGCGCCACGACGGCATTGATGCGCGGATCGATGGCCTCGATGCGGTTGATTGCCGCATCGACCAATTCGGCCGAAGAATTTTTTTTCGTAACGAGCGCCTCGATCAGTGCAGTTGTGCTGCGGTACGGATCGTTGCCCATTTCTGGTGCAGTAGCCTGCGCGACGGAAGATGCGCCGGCGCCGGCCAGCGCGGGACCCATCATTGCTGCTGCCGCGGTCATCAGAAACTCCCGTCTGTTCTTAACGTAATGCAAGATTCACCTCATCTGTCAGACGGCTGTCGATGCAACGATGCCACGCTGCACTATCGCACGTTCGCCGTCGCAACTCCGCTCTCGCATCCTTCGCCGGCATCGAGTATCGATGCATGCGTGAGCCTTCCGTGATCTATGAAGTGGAGTGGCACGATAACGAGTCCACACTCGGATCGATCGTCTTTGACAACACCTTGCCCGAGAATTGTCATTGACTTGTCACTTTAGATTGCATTATTCGATGTCATCACGTTTGTAATCTATGCTGCTAATTGCTCTATGCTTGATCGAAACTTCTCAGCCGGCGGAGGTTAAAGCTCTATGGAGTCGGAATGCGGAAAGCTCGTGTCGCTGGACAATGATCGGGGAGCGTTGCAGTTCAATTACGATGCATACGAACCTTCCATCGGAAAATTTCTGAAGAGCCAGGCGGACCGAATTCAACGGTACGTTCGCACTTCGGCGATCCAGATCGGCAAGGATTTGATCGCGGGAAAGCGATATCTGTCGCACGGCGAATTCCACAACTGGGTGGTGCGCGAAGTCGGCATCCCAATCCGTACTGCGCAGGCTTACATGCAGGTGGCACAGTGGGCTTCGGGAAAGAGTGCGACGGTCACGAATTTGCCGCCGTCTCTCCTGTATGCGCTGTCCGCACGCAGCACGCCGAAGGAATTTTCGGTGGCGCTGCTCGAAAGGATCGAGGCAGGCGCACCGGTAACTCCGTCGTTCGTCCGCGAGCAACTGGTCGTGCTGCGCAAGATGAAGACCACGAGCAGCACCGATACAAACGTCGAGATGGCAAATGTCGCAATATATGTGAGCGATACGCAGCCCGTCGCCGATCACCATTGCAGATATGCGGTGCAGGAAGCGATATCGATCATCTGCCGGGGGCTGCGCACCGCCGACTTCGAACGCGTCAAATCGATCATGACGCAAGAAGCGGTATTGCGCGATCCGACCTTGAACCAGAAGATTGCCCTGGCGTTCGACACGGTGAATGACGCTCCGGTAAGCGCAGGGTCCATTCGTCTTGCCGGACCAGTCGCCCGGATCGCCGCTGCAAGCGAAGAGCATTCGACCACGGCGTAACATCGTCGAAAGAGTGAGCGATGACCGCCGCACCGATCCAGTCGCGAGAAGTACGCCTGAAGTCCCGTCCGGAAGGCATCCCTTCCGTGGACGATTTTGCCGTTGCCAGCGTCACGCTCGACCCGCCCGGCCGGGGTCAGGTCCAGGTCCGCAATCGCTGGATGTCGGTGGATCCCTACATGCGCGGGCGCATGACCACGCAGAAGAGCTATCTGCCGCCGTTTCAGATTGACGCGCCGCTCGAAGGCGCCGCCATCGGCGAGGTCGTGGCCTCGAACTTCGCAGGGCTGCAGCCCGGCGACCTCGTGCAGTCGATGCTCGGCTGGCGCGAGGCCTTCAACGCGCCCGGCCTGGTCGTCCAGAAGCTTCCGGGCGAGGATCTACCGCCGGAAGCATATCTCGGCGTCGCCGGCCTCCCCGGCCTCACCGCCTATGCCGGCCTGGTGAAGGTCGCCGGCATCAAGGCCGGCGAGGTGGTGTTCGTGTCCGCGGCCGCCGGCGCGGTCGGCTCGGCCGCCTGCCAGATCGCAAAGATCTACGGGGCCACGGTGATCGGATCGGCCGGCCGCGAAGACAAATGCGCCTTCCTGCGCGAGATCGGAGTCGATCACGTCATCAACTACCGGGAGCAACACGATCTGACGGCGGCGCTGGCAGAAGTGGCCCCGAACGGTATCGACGTCTATTTCGACAATGTCGGTGGCGCCCATCTCGAGGCCGCTCTCGCCAATGCCAAGACATTCGCACGCTTTCCCCTGTGTGGAATGATCTCGCGATACACCGCCGCTGACGCGCGCGGCCCCGCCAACATTCTCCTGGCCAACCAGAAGAGCCTGCGGCTCGAAGGCTTCATGGTCTCAAGCTATTTCCACCTGATGCCGGAGTTCGTTCGCATCATGGCGGGCTGGGTCGGATCCGGCCAGGTCAAATCTCGGCAGACCGTCGACGAAGGGATCGATCAGGCGCCGGTTGCGCTCGTCAAGCTGTTCACCGGCGACAACGTCGGCAAGATGCTGGTGAAGCTCTCCTGAGGCAGCCTTCGCTCGCCGTCACCAAAGCGAGCGCCTTGCACTGCGGGGCGTTGCTCGCGAAGAGAGCCGCCCCGTTCACCCCCATTTAGCTTGTCAGATCGAACCTGTCAGGCGGCCACGAAGCTTCCGTGCAGCCCAAGCGGGAGTGCGTACGGCAATCTGGCGGACGCCAGCGGCCCGGCGACAAGGTTCATGGCGTCGAACACCGAAACTTGCGTGCACGCACGGTTCAGATCGAGGACCGTCCCGATCAGGAAGCCGGCCCCTTCCCTGTCGTCGGCCCGGTTCGGAACGACCACGTGCTCCTCGACGAGGAAATCGAATCCGAATGAATACTGGTCGACGGCTCCGGTCTCGACATCGAGCCGGCGAATCCCGTCGAAGCCCGGAATGCCCTGCGGCCGCTGAATCTGGGTGGTGTGGTAGAGTTGCCGGTTCCGGATGCCGATCCGCCTTGGATCGACACGCGGAAACTCCGCGCTTCCCTGAACGAGCGTTTGCGTGGTTTTTCCAGTCCGGGTGTCGAGTACGACGTGGCTCGATTGGCCAGGTTCGATGTCGACCTTGTTGCCGCGCATGATTTCCGTGAACGCCACCGTCAGCAGCGATGCATCGGGCGCGCGCACATAATCGAAACGAATGACACCGGCCTCGTCCTCCCACGCATTGCCGAGGTGGAACACGAAGCCGCTCGGCAATTCGAACAGCCGATATGTCCTGAGGTCGGATTTCTCGACCGTCATGACGCGCAACGGCGCCCCGTCCATCCACTCGTGACACGCCAGAAAGCTCTCGCCGGCCCGGAATTTGTCCTGCGAGAACCGCATCGGGGGCAGCAGGAATACCAGGTGCCGTTCGGTGACGACGAAGTCGTGGACTCTCGTGATGCCCGGCATCTGAAGAACTTCGGCGCGCCTGATCTGCCCGTCGTGACCGATTTCATAGAACACGATCGTGCTGGAGAACGTGTCCAGTCCGAAATTCCAGACCGCGTCACGATCGACCTTGGGATGGGCCGAGAACGGCACGCCCTTGAGGTCGGCACGCCAAACCTTCGCCCCCCGGGTGGCCAACGTATCGGGGTCGACCGAGAAGGCCGAGCCGCCCTCCCACAGCGCCAGCACTTCTCCCGCCACCGGCAGGATATTGGTGTTGGCGACGTTGAGGCTGTCATTGTCGGTCGGGGATTCTATGCCCGGTAACGAGGTGCCGAATGCTGCGCGCAGGCGTTTGCCGGCCTTGATCTCGCTTGCAAGCTTATCGGTCAGAACCAGACGGCCGGTATGCGCAAGGCCGTCCTCGTCGAACCGGAACGCCTGCACCATCCCGTCGCCGTCGAACCAGTGGTGATACCGCAAACCCGCGAACTCATGCAGCGCCGGGCCGTTGCGATAGAGCGTGCCGCGCAATCCGGACGGCAATTTGCCTTCGAAAGAAACCTTGGCCGACAACGGCATCTCGGCATCGACACTCGCAAGGCCAACCATATAGGGATCGGCCGCGCGGGCGCGCGCAAAGCCGTCCGTCCAGGGGTCGATCATCTGGGCCAGCGCCACATCGACCAGCGCGGCGTTCAAGGCAGTCAGCGAGGATCCGATCAGAAATTCGCGGCGATTCATGATGTCCGACCTCAGCGCAGGATGAGAATGATGCTCTGCCGCTCGTCGCCGAGCACGATCTTGGCGTCCTCGAATGCGGGCGCCGCCCTGCGTCCGACGGCATTGCGGCTGAACCCGTAGCGTTCGATGGGAAGACCGATCAGATTCCGGTCGATGCGGCCGTTTCCGTTTTCGTCCAGAAACGCGCTTGCCGCATACGAGCCGACCGGAACGTCGTTGAAGACCACGACAACCTTACCGCTTCCGGCAGGGCGGCGCTGACTGAGGAAAGGCGTGTTGGGAAACAGCTCCGGCCTGTCGAACAACGCGACGATGATTTCGCCCTTGCCGGCATCCACCCCGGCAATCTCGACCGTCAGCTCCGCCGCAGCAGCCATGGCCGGTCCCATCGAAACGATCGCGCCCAGCAACCACGCAAATGTTCGACCTCGATGACGCATCTGGACACCAATCATTGCTGAATCTGGCGCCCGCACGCTGGCGACACCGAACTGCGGACATCATAACATCCGCCCCACATCTGCAAATAATGATTGTATCGGCTGGAACCACACTCTCAACGATATGATTGCAATCGATAATTCGACGCGCAAAACGTCTGTGGCGGTCAGCGCAACATGCACGTCGTTTCGCTGAAAGCCGATGAGACACGACGGACCGATAGGTTCAGCGGCCGGTCATCCGGTGGTCGTGCCGCGAGCGCAAGCAAATGTCGGCTTGTCGGCTGATACTCGAAGAATTGCCATGTCGCCGCCTCGTTCTCGTCATCGGGATGAAGTCTCAATCGGGCCGGATCGAGCGAGAACGAGAAACTTTTCAACGAACGGCGCATCCCTTCGCCGGTCGCCTTGATCAGCGCTTCCTTGAGCGTCCAGAGTCGCGCAAAGGCGCGGGGCTGCCGATCCGGTGCGACACCGTGCAGGATGTCGACTTCCGAGGGATTGAAGAAGCGACGGGCGATATCAAGGCTGCGACGCCGCAATGAGACCGCCTCGACATCGATTCCGATCGTCGCGCCGACGCCGACGGCACAGGCGACGAGTCCCTTGGTATGAGAGAGGTTGAAGCAGATTTCGGGCCGACCGAGCGCGGGATCGATCGCGGGCTTGCCGTTCATTTCCTCGATAAAGCGCCATTTCCCCGGCGGCAATCCTCCGATGCTCGCCAGCGCGTTGCGGATCAGCCAATGCGCCGCGATGTAGGTCGACCGGTCTTCGTCGAAGATAAATCCGTCGGCCTTGGCCTGCTCAGTCGCGTCGAGGCACCCGCTCCATTCCGCGACGACGGCTTTCGGAACGGTGTCAACCTCCATCCACCAGACCGTTACATCGCCCGGTTTCAAACGCCAGGCGGCAACCTCCTGCAACGAGGGTATCAAACGCACGTCTTCCACTTTTGCACTACCATTCGCACCCTCATGTGTCACGAACACGACGACTAACGGAAGCGCCGCGACGAATATCGTTCGGCGATCGGACATGACTTCCTTGAAATCGATGCGGCCGAAGCAGATAATAATCTCGCTTCGGCTCGCCGTCCGTGGTCCCCGCATCATCTTCAGACACGCAGAATTTAGCAACGGCTATATTCTCGATTAAATTGCATGTCCTGATAAAGCGCTCTGTGGTAGATTTGGAAATTGCGCAGGGCCCCGACTTGTCCCGACGCATTCGATCGTGTTGCCACTCGCCAGGACGATCGACTTCGTCCGGGTCAGGAACCCTCAGCAGGAGATAGTGTGTAATGGATACCTCAGCGTCCCAGACTGAGGAGACACAACGCAGGCTTCCAAAACATCTCAAGGACCTGGAAGCCGAATCCATCGAAATCATGCGCGAGGTGGTCGCTGAATTCAAAAACCCGGTCATGCTGTATTCGATCGGCAAGGATTCCAGCGTGATGCTGCATCTGGCGATCAAGGCCTTTCACCCCGCCCGCCTTCCCTTTCCGCTTCTGCACGTCGACACCACCTGGAAATTTCGCGAGATGATTGCGTTCCGGGACGCGACGGCGCGACGCCTCGGGTTCGATCTGGTCGTTCACGTCAACCAGGACGGCCTCGCTCGCGGCATAGGACCGATCGCATCGGGCTCTTCGGTTCATACCCAGGTGATGAAAACCGAGGCACTCAAGCAGGCGCTCGACCTCCATCGCTTCGACGCGGCCTTTGGCGGCGCGCGCCGGGACGAAGAAAAGAGCCGGGCCAAGGAGCGGATCTTTTCCTTCCGCTCCCAGGGCCACGTCTGGGATCCGCGCAACCAGCGCCCCGAACTGTGGAACCTGTTCAACACGCGGATTTCACCGGGCGAAACCATCCGCGCGTTCCCGCTGTCGAACTGGACCGAGCTCGATATCTGGCACTACATCCTGCTGGAAGACATTCCGGTCGTGCCGCTCTACTTCGCGAAACGACGCCCGGTAGTGCGGCGCGATGGCACCTGGATCATGGTGGACGACGACCGCTTTCCGCTTCAGTCCGGCGAGCAGCCGGAAATGCAGCTCGTTCGATTTCGAACGCTGGGCTGCTATCCCCTGACGGGCGCCATCGAGTCCTGCGCCACGACGCTCGACGATATCCTGCTGGAAATGCGGTCGACGCGGGTCTCGGAGCGCCAGGGACGGTTGATCGACAGCGACGAGGCGTCGTCGATGGAAAAGAAGAAGCGAGAGGGCTATTTCTAATGGACCTTTCCCCTGAACCTGCCGAGGAGCCGGGCAAGGACCTTCTGCGCTTCCTGACATGCGGATCCGTCGACGACGGCAAATCCACCCTGATCGGCCGCCTGCTGCACGATTCCCAACTGATCCTCGAGGATCAACTGTCGGCGCTGGCGAGGGATTCGGTGCGCCACGGCACGACGGGAGACGATATCGACTTCGCCCTCCTGCTCGACGGGCTCGAAGCCGAGCGGGAGCAAGGCATCACCATCGACGTCGCCTATCGCTTCTTCACCACGCCGGCGCGATCCTTCATCGTCACCGACACGCCCGGTCACGAGCAATATACAAGGAACATGGCGACGGCGGCTTCAAGGGCCGACCTTGCCATCCTGCTGATCGACGCCCGCAAGGGCGTTCTGCTGCAGACGCGGCGGCATTCGCTGATCTGCTCCCTGCTCGGCCTGCGACACATCGTCGTCGCCGTGAACAAGATCGATCTCGTCGACTATCAGGCCGACGTTTTCAACCGGATCTCGTCAGAGTACAAGACGTTCGCATCGCAGCTCGGTTTTTCGTCGATCGTGTCGATTCCAATTTCGGCACGGCACGGCGACAACATCACGCGGTTGTCGGAGGCGACGGCCTGGTATCGCGGACTGACCCTGCTCGACCATCTCGAGACCATCAACGTCGAGAGCGATGCCATCGCGAGGCCGTTCCGGTTTCCGGTGCAGTGGGTCAACCGGCCGAACCTCGATTTCCGCGGCTACACCGGAACGGTCATCTCCGGCAGCATTCGGGCGGGCGATCGCGTCACAGTCGCCAAGTCGGGGCAGACCTCGCGCGTCAAGGAGCTCCTGACCTACGAGGGTTCGCTGTCGGCGGCGCACGCCGGCGACGCCATCACCATCACGCTGGTGGACGAGATCGATATCACGCGCGGCGATCTCCTGGTCGAGCCGAATGATCGTCCCGAGGTGTCAAATCAGTTTGCGGCCCACATCATCTGGATGAACGATCAGGCGCTGATGCCGGGCCGTTCCTATCTCGCGCGGATCGGCACCAGGATCACGCCGATTACCGTGACCGGGATCAAGTACAAGATCGACGTCAACACCCGCGAACATCTCTCGGCCGACACGCTCGCCCTCAACGACATTGCTTTCTGCAACCTGGCGACCGACACGCCGGTGGCATTCGATCTGTACGAAAAGAACCGCAGGACCGGCTCCTTCATCCTGATCGACCGGCTGACCAATCACACGCTCGGCGCCGGCATGATTGCGTTTGGCCTGCGGCGCGGCACCAACCTGCGGTGGCAGACGACGCTGATCGGAAAGACCGAACGCGCCGCGCAGAAGCGACAGAAGCCCGCCATCGTCTGGCTGACGGGATTGTCCGGCGCCGGCAAGTCGACGATCGCCAACATGGTCGATCAGAAGCTTCATGGCGCGGGGCATCACACCATGCTGCTGGACGGTGACAACCTGCGTCACGAGCTCAACCGCGACCTCGGTTTTACCGAAGCCGACCGCGTCGAAAACATCCGCCGCGCCGGCGCGGTGGCGAAGCTGATGACCGAGGCCGGCCTGATCGTGCTGTGCTCGTTCATCTCGCCCTACCGCGCCGAGCGCGACATGGTCCGGCGACTGATGCCGGACGGCGAGTTCATCGAGGTTTTCATCGACACGCCGATCGACGAGTGCGCACGCCGCGACCCCAAAGGCCTCTATGCCAAGGCCAGGGCCGGCAAACTGCAGAATTTCACCGGCATCGATGCGCCGTATGAAGCACCGGAAAACCCGGAACTGCATTTGCACACGGTGGGCCAGCAGCCTGAGCTGCTGGCGGAGCGCATTCTGAAGAAGCTGGCGGAACTTGGAATTGCGGAATAGCTCGGACCGGGTCTGCTGACCACAGAGTTTTATCCGGCCACGATTGCTGGTCGCAATTCCGCAGAATCTTTGACGAACTTGTGGCGCACGGCCAAGCTGATGAGCCCTCGCAGGCGGCGATAGTTCGGTGTGCCGTACATCGCAAGGTGGCCGCCTTCGATGACCTTGAACTCCGGCAGCATCTTGACGCCGAGATAGGTCGTGAAGACCACCGCCACGACCCAAGAGACGAGCAGCGCGAAACCCACGACCCAGAAGATGTTGCCGGCGTATTCGCCGGCGGTCGACGCCGCGAAGCCGACGGGCAGGAATCCGGCGACCGTTACCAGCGTGCCCGACAACATCGGCGCTGCGGTATGACTCCAGGCCGCCTTGATGCGGTCCTTCCATCTTCACCACCATCACCTCGATGGCGATGATGGCGTCGTCGACGAGAAGACCGAGCGCCCGGATAAGGGCGCCGAGCGCAATGCGGTCGAAGAACCGGCCGGTTTCCAGCATGATCAGGAACACGACGGCAAGCGGCCACGTCGATAGGCTTGCTCCGTTTCGTCGCCAATCTTGTGCGCTAACGCCATTTCAGCGATGTCGCGCCCGAAGCGGGTTTCATCACCTGCCCAATCGCGAAAGCTCGACCGACACCCGTGCGTCGTCATCGCCGGATAAACCGCCTTGATCGTCGTCCAAACGGCGACAAGATGGTCAGCACATCATTCGAGTTGATGTCGGCAAGCTCCATGGCGCGGATAGGCTTGCAGTGCACCTTCAGATCTCGCGTCCAGTCGACAAGGGTGTCTTACCGCGAGGAGTCGGTACTCGGCCGAGCGATCACACTGGAAGAGGTCAGACACTTTACGGCTCGGAGACTCGCAGCGCTGCGCGTCCTCGGCCCGGCCCTCGATAGAATTTCCATGATTGTACCGCTTGTCACAGTCCTTTGAGCGCCGAGAATGATTTTGCTGACGTTGCGAGTGTTTGAACGGCGTTTCAGAATCGGCCTCTAGATGAATGAGTGCCTGAGGAAAAGCGCGTTCAAAGTGGTTGCTCCCTCAAGTCGCACGCCCATTAGTTCGACATGTTGGTGTCAAGGAGCGCCAGAAGCGAGCTCACCATTACTAGTCGCCGACGTCCGATCGTTGTCGTGACGATACGGCCAGTTCCTATCAACTCGTAAAGCTTCGTGCGTCCTCCCAAGCCGGTCACTTCGCATGCGTCGTCAATCGTGCAGGTGAGCCTCTGGGCGAATGGTATCGTGCTCGGTTCTGCGGCTATCGGAGCGGATACACTGACGTGTGACGGTTGTCCGCCAGTTTTCTCTCCTCGATTGTATCTCATGTGGCCCTCCTATTCGCACAAAGCTCGACGGGACAAGAGTTGATTGTGCGACGAGTAACGTCAATGCGAGCATCCGAGGGCGCTCGCGTACGACAGCGCACGTCAGCGGCCGTTCGAATACTTCCGGACACCAAGGGCGACGAGGAGATTTTCGCGAATGCGCCAGTCACAGTGAGGCATCGTGCCGAGGCTAGTCAGCTAATGTCGGCAGCAAATTCCCCAAGCGTTCGCCGCTGTTCACCAGCGTCTTGTTCAACCATTATTCAACGAACGCCGCTGATGGCTACCCAAGTGCCTGAGTTTGCTGGCGCTCCCTAGGGGAATCGAACCCCTGTTTCAGCCTTGAGAGGGCCGCGTCCTAACCGCTAGACGAAGGGAGCGTGCGTGGGAGGGAATAGCCTCGAAACGCGCGGTCGGCAAGTTCGAAAGGCCCCCTCGTTTGTCATGCCCGGGCTTGTCCCGGGCATCCACGTTCTCGGTACCGAAGTAAGTAAGGCGTGGATGGCCGGGTCAAGCCCGGCCATGACGGAGAATGGGGCTGCGCGCCGCGCTCGCCCGAAGGGCGAACCATACGCCAACTGGCCCCCTCACGGCTCGCTCACAAACCTCAGCTTCCCGGCCGGTTTCAGCGTTCTGGCATCGAAGGTGCGGATTTCCGTCACGCCGGCGATATCCAGCGTCACCAGCAGGCGTTCCCCGGCGACCGCGGTCGAGACGATGCGGGCGCCCTTGGGCAGGGGGGCGGTGACGTCGGTCTGGGCCTGCGTCGCGGAGCTTCCCTCGCCGCGATAAAGGCGGTAACCGACTGCGATCAGGACGACGCAGACCGCCAGCGCCGAGGTCAGGCCGGCGATCACCATCATCCGCCGCACCCGCGCGAAAAGCGCGGCCTGCTCGGGGGTCGGTTCGGGCGCAACGGCGTCGGTCATCAGGCACTCTTCTAAGGACTAAGGTTTTGGATCAAGGCGCTTCAACGAACGGACAGAAGCTGCAAGTCACCGTCGCCGGGGACGAGGGCTCGCCGCGCCTCGATCGCGTGCTCGCGGTACTTCGGCCCGAACTGTCGCGCTCGCGGCTGAAGGCGCTGATCCTGGCCGGTTCCGTGACCATCCGGGGCGCCCCCGTCCGCGACCCCGCTTATCATGCCGCCGCCGGCGATACGATCACAATCGACGTGCCGGAGGCGGTGGCGCCCGAACCCAAGGGCGAAGATATCGCGCTCGATATCGTCTACGAGGACGACGATCTCATCGTCATCAACAAGCCCAAGGGGCTGGTCGTGCATCCGGCCGCCGGCCATGAAACCGGCACGCTGGTGAACGCCCTGATCGCCCATTGCGGCGCCAGCCTCTCGGGCATCGGCGGCGTCCGCCGGCCGGGCATCGTGCACCGGCTCGACAAGGACACCACCGGGTTGATGGTGGTCGCCAAGAACGACCACGCCCACCAGTCGCTGACCGCGCAATTTGCCGACCACGGCCGCACCGGGCCGATGCAGCGCGGCTACATGGCTTTCATCTGGGGCTCGCCCGGCCGGCAGCGCGGCACCGTCGACGCGCCGATCGACCGCCATCCCCATGCCCGCGAAAAGATGGCGGTGCGCGACGGCGGCCGCGAGGCGGTGACGCATTGGGAACTGCGGGCCACCTATAACGGCCGCGACGGCAAACCGGTCGCCTCGCTGCTGGCCTGCCAGCTCGAGACCGGGCGCACCCACCAGATCCGGGTCCACCTCTCCCATATCGGGCATCCTCTCTTGGGGGACGCAGTCTATGGCCCCCACTTCAAGACCAAGGCCGGCCATCTCGGGCCGGAGGCAAAGGCCGCACTTTCCGCCCTCGGCCGGCAGGCTCTGCACGCCTGGCTGCTGGCTTTGGAACACCCCCGAACCGGGGAACTTTTGCACTGGGAGGCGGCTTTGCCGGAGGATTTGCTTCTCCTGAGGAGCGCCCTCGAAGCGGCGCTATGACGCAGGCCTTCCCGAAAAGCCAAGCCATGCCAACAGGTTATGGCAGGCACACGGGGACGTGACGTCAGCAATCCTTCCCTATTCCCCCCGATTTGGTGTATGTTGCACCTGCGCTGAATATCCAGCGCGGAACATCGCAGTCCGGCCGGCTTTAACAAAGCGGCCGTCTGCCGGGCCCGCCGCTATCGGGGGCCTGAACCACTGGAGGGCGCTCGAATGGCCCGTACAGCTACTTTACCGGTTCTCAATGGAGAACACGGTCTTTCCCGTTACCTCGCCGAGATCCGCAAGTTTCCGATGCTGGAACCCCAGCAGGAATACATGTTCGCCAAGCGCTGGCGCGAACATGACGATCGCGACGCGGCACATCACCTGGTCACCAGCCATCTCCGGCTCGTCGCCAAGATCGCCATGGGCTATCGCGGCTACGGCCTGCCGATTTCCGAGGTGGTCTCGGAAGGCAATGTCGGCCTGATGCAGGCGGTCAAGCGGTTCGA
>Ga0157378_10002731_pt1 | contig 15721 bp, 12 predicted proteins | sample M65metaG_FD_115309 | JGI IMG/M metagenome (GOLD analysis project Ga0157378, IMG submission 115309) | Miscanthus rhizosphere microbial communities from Kellogg Biological Station, Michigan, USA - M6-5 metaG | ecosystem: Host-associated > Plants > Roots > Rhizosphere > Soil | place: USA: Michigan...
CAGGTGATCTGCCGTGGCGACAACCCGTAAGTCGATTGTTGTGGTTGGCAGCATCAACATAGATCTTGTTGCGCGCGCGGCTCGGATTCCGCTTGCCGGGGAAACTGTTCCGAGCAGCGACTTCCAAATGCATCCGGGAGGAAAAGGAGCGAATCAGGCAGTTGCCGCGGCGCGGCTCGGTTATCCGGTCAAAATGATCGGCAGAGTCGGTTCGGATGCGTTTGCGGAGAGCTTGCGAGCGCAACTGGCAGAGAGCGGTGTCGACGCTTCGCGCGTGCGCACCTCTCCCGGGCCATCGGGCGTGGCGGTGATCGCGGTCGCTCCCAACGGCGAAAACGCGATTGTCGTTACGCCAGGTGCGAATGCCCAGGTTTCGCCGAGAGATGTGGATGAGAACGCCGACGTCATTGGCGAGGCAGGCGCGGTGCTGGCGCAGCTGGAGATTCCGCTCGAGACGGTGCGGCACCTCGGGAGGCTTTGCGCTCAGCGGAATGTTCCGTTGATACTGGATCCTGCCCCGGCGCGACCGTTGCCCGCCGGGCTGCTGGAGCACGTCAGTTGGCTGACACCGAACGAAACGGAAATAGGGCACTGCCTGCCGGATGCGACCGAGAGTCCGTGCTCGCCGGACGCTTTCGAGGTTGTCGAAGCGCTGGTCAAGTTCGTTCGTTCCGGAGTGCTCGTTAAGATGGGCTCGCGCGGGGTGATTGTAGCTGGAAAAGAAGGCGTGCGCCAACAGATTGACGCGTTTCGTGTAGATGCAATTGATACCACGGCGGCGGGAGACGCTTTCAATGGGGCTTTTGCCGTTGCCTTGATGATGGGCAAGTCATCAATTGAAAGCGCGAAGTTCGCGGCGGCCGCCGGTGCGGTGTCGGTTACGCGGGCTGGTGCACAGCCTTCGATGCCAACGATCGAGGAGGTGAACGTCCTTCTCGCTCGGAGAGCGTAATTAGGCCTGCGCACATTTTGGCGGCCCGCGGTGTCCAAGAAGAAGCGCCCAGGGCGGCCGTAACCGAGTCAATCTTGTTCCTGGGTGACGATGTGAACGTCGACTTCGGGGGATTCGCGAAGGAAGCGGTGGGCGGCAGAGAGATAGAGGTATTTGCGCCAGCCGTGTTCGACGGAACGGCCAAAGATGACGTGCGTGATGTGTTTTTCGCGGACGACTTTGCCGACGGTGTCGGCGACGCTCAAGCCTTTTAGCTGGACGACTTTGGCACCGAGATTCTCGGCGAAGCGCAGGTTGGCGGCGAGGGTTTTCCTGCTCCCGTCGGAATTGTGGCGCCCCGTGTCCACATGAATGACATAAAGCTCGGAATCGAGGCGGCGGGCCATGCGGGCGGCGCGGGCGATCAGGTATTGCGCCGAGGGATTGGAACTGACGCAAACCGCGATGCGTTCACGGACAGCCCAGTTTTTCTGAATGTCTTTCGCAGCCATGTAGTTTTCCAGGCTGCGGTCCACCTGTTCGGCGACTTGCCGGAGTGCGAGTTCGCGCAAAGCGATGAGATTGCCGCGGCGGAAGAAATTGTTCAGCGCCTGCTCCACTTTGGTGGGCAGGTAGACATCCCCGCGGCGCATGCGGTTTTGCAGGGCTTCGGGCGTGAGGTCGACCATGACGGTTTCAGTGGCAGTCATGGGCACCCAGTCGGGAACCGTTTCCCGGACGGTGATGCCCGTGATGTTGCGGACAACCGGCGAAATGCTTTCAATGTGCTGGATGTTGAGAGTTGAAATTACGTCGATTTTGGCCGCCAGGATGGCTTGAACATCTTCGTAGCGCTTGCGATTCTTGCTGCCGGGAATGTTGGTGTGGGCAAGTTCGTCTACCAGAACCACGGCTGGTTTGCGCGCCAAGACGGCGTCCAGGTCCATTTCTTCGAAAAGCGTACCTTTGTACTCGATTTTCTTTCGCGGGACTGCTTCGAGTTGGGTGAGCAGTTCCTCGATGCCTTTGCGGCCGTGTGTTTCCACGACGCCGATGACCACGTCTTCGCCGCGGCTGTGCCGGCGAATGGCTTCGCTAAGCATGGCGAACGTTTTGCCGACGCCCGGCGCGTAGCCGAGAAAGAGCTTGAAGGCGCCGCGGGCTTTCTCCGGCGGCGAGGCTACAGCAAGCCATTCTTCAGGATTTTTGGTCACTTATGCTTCCCTAATCTGTTGGCGGCAGCGACTGCGCTAGAATTGCGGAATGATTCGAGTCATCCAGCGCCGCACCATGCGAAGCTTTCTGGCCCTGTTGATCGTCGCGGGAATCACCGTGTTTTTCCGCAAGGCGCTGCCGCACGTGAACCAGACCACGGTGGCGTTGTCGTTTCTTCTCGCAATTTTAGCAGTTTCGGCGGTTTGGGGCATGGCGGTGTCGGTGTTCATGTCCGTGATCGCGATGCTGGCGTTCAACTACTTTTTTCTGCCGCCGGTGGGGGCATTAACGATCGCGGATCCGCAGAACTGGGTGGCACTGATCGCGTTTTTGGTTACTTCAATCACCGGCAGCCGATTGTCGAGCCGTATCCGGCGGGAAGCAGATGTGGCGAACCGGCGCCGTCGGGAAATCGAGCACTTGTACTCGTTCAGCCAGAAGCTGCTGGGCGAGGGCAACGTTATTCAGCTGATGAACGCGATTCCCAATCACATTGTGGATGCCTTCGAAAGCGGAGCTGCGAGTTTTTACCTGGCCGACAAGCAGAAATTTTACCGATCTGGTTATGGAACTTTGCAGCTGGAAGAAGAACAGTTGCGGATGGCTTACGAACGCGAAGAGCCATACGTCGATGGCGGGCGCGGATTTTGCTATGGCCCGGTGCGAATCGGGATGAAATCCATCGGAAGTTTCGGAATTTCCGGCGCGCCGCTATCGCGGCAGACGCTGGAAGCGGTCGGGACGCTGCTGGGTATTGCGATCGAGCGTGCGCGGGCGGTGGAGCAACTGAGCCGGACCGAAGCGGACCGCCAGGGCGAGCGATTGAAGTCGGCGCTCCTCGATTCGATTACCCACAACTTCCGCACACCGCTGACGTCGATCAAGGCGTCAGTGACATCGCTGCTTTCCGCGCGGCCTCCGGATGCGGTGCAGCAGCACGAGTTGCTGCAAATCATGGACGAAGAGTGCGACCGACTCAACAAGCTGGTGGAAGACGCGTCGGAGATGTCGATGCTGGAAGCGGGGGAAATCGAACTGGAATTCCGGCCGGTACCCGCTCGCGAGCTGATCGAAACTGCGCTGGCCTACTGCAAAACGTCGCTGGCTGGGCGGGAAGTGCAGATTCAAGTGGCGGACGGGCTGCCGCGCGTGCGTGCGGACCTGCCGCGGGCGAAGGAAGTATTGGTGCACCTGCTGGAAAATGCGAACCTTTACTCCGGGAAGGGCCAGCCGATTGTGGTCGGAGCGGAAAATAACGGCGGCGTGGTGACGTTCAGCGTAGCGGATCGCGGACCTGGAATTGACGTTATGGAACAAGGACTGATCTTCGACAAGTTTTATCGCGGCAGGGATCAAAGGACGGTGATTCAAGGCACAGGAATGGGGCTGCCGATCTCCAAGGCCATTGTGGAGGCGCACGGCGGCACGATTGGAGTGACGAGCCAGCTAAATCATGGCTCGGTGTTTACGTTTACTTTGCCGGTGGCGCGCGACGGAGCGGAGCGGCTGTGACTTCCGCAAAAATCCTGATTGTGGACGATGCGCAGCAGGTCCGGCGCGTGCTCAGGACCGCATTGTCCGCGGAAGGTTACGAGATTTTTGAAGCCGGCACGGGCGAAGAGGCGCTCGAATCGATTCGGCAGTCCACGCCCGACGCCATCTTGCTTGACGTGAACATGCCCGGGATAGGCGGGCTGGAAACCTGCCGCGAGATTCGCCGCACTTTGGATGTGCCGATTGTGATGCTGACGGTACGCAACGCAGAGCGCGACAAAGTAATGGCGCTCGACGCGGGCGCCGACGACTACGTGGTAAAGCCATTTGGCATGGCCGAGCTGCTGGCACGCATTCGAGCCGCCTTGCGGCGCCGCTCGCCGCAGGGACAGTTGGCTTCGTTCTCGACCAAGGATCTTTCGATAGATTTCGAGGCACGGCAAGTCACGGTGAAGGGGCGCGACGTCCATTTGACACCGAAGGAATTTGAGTTGCTGCGGCATCTGGTGGCGAACGCGGGCAAGCCGATCACGCACCGGCGGCTGCTACAAGCCGTGTGGGGCCCGGACTACGGCGATGAGCCGGAGTACCTGCGAGTGATGATCAATCAGCTGCGGAAGAAAATCGAAAGCGATCCGGCGAAACCGAAGCTGATTCTGACGGAGCCGTGGGTGGGTTATCGGTTTCAGGCTCCGCGCGAGTCGAAAGCGGCGAAAAGCGAAGAGCCGGAGAGCTCAGAAGATCAGCGTTGAGAAAAGCTTGCAGCGTCGACGACGCGGTCCTACCCTCCGCCCACCTCGCAAATTTCGCGTATGATGCGCTGGTGCGCGTCCTTATCGCAGAAGACGATCCCGGCGTCCAGCGTTTCGTCGTGAAAGGCCTGCAGGAGCAGGCTTACGCCGTCGACACCGTTGCGAGCGGCCGCGATGCGCTGGAGCAGGCCGAGATCAACTGCTACGACCTGATCATTCTGGATGTGATGCTTCCTGGCCTGAGCGGCTTTGAAGTTTGCCGCCGGCTTCGCGAACTCGGCCTGAAAATTCCGGTGCTGATGCTGACGGCGCGTGATGCGGTGGAGGACCGGGTCGCCGGGCTGGACCACGGCGCGGATGATTACCTCACCAAGCCGTTCGAATTCCGCGAGCTACTTGCGCGAATGCGTGCGCTGCTGCGCCGTCCGGCGGAGCTGAAGCCGGCACAACTTCAGGTAGCTGACTTGACGCTGGACACCGGAGCGCAAACCGCGAAACGCGCCGGCCGGAACATTGCGCTCACTCATAAGGAATACGCGCTGCTGGAATATCTCGTGCGCAATGTGAATCGCGTCGTCGGGCGGGCTGAAATTGCCGAGCACGTGTGGGACGAACAGTTCGATCCGTTTTCGAATCTCATCGAGGTTTACATCAATCGTTTGCGCCGCAAAATTGACGGGCCGAAGGAAGCTCAGCTAATTCATACGCGACGCGGCGCGGGTTATCTGCTCGGCCTGGTTGAGGAACCGCCCGAGCCCGCGGAAGGCTCTTCTTCAGCGCCGACTGCGCACGGGAAAGCCAGAGTTCATGGCAAGCGGCACGATGTTTAGATCGGTCCGGGCACGGCTTACGTTCTGGTATGCAGGCGTGCTGACCTGCACGCTGCTCCTGCTGTCGAGTGTCATCTATTTCATTGTGGAGCGCAGCGTGATGGCGCGCACCGACGCGGGACTGGTGGAGCTTGCAGATTCCTTTTTGGCCACGCTCGATGCCGAACTGAGCGATGCGACTCCTGCGATTGATGTAGCTGCCGCGGCGCGGCAGTCGATGCTGGAGCACCAATACCCGGGCCACTCTTTTGTGGTGCTCGCACCTGATGGCCAGGTGCTTGCCACTTCCGAAGACCTTCCCGCGACCAGAGAAAGCCACCACACCGAACCGAATCCGGGGATCTCGCCTGAAGTCCTTCAAGCCTGTGCGGCATCGCTGTCAGCTGGCGAAAAGCCGTTCACCACCCTGCCTGGCAGACGCGGTGGAACACGCTGCTACGTCCGCAACTTCACTGCGACACGGAGCGTGTATCGCCTCGTAATCCTGGCGTCTCGGCATCCCGAAAGTGAATTGCTGGCGCATCTTCGTGTTGCGCTTGGGTGGCTGATTCCGATCACTATCATTCTGGCGTCGGCTGGCGGCTATTTTCTGGCGCGCAAAAATCTCGCACCCGTCGCCGACATGACAGCACGCGCCGACCGTATCAGCGAATCCACTCTTCACGACCGCCTGGCCGTGCGAAATCCCGCCGATGAACTGGGCCGTCTGGCGACCACCCTTAACCGCCTTCTTGATCGGCTCGATCTCGCGTTCGAACGGCAGCGGCGCTTCATCGCAGACGCTTCCCATGAACTACGTACGCCGCTAGCAATTCTGCAAGGCGAATCGGAAGTCGCGCTTTCGAATCCCTCGCGTACGCCCGAAGAATATCGCGGGTCGCTTACCGCGTTGCAGCACGAAGCGCGTCGTCTCGCGCGTATTGTCGAAGATATGTTTACACTCTCCCGCGCGGACGCTGGCCAATATCCCGTGAATCCTCGGCCGCTTTATCTTGATGAACTCGTTGCCGATTGCGCGCACTCGGTCCGGACGCTTGCCGCCGCAAAATCCATCACGCTCAGCGTTGAGCCTAATGGAGAACTGCCATTTTCAGGCGACGAATCCTTGCTCTCTCGCATGTTCTTGAATTTGCTCGATAACGCGATCAAATACACGCCGAACGGCGGCAAAGTGGCAGTCGGCGTGCGCGCTACACCGGCAGGCGCACAAATCACGGTGACCGACAACGGGCCGGGCATATCCCAGGAATTTCAATCGCGCATCTTCGAGCGATTCTTCCGTGCCGACCAAGCCCGCACGCACGCGAATTCGGCAGCGGGCCCGGGTGGCGGCTCTGCCGGCGGCGCCGGGCTGGGTCTTTCCATAGCCAAATGGATCGCGGAGGCGCACCGCGGGACGCTCACTCTGACGCGGTCCGATGCAAGCGGTACGGTATTCGCCGTAAATCTGCCTGCGGAAACCCTTACCTCTCAGCACAGCGATTAATCCTGGATTTAACTCGGATTGGCTAGATTCGAGTTTGCGCGATTCCCTTTTTCGAATCGCATGAACGATTCCACATGCGTCTCATGCGCCATCAACTTGCCAGTGTTTTGCCTTTCGCTCTGCTATTTCCGCTGGCAGGGACACACGCGCTTGCACAGGACAAACCAGAAGCGCCGCAACCTCAGTCGCAAGCCGCCACCGCATCAACTTCTCCGCAAGGTTCTTCGACCAGCCAGGCTGTGGAGATTTCTCTCGCCAAAGCGATTGAGCTCGCGCGTGCCAACAGCGCGGTATACAACGCTGCTCTTACTGAAGCCGGTTCTGCGCATGAGGACCGCACCCAGGCGCGCGACGCGCTTTTGCCGCAGGTTAGCTACAACAATCAATATCTCTACACTCAGGCAAATGAGTTGGGGCAGGTTCGATTTATCGCGAACAATGCCATTCACGAATATCTCAGCCAAGGCAACGTCCACGAATCCATAGATGTCGCCGCTGTCGCGGTGTATCGCAAAGCCGCTGCTGCCGCGGCTGCCGCACGCGCCAGAGCAGAAATTGCCTCGCGCGGTCTGGTGGTCACGGTTGTGCAGTCCTACTTTGCCGCGATCGCCGCTCAGAACAAACTCGACGCGGCCCGGCGCGCCGCCGATGAGGGCGATCACTTTTTTCAGCTGACTCAACAGCTGGAACACGGCGGCGAAATCGCACATTCCGACACCATCAAGGCCGAACTTCAGGCACAAGATCGCCGGCGCCAGCTGCAGGAAGCGCAGCTCGCGCAGCTGAACACGCGCCTCGATCTCGCGGTCCTCATCTTTCCGAATTTTCAGGACAGTTTTGTACTTACCGAAAATCTTGCCGCCTCTGCGGCGCTTCCGACGCTTGAAGAAGTCCAGCAGCAGGCGGCGCACCAAAATCCGGATCTACGAGCCGCGCTGGAAACCGTCAACATGACGAATCATGACGTGACAGCCGCGCGCGCCGAATATCTCCCCTCTCTTGGCCTGGACTATTTCTATGGGATTGATGCGGCCCAATTTTCGGCAAACTCCACGGTAAACGGGCAAAAACTCAGCAATCTCGGCTCTTCCGCTCTGGCTTCGCTGAATTTTCCTGTTTGGAATTGGGGCGCTACGCAGAGCCGGGTCCGCCAGGCGCAGCTCCAGCAGAAGCAGGCCAAGCTTGAACTTTCTTACGCGCAGCGCAAGCTGATCGCGGAGATTCGCTCGCTGTACGCGGAAGCCGAAACTTCGCTCAGCCAACTGGCTGGTCTCGAGCGTTCCGCCGAACTTGCCGCGGAAAGCCAGCGCCTCACCACGCTGCGCTACAAGGGCGGCGAAGCCACAGTGCTCGAAGTCGTCGATTCGCAAACCGCGTTCGTGCAGGCCAACAACAACTATCAAGACGGAGCGGTTCGCTACCGCGTGGCCCTGGCCAACCTGCAAACTCTCACCGGAGTCCTCACCAATCCATGACTTCGCATAAGCTTTGGCGGCTCAGCTCGATCTTGCTTTCACTTTTCCTGCTTTGCGCGTGCTCACCGAGAGAGCAGGAAGCCACGCCGGAAGTGTCCGTTCAAATCGCGCCTGCAAGGGTCGGCGACATTTCGCAAGTCGTAACCGCAGAAGCCGTCGTCTTCCCGCTCGAACAGGCCGTCGTCACGCCAAAGATCACTTCCACGATCAAATCGTTTCAGGTGCAGCGCGGCGCGCGCGTCCGCAAAGGCCAGGTTCTGGCAGTGCTGGAAAGTTCCGACCTCTCGGCCGCAGCCATTCAAAGCAAAGGCGAATACGAACAAGCCGAAGCGTCTTACGTGACTTCCACGGCCGCCGGACTGCCGGAACAAATCCAGAAAGCGGAGCTTGACGCCGACAGCGCCAAATCGGCGCTGGACGCGCAACAAAAAATCTACGACAGCCGCAAAGAGCTGTTCGGCGAGGGCGCGCTGCCGCGCCGCGACCTCGACGCCGCGCAAGTCGCACTCGTACAGGCTCGCGGCCAGTATCAGCAGGCGAAAAAAGCGCTCGACGATCTGCATCGCGTCGGCAAAGAGCAGGCGCTCAAGACCGCTGGCGGCCAGCTGTCTGCTGCAAAAGGAAAGCTGCTCAGCGCCGAAGCGCAGCTCAGTTATTCCGAAATTCGCAGCCCCATTGACGGTGTCGTCACCGATCGTCCGCTTTTTCCCGGTGAACTTGCGTCGGCCAATCAGCCGCTGCTTACCGTGATGAATACCAGCCATCTGATTGCGAAGTCGCACATCGCGCAGTCGCAAGCCGTGACGCTGAAGGTTGGCGATCCTGCGGCGATCGAGATCGCCGGCCTTGAGGGCACCGTTCCCGCAAGAGTCAGCATCGTTAGTCCCGCTCTCGATCCGGGCAGCACGACCATCGAAGTGTGGGTTGAAACTTCGAAGCCGCCAGCGGAGCTCAAGCCGGGCATGGCGGTGCAAGTGTCAATCACTGTGGCGACGGCGGCGAATGCCATTCTCGTTCCGAAAGCTTCCGTGCTCGAATCGCCGGAGGCGGGTTCCTTCGTCATGCTTGCCGGTAAAGACGGTCTCGCGCATCAAACGCCAGTTCAGCTTGGCCTGCGCGGAGCCGTTGAGACGCAAATCATAAAAGGAGTGTCTGCGGGAAACTCCGTCATTGTATCGGGCGCGTACGGGTTGCCCGACAAAACAAAAATCAATATCGAAGCACCGGCCCAATCGACCAAAGAAGATAACAGCGATAAGAGTGGGGAAAAATCTCCCTCCGGTTCGGAAAAGGAATAGCGGAAGTGACCGAACCGACTCCTAGCGCTTCCTCTGCGTCTGCCGGCGAAGCGCACGCTTTCTGGTTTCAGCGATTTTCGCGGCCGATTCTTTTTCTGATTATCAGTGTTGTACTTATCGGCGGCTATCTGGCCTTCAGCGTTCCCGTTTCGGTTTTCCCGAATACGAATTTTCCGCGCGTCGTCATCGGAGTAGACAACGGCGTGATGCCTATCGACCAAATGCTGGTCACCATCACGCGCCCGATCGAAGATTCCATGAACGACGTTGCCGGGCTTCAGCGGGTCGTCTCGATCACCAGCCGCGGCTCCGCTGAAATCAATCTATTTTTCGACTGGCAGAACGACATGATCCTCACGCTGCAGCGTGTGGACGCAGTTGTCGCTCGCCTGCAAGCAGAACTACCAACGACGGCAAAAGTCGAGACCCATCGCCTTACGTTCGCCACATTTCCCGTCATTGGCTACAGCCTCACTTCCGACACGCTTTCGCAAGACAACCTGTGGGAAATCGCGACCTACGACATCAAGCCGCGCATCAATCGCCTTGACGGAGTTGCTTCGATTCTAATTCAGGGTGGCCGCGTGCCGGAGTTTCAGGTCACTCCCGATCCTGCGCGTCTGGTCGCTTCCGGCGTCACCGTCGCGGACATTCTCGATGCCATCCGCCGCACTAACGTTGTCGATTCGCCGGGCCTGTTCGAACACAACCACCAGCTCGTGCTGGGCCTCGTCAGCGGCCAGGTGCATTCACCCGGCGAAATCGGCCAGATCGTTATCAAGAATTCTTCTGCAGGAATACCTATTCGCGTCGGCGACATTGCCACCGTGTCGCGTTCCGTCGCGCCTGTCTACACGATGGTGACGGCGAACGGAAAGTCTGCGGTGCTGCTTAGCGTGAATCGCCAGCCGGATAGCAACACGCTAGCCGTCGCCGACGAAGTGCATCAACAAATCGCCGCGCTACGTGCGAGCCTGCCTCCCGGCGTGCATCTCGAGCCGTTTTACGACCAGTCCACCATCGTCCGGGACGCAATCTCCAGCGTTCGGGACGCTGTTCTCATCGGAATCCTTCTCTCGGTCGTCATCTTGATACTTTTTCTTCGTGATTGGGGCGCTTCGCTCATCGCCGGCCTGGTCATTCCGGCTACGCTGCTCATCACCTGCGTGGCTCTGAAGGCTTTCGGCGAAAGCTTCAATCTGATGACGCTCGGCGGCCTCGCTGCCGCGGTCGGTCTGGTCATTGACGACGCGATCGTCGTCCTGGAAAACATCGCTCTTCATCGCGATGCCGGCCAGGGCCGTTTCCAGTCTATCGCCAGCGCCCTTCACGAACTCACCGTTCCGCTTATCGGCTCGACCATCACGCCGATCGTCGTTTTTCTTCCGCTCGTCACCATTGCCGGGGTCACGGGAACTTTCTTCCGCGCGCTCGCCATCACCATGACCGTAGCTCTTCTGGTTTCTCTTTTCCTCGCGATGACCTGGACGCCGGCGCTCAGCCAGTTTTTTCTTCGCGCGAACAAAGCCGGCGAAGAGCCCGCCGCCCCATCGTCCACTTCCACTGAACTTGACTCCAAGGCCCTTCTCGCCGCCGAAGAGTCTCATCTCACTGGCTTCTTCGGCCGTATCGTTAACTTCTACACGCGCGTCATGCGGAGCATCCTGCGCCGTCCGTTTCTCCTCGTGGGAAGCTCGGCCATCATCGTTGTGCTCTCTTTTGTCTGCTACAAATTCCTCGAAACGGACCTTTTACCCTCGATGGACGAAGGCGGCTTCATCCTGGATTACTACACGCCGCCCGGCAGTTCGCTCACCGAATCCAACCGCATCCTTCAACACATCGAAGGCATTCTGAAATCCACGCCCGAGGTCGAAAACACTTCGCGCCGCACAGGCCTTCAGCTGGGACTCGCCGCCGTCACCGAAGCCAATCGCGGCGACTATACCGTCAAGCTCAAGCGGAAGCGTGACCGCCACATTGAAGAAGTGATGAGCGACGTTCGCACGCAAATCAAAAAGCAGGAGCCTGCCGCTGACGTGGAGTTCGTCCAGGTTCTGCAGGATATGATTGGCGACCTGAGTAACGAGCCTGAGCCGGTTGTGATCAAGCTCTACTCGCAGGATCCGCAGGCGCTGCTCTCCGCCGCGCCTCGCGTTGCCGGCGCGATTACGAAGGTCAACGGAGTCGTGGACGTTCTCGATGGCGTGGAAAATTCCATCAGCGGTCCCGCGTCCACATTCCAGGTGAACTTGTTGACGGCGGCGCGTTCCGGATTTAGTCCGGAAGAAGTCGCCGTGGACGCATCCGCCATCCTCGAAGGCGAACCTGCGGCGACTCCCGTCGTCCTGAATGATCGCTCATATCCCATTCGCGTTCGTTTTCCGGACTCCAGCCGTAGTTCGCTCGACCAGATGATGAACACTCCGATCATCAGCGCGACGGGACGCACCGCCACACTGGGGTCGGTCGCCTCTTTGGCAAACGATCCGGGACAAACCGAAATTCGCCGTGAAAATTCCCAGCGCCTCATGCAGGTGACCGCACGCCTTGAAGGAGTGGGTCTCGGCTCCGGTATCGCCGCGGTACAGAAGGCCGTAAACAATCTCCACCTGCCGTCCGCGATCCGCGTCGAATACGGCGGCACCTATCGGGAGCAGCAAAAATCGTTCCGCGACTTGCTCAAGGTTCTGGTGCTTGCGCTGCTGCTCCTGTTCATCGTTCTGCTCTTTGAATTTCGCAGTTTTTCCGCGCCCACCGCAATTCTTGCTTCTGCGTTGCTTTCGACGTTCGGCGCGCTTTTTGCCCTGCTCATCACGCGCACGACGTTCAACATCGCTTCCTTCATGGGCATCATCATGGTCGTCGGCATCGTCGCCAAGAATGGCATTCTTTTGCTCGACGCTGACCAGCGTTTCCGTTTGCTCGGTTTTTCAGCTGAAGAAGCCATGATTCAAGCGGGCCGGCGCCGTCTGCGCCCCATCGCCATGACCGCCCTCGCCACCGTCGCGGGAATGCTGCCTCTGGCCTTTGGCCTCGGAGCCGGCTCAGAAATGCTCAAGCCGCTTGCCATCACGGTGATTGGCGGCCTTCTCTGCTCGATGGTTTTTTCGCTGGTCTTTACGCCTGCGATTCACTACCGCTTGCATACGCAAGGGCAATCCTAGCTGCGGTCATCTGCACGCGCTAACCGGGTCGAAAAGCAATGAATGGCTACGTAGGGCAGTTCAGGTCCACCACGGTTCCGTTGGGGGCTCCTTCAACACGATCTGCGACAGGAATTTTGCGGCCGACTCCAGGCCCTCGTCTACGGACGCCAAGGCGTCTTCGTGCTCGATGCTGATCACAAAGTCGTAGCCAACCATGCGGAGCGCGCTGACGATCTCCTTCCATACCAGCTCGCCATGCCCCCATCCAACCGTCCTGAATAACCAGGAGCGGTCAGCCATCTGCCGATAAGTCTTGGCGTCCAGCACTCCGTTGTTGGCAATGTTCTGGCGGTCGAGCGCGGAATCCTTAGCGTGGACGTGAAAAATCGAATTGCCCAGCGCTCGTATTGCTACCGGAATGTCCACTCCCTGCCAGAAGAGATGGCTGGGATCAAAATTCACGCCAACGCTCTTGCCCGCCGCCGCGCGGAGCTTCAGCGCCGTCTCGGTGTTGTAGACCACAAATCCGGGATGCGCTTCAATCGCAACCTTCACTCCGTGGTTTGCAGCGAACTTTCCCGCTTCTTCCCAGTAAGGCAAAACTTTCTTGTCCCACTGCCATTCGAGAGTTTCCAGAAATTCAGGAGGCCAGGGGCAAGTAATCCAGTTGGGACAGGTGGCCTGGTCGCTGTCTCCGGGACAACCGGAAAAGGTCACGACCACCTGAACTTTCAGCATTTCGGCGAGGCGCACCGATTTTCGAAAGGCGTCATCGTATTCCTGGGCCAATGCCTTGTTCGGGTGCAAGGGGTTTCCGTGGCACGAGAGCGAACTGATGGTCAGGCCCGCATCCTGGATCTGGCTCAGGAACTCTTCGGCCTTGTGCGGATTGGCGAGCAGGCCGTTTACGTCGACATGGGCGTTTCCCGGCCACCCCCCGGTAGCCAGCTCAATCGCGGAAACGCCTGGCAAGGACCGCATCTTTTTCAGGACCTGATCCAGAGTCCGATTCCCAAAAACCGGCGTGAACACTCCCAGTTTCATTACTGTGTCTCCCTTGGCAGCGGGCCTAGCATACCTTACCAATGCGAGGGTGCAAGACCTGGGAACTGGTCAGGCGGGTTGCCCTTTGCAGCGGGACCCCGGGAGGTTGTCGGGCGTCGTGTTTTTCGATACTGTGCGAAAGCAAAACTTCGAACAAAGGGCGACGGCGGTTTCCATGACTCAGACCCGGCCTCGACGTTGGGGCTCGCACATCATCAACATCGCAGACTTGCGCGAAGCGGCCGCAGGGCGAATCCCCAAGGTTGTGTTCGACTATCTGGACGGCGGCGCCGACGGGGAAGTAACGCTGCGAGAGAACTGTCGAGTATTCGACGAAGTGATTTTTCGTCCGCGGCAGGCCGTAAAACTCGCCCAGTGCAGTCTTGCCACGCGTGTCCTGGATTTCGATTTGTCTTTTCCCGCGATTCTGGCGCCGGTCGGCTATAGCCGGATGATGCATCCAGGCGGCGAGGTCGCCGCGGCTGCGGCGGCGGGGGAGGCCGGCACAATTTATACGCTTTCCACTGTTTCCGGGCACAAACTCGAGGATGTTCGCGCGGCTTCCAAAGGGCCGGTATGGTTTCAATTGTATCTGGTGGGCGGCCGTGAGTCGGCCGAGGCCACGCTGGAACGCGCGAAGAAGGCCGGTTTTTCGCTGCTTGTGGTTACTGTGGATACGGCGGTGGCCGGAAATCGCGAACGCGACGTCCGGAATGGAATGAAGCAGCTTTTGGGCGGATCGCTTTTTTCCAAGCTGCCGTTTCTATGGCAATTTCTGGAGCGGCCGGGATGGCTCACGCAATACTTTCTGGATGGCGGAAGGCCCGAACTGGAGAATGTGGTGATTCCGGGAAAAGGTCCGATGCCGCTGGTAGGTGTGGGAGACGCTCTGGCCCGGGCTGTTGTGACCTGGGACGACTTTCGCTGGATTCGCGAGATTTGGAAAGGGCCTATTCTGACGAAGGGGGTGCTAAGCGGTGACGATACGCGCCGCGCGATTGACGAAGGGAGTGTGGGAGTGGTGGTTTCCAACCACGGGGCGCGCCAACTAGATACGGTCTCCTCCACTCTTCGGGCGCTGCCGGAAGTAGTGAAAGCCGCGGGCGGCCGGGCTGAAGTCTTGATGGATGGTGGAATTCGGCGCGGTGCAGACATCGCAAAAGCGCTGTGTTCTGGCGCGAAAGCGGTGTTAATTGGGCGAGCTTATGCCTACGGCATGGCGGCAGCCGGACAACCGGGCGTGGCGCGTGCGCTAGAAATCCTGCGGGAAGATTTTGAGCGGACCCTTCGACTGTTGGGCTGCCCTTCGGCCGGAGAACTCGATCCTACCTACATTTCGGTTCCGCGCCATTGGAACTGACCGGGCCGCCGGTTCAGAAGAATAAGCCAGGCAACGGGAAAGAGCTGGACGGAATTTATGGAAGCATCTGCTGCGCCAGCAAATCGCGGCTAAAGGCGATTCGCTGGCCAAGAACGACGGCAGCGAAGTAACCGCACTGCGCCCGTTCACGGTCGGCCCAAGATTTCAAAGAGGGCGCCGCAGCCGCGGTGGTGGAGCGGATCAAGCCGAGAAAGCGGTAGTACGCGGAGACAGTACGGATGCGACCGCGCTCTTCCGGACGATCCGGGCAGAGTTGCAAGAGCTGGATGACGCGCGAGAAATCGTCGGGCGCAACCGCGCTAGTGATACCGGTTACGTCGCGGACTTCCTGTGTTAAAGCGACGGAGGACGAAGTCGCCAGCAAGGAGCGGCAATACGACACAAAGAACATCAGCAGAAAGCCTACGGAGCAGACGAGAATGAAGGCGGCAGTCATCGGTGGCTTACCGCCAACCCCGCCGGCGCCAGGCGAGCTTCTTCCGGCAGCTTCCAGAATGCATAAGCCCAGGCGAAGGGCAGGAAGCAGCCGATCAGAGGATTCAATACGGTAAAAAGAGCTTCCGCAGAAGGATACAGATTGCGAAGCGCGTAATTCGCCGCGTACAGACTGAAATAAACGCCAAGCGAGAGCACCAGCTGGATGAGGCGGGTGCGCGTTTCACGAAG
>Ga0157378_10002733_pt1 | contig 15712 bp, 9 predicted proteins | sample M65metaG_FD_115309 | JGI IMG/M metagenome (GOLD analysis project Ga0157378, IMG submission 115309) | Miscanthus rhizosphere microbial communities from Kellogg Biological Station, Michigan, USA - M6-5 metaG | ecosystem: Host-associated > Plants > Roots > Rhizosphere > Soil | place: USA: Michigan...
AGCAATTCTTGCGCTCATGCGTCCTACGGTTTGATTAGTACCGTCTACAACATACCAGTCACGTTGCACGGTAGCCGCATTTGCATGTTTGGTGGTGAAATGTAATTTGCTCATTTGTTTCTTGTTTTTTTGTGAAGGCCATCGCTATCCCGGCGGCCATAATTTTTAGGACTGCGAAGGTAAGGGCCTGTATTATCATTACGCAAAAAAATAAAGACTATTTTTACAAGATACCTTCGCAACAGACTGATTTTCAATAAAAATTTTGACGGTAAAAAATCATACCCGCGTTTCGACGGCAATAGAACGACAATTTCTATGCTTTTTTACGACTAATCGCGGCGGTTATTTTTCGATTGAAAGCATCGGCGACTCAGTTTTTGCAGGCTGACCGCCGCTGCACAGTCTATATTTATATTCTATTCGAATGCAGGCAACAAGACTCATTAAGCGCACCAGCTTTTAATGAACAGGGGTATCATAGCAATCACAAAAATCTGCGCCCCGTTTTTTGATTTCCAATTATATTTATCTTTTAAACCAGCTTACCTTAATATATGTCTGTACATCATCTTGGCAGAACTGTTTTTGGCAACCCTGCCAACGCAGGTAATGTGATGACCATCGCGGCAGCACATGAATTACTAAATGATTGGGTTCCCAACGAACGGCTACGCCTGCATATGAAACAGGTTGCTGCTGTAATGAAAGCCTGGGCACTAGAAAAGGAAAATGCAGATGAACTGACTGCACTGAAATGGGAACTCGCTGGCCTGCTGCACGATGCGGATTGGGAAAAATATCCGGATGATCATTGCCGCGTTATAATAGAAAAGCTGGAAGCGATGAATATTGATCCGGATATTATTCATTGCATCGCATCACATGGTCCGCGTTATTTTGGGGTGGAACCCGTTAGCAAAATGGATAAAATGATCTATGCCTTTGATGAACTATCCGGCTTTGTTCATGCATCGGCATTGATTCGCCCCACCCGTTATGAAGGAATGGACGTAAAAAGCGTTCAGAAAAAATTGAAGAACCTGGCATTTGCGGCACAGGTAAACAGGGATGATATCACCGATGCCCTTTCCCGGATTGATGTATCACTGGAGGAACTGATAGCATTTGTGATTGAACACCAAAAGAATGTGAGCTAATCCTGTAAGGTTTGCAGTCTGTTGGCTGCCCGGCAAACCTTATAGGATTAGTCTGTGACATTCGTTTTATTTAAAATTCAAAATATTATTCTTTTGACTCGAAAGGAACGTTTCCGGTTTGTAATTGATTACTTTCAGGAGCATGCGCCCGATGCAGAAACGGAATTATTGTACGACAGCCCATTTCAGTTACTGGTAGCCGTTATATTATCTGCACAATGCACAGACAAACGGGTAAACATGACCACGCCTGCTATTTTCGATAGATACCCGGATGCCGAAAGTTTATCCAAAGCAACATTTGAAGAGCTTTTTCCCCTGGTGAAAAGCATTTCCTACCCCAATAATAAAACCAAACACCTTATTGGCATGGCGCAGATGCTGGTGTCTGACTTCAAAGGACAAATTCCCATGACGGTAGAAGAGCTGGTTAAACTGCCCGGTGTTGGAAGAAAAACAGCCAATGTAATTACCTCGGTGATAGACGAGCAACCCAATATGGCGGTAGATACACATGTATTCCGCGTGGCTGCAAGAATTGGGTTAACCGTTAATGCCAAAACACCACTGGCAACCGAGAAACAATTGATCCAGCTTATTCCGACCGAACTGATTCATAAAGCCCATCACTGGCTCATCCTGCACGGCCGCTATATTTGTGTGGCCCGCAATCCAAAATGTGCTCAATGCGGACTTAAACCAGTTTGCAAATATTACCAGAAAAATATATTGCCACGCACACTGGTTTCGCCTATCAATGAATAAGCAACCTGCTTTGCTCAATTTATTTCCTCTTTCAAAACATGTTATTTTCTGTTTTTATGAGGAGGTAAAAAGCCAGTCTTTATAGATGCCGACAGATCGATAAAGCATAATTTGTTGCATAAACCTTATGCATGAAATGCGCTTATTATTGTTGCGTGGTTATTGGCCAGCTTTTTTGTCATTCTGTTTACAGTCAATATTATTTTTCCTCTAACAACCGGGTAGAACCGGAATTATTATGGGAAGCCGGCCTGTCGGTGGGCGTTATGAATTGCCTTACAGATATCGGTGGCAATAATGGTGCGGGCAAAAGATTCATCAAAGACATTAATTGGAATCAGACCCAAATGGGAGGCAGCGTTTTTGCAAACGTCAGCTGGCATTACCTGTTCGGCATAAAGGCTAATGCCACTGTTGGCTGGGTTGCCGGGGCAGACGCTGTTTTAAAAAATAGTTTGGGGCTTGCCAGGAACCGCTATCTGCGTAATCTCCAATTCAAAACCAGTATAGCCGAACTTTCATTTGCGGCGGAGCTCTATCCGTTCATGCTTTTTAACAGCGGCAATATTGCTGTTCTTTCGCCCTATTTACTTGCCGGCATTGGTGGGTTTCATTATTCGCCAAAAGCTTGGTTTAATAATAAATGGATTGATCTGCGTTCAATGCATACAGAAGGTGAGGGATTCATTGAATATCCTGATCGCCATGTGTATGGTCAATGGGCCTGGTGTTTGCCCGCAGGTGCCGGAATCAGGTATGATGCTGCGGGACTGGTTAACCTTCGTTTCGAAATAGTATATCGCTTTACCGGTACCGACTACCTGGACGATGTAAGCAAAGGATATATCAATGCTTCGTTATTCAATCGCTATCTCTCGTCTGCACAGGCAATGGAAGCCAGTCAACTGGCAGATCGCAGTGCTGAATTGAATGGAGGTGTTAAAAATAATCCCAATGATATCCGCGGCAATCCTGCGAATAAAGATGCCTGGTTTTCCGCTATGTTTTCAGCAAGTATCGTACTGGGCAGGGTGAGACATAAATAAGTTTTACAGTAAATCAGTTCCTGTTACAAATACGGCTAATTTTGGCCCACAACAGTATTTGCCCATGAGTAACTATTTTAACCTGACTGATTTTCTATCTCCTCTCAATCTTGCTGAACTTTCAGGCGACCAGCTTTACCAGGATGGGCAAATTGGTAAATCGATTTCCGTATACGAACAGGAATTTCCTGATATTTCAGAGGCAGATATTATTTTGGCAGGCTGCAGCGAACAAAGGGGGGCCGGTAAAAATCATTCCCAAAATATCTCCGCAGCCGATGCGGTGCGGCAGCAGTTTTACCAGCTTTTTTACTGGCATACCGATTTAAAGCTGGTAGATATCGGTAATATCAAGACCGGGGCCTCGTTGCAGGATAGTTATGCCGCTGTAAAAACCGTGTTGAATGAATTATTAAGTCAGCATAAAACAGTCATTTTAATAGGCGGCTCGCACGATCTAACGTTGCCGCAGTACGAGGCATATTGCCAGAGTAAACAGGTTATTGAAGTAAGTTGCGTTGATGCGCTGATCGATCTGAATATCAATTCTCCCTTACGTTGCAATAATTTCCTGATGGAGCTGCTCACCAGCGAGCCCAATTTTGTACGTCATTACAATCATATCGGGTTCCAGAGTTTTTACGTGCACCCCAATATGCTGGAAACAATGGACAGGCTGCGGTTTGATTGCTACCGTGTAGGCAACGTCAAGGAAAGCATAGAGGAGATGGAGCCTGTGATACGCAATTGCCAGTTGTTAAGTTTTGACATTTCTGCTATCGCGCATGCCTATGCGCCGGCCAGTTTTGTGTCGCCCAACGGTTTTAATGGTGAAGAAAGCTGTATGCTGATGCGGTACGCCGGTCTTAGCCCAAATACCAACAGCATTGGCATATATGGATACGATCCTTCAGATGATAAAGACGATTTAACAGCCAAGCAGATCAGTCACATGCTCTGGTACCTGATGGATGGGCGCAGCCGTGGCCGCCGCGAAGCGAAGCTGGAAGAAAAAGAATCTTTCAATGAGTTTCATATGGCTTTTGCAGAAGTGGAAACTGTTTTCCTGCAAAGCAAAAAGACCGGCCGCTGGTGGATGCAGTTGCCAGACAAAAAGTTTATTGCCTGTTCCTACAAAGATTACCTGCTGGCCAGCAGCAATGAAATACCGGAACGCTGGCTGAGAGCGCAGGAAAGAAGCTAATGAAATAAATAGTCAATCAATTTTTCAATGATCAATGTTCAAACTGGCAGAAGGCATGTTGTATTTTTGTTTGCCATCCTGTTGATTTCCTGGTCAGTTTTCAGTTCTTGTTCACTTCAAAAGAAAATAGGCAGCTCTGCGAAAGAAAATCTGTTAAGTACGCCGGAACTCAGATCAGCACATATTGGCATTTGCATTTATGAGCCTGCTACCAACCGGTATTGGTTTAACTACCAGGCCGATAAGTTTTTTACACCGGCTTCCAACACTAAAATTTTCAGTTGCTATGCAGGTATGAAATGGCTGGGCGATAGTTTGAACGGCCTGTCCTATACTGAAAATGCAAACGGGTTATCCATACAAGGCACCGGTGATCCAACCCTGCTTCATCCCGATTATAAAAATCAACCCGTCGTTTCATTTTTACAACACGCTGATAAGAATATTTATATAAGCAATGATAACTGGCAGGAAAACGCCTGGGGAACGGGTTGGTCGTGGGATGATTATAATGATGATTACATGGCCGAACGAAGTGCATTGCCGGTCTTCGGCAATACCATCAAATTTGTACAGACGCAAACTGAAGGGAATGCCGATAAAAAACCCCAATCAACCATCTATACGGAACCGGAGATTGGCTGGAAGCTCAATTTTAGTCCGGATACCAGCACACGTTTTTCTGTAAAAAGAAAGCTAAGCGATAATATTTTTACGATCAGTGCCAGCAAAGAAAAATTTAAATCTGTAGATATTCCATTTGTCACTAATGGCATTACGGCTGCACTTGAGCTGTTAAGAGATACCATTGGAAAGGAAATAAAGTTCGCACCAACCGACAGGCTCGTCAATTCCAATATCCATTTCATCAAGACCCAACCGGTTGATTCGGTTTTTAAACCGATGATGCACCGAAGTGATAATTTTTTTGCTGAACAAACATTGCTGATGGTGAGTAACCATTTACTGGGTTTTATGAATGATGATAAAATTATTGACACCCTGCTTAAAACAGATTTTAAAGACCTGCCACAAAAACCCAACTGGGTAGATGGCAGCGGGCTTAGCCGCTTTAACCTGTTTACGCCCCAGGACTTTGTATGGGTGCTCAATAAAATGCAAAAAGATTTTTCCTGGCAACGCATCTGTACTATTTTTCCCGCAGGAAATGAAGGGACCCTTACCAATTATTATACAACAACAGGCAATTCCATCCATGCCAAAACCGGATCGCTCACCGGTGTAATCGCATTGAGTGGTTACCTCAATACCAAAAAAAATAAAACACTTATTTTTTCCGTGCTGGTTAATAATCATCAAACCTCGGGCAGGAACGTGCGGAAAGCCATTGAAAAATTTATTCTGTCAATAAGAGACGCCTATTAGCGGCAGCGGGTTTTCACGCAAAGACGCCCAAGCTTTTTTCCCCAATAAAAATAAAGACGCAAAGAGGATAAATTTTTTTGCGCAGCGCTGGCACAAGCCCGGCATTCTTTGCGTGAACAGGCGGGACGATGGCCCAACCATGTTTTACCAGCTCACGTATATAATCACAACAATCCGTCTTTCTGATACTACTTAAAGGTTCTAAATATGTTCGTGGCTCACCGGTTTTTCATTTTCCCTTCCGAATTCTTTCGGGAGGGAATTTTTTTACCAACCCTTTTTTAACTAACCGCGTAAGCATACAAAACCAGTTTTATGTAAGAACAATACCCATTTCAATTTTACGGTCATCGGAGCACCCACGATATAAACCAAAAACCAAATTTATGCTACGATTGAACCGCCTTCCGTTTTTATTGCTGGCTTGCTGTGTTTATTTCTCCGGCATTGCCCAAACCCCAAACTGTACCGCTGACTTTAGCTATACAGTTTCAGTTGACAATACAGTTAATTTTATTGCCAGGGATACGGTAGCCACCCGGCACCGTTGGTCATTTGGCGACGGCACACCGGTTTTTATTTCTGAGAATGGCATCGCTTCTCATCACTATGCGCAATCCGGAAAGTATGAGGTGAAACAATTCATTGAAAACCCGGCTGCAAGCTGCAAAGACTCTGTTGTAAAAGTTATCACCCTACCGGCTTCAGACAGTCCGGGCGGGTGTATACTATCAGTTAATTTTCACTATCGCAAGGATTCAATTGATTGCAAAAAGATCTATTTCTCGAATACCTACAGTTCCACCACAGGCAATGTTCATTTTACCTGGAGCTTTGGAGACGGTAGCACATCTCACGATGGCCAACCGGTGCACGCCTATGCGCAACCGGGGAAATATTATGTATGCCTGGTTGCTGAAACAGGCACCAATTGCCGTAAAGAATACTGTGATTCGGTGATCGCAAATTGTGAGACCGCTTGTAATATCGCCATCAAATATGAGTATGCTAAGGATTCGCTGGACTGTAAAAAGATTCATTTTATCAGTCACATCACTTCCCCAGTCCTCAATATTCAATATAGCTGGAATTTTGGCGATGGCACTGGCTCGCATGATATCAATCCGGTCCACGTTTATGCGCAGGCAGGAAAATACCGTGTGTGCCTGGTTACTGAAGCCGGCACCAATTGCCGTAAGGAATACTGCGATTCGGTGATTGCAAATTGTGAGACCGCTTGTGCTATCGCCATCAAATACGAATACACTAAAGATTCACTGGATTGTAAAAAGATTCATTTTATCAGTCATGTCACTCCACCGGTCTCCAATATTCAATATGTCTGGAATTTTGGCGATGGCACCAGCTCGCATGATATCAATCCTCTCCATGTTTATGCGCAGTCCGGAAAATATTATGTATGCCTGGTTACTGAATCGGGCAACAATTGCCGTAGACAATACTGCGACAGCGTAAGTGTCAACTGCGAGACCGAATGCAATACGTACGTTAAATATCAACACAGTAACGATACATCGGATTGTAAAAAAATTCATTTCATCAATCAATCCATTGCTGCTTCATCTGCAACACATTTTGTTTGGAATTTTGGAGATGGCACCCTGTCACACGATATTAATCCAGTGCATGTTTATGAACATCCGGGCAGGTATCTTGTATGCCTGGTTGCTGAAACAGGCAGCAATTGCCGCAAGGAATACTGTGATTCACTAACTGTTAATTGCGCAGCCGTTTGCAATACCATCGCCAGGTTTGAAACCAGGCGTGTCAGCAGCCAATGGAACCTTATTTATTTCGAGAACGTAACAAAACCGGTGAACAATGTATGGCAGACTTACTGGTCTTATGGAGACGGCACATCGTCGCGTGATTACAACAGTTTTCATGAATACACGTCACCGGGGTTGTACCAGGTCTGCCTTAAAGTGATAGGCCTCGACAAATGCATCAGCAGTTATTGTGATACGGTTCGGATTATTAAGCCGACCAACTGTGATACCAAAGCACTGTTTTATCATGACTCCTCAAAAAATTTAATTGCAGTGTTCGAAGCTTTATATAAATATAATAATGCGGTCTATTTTTGGGATTTTGGTGATGGGTCAGCCAGCCTGGGTAAATATGTTAGTCATGTATATGCCAAACCAGGGCATTATAAAATATGCCTGACGGTGAAGACCGATGGTTGTTCTGTTTCGCATTGCGAAGAAATAGTGGTGAACGCCGAAAACGGTTCTGGCCGGATAATGCTTTTCCCTAATCCGGCAGTAAATACCGTTTCATTAGAAGTGACGCTGAGTACTGCTGGTCCGGTGTTGATACGGCTAATGGACAGTAATGGTGGTGTGAAAGCAGTCTATAACAAAAGCGGACTGGCGGGTAACAACCGTTTCGGTTTGCCCGTTGAAAACTTAAGCCAGGGTATTTACCTGGTTGAAATAAAAACTAATAAAAACGTGTCTTTCAGCCGCTTTGTAAAAGGCTAGCTGTTTGACCCGGCAATCACCGTTTTTTCGTGGGCTCCGGCCGTTTTCTAATATCCCCCGTTGGTTTTCGGGGGATTTTTTTAGCTTTTTCCAACCGTCAACAAATTAAAATCGTATCGTATTGTAGCGAACAACCAGCAGGAAAAGCCTGTAAAACAAGTAGATAGGATATGACGACTGACTAAAACGGGCAGCTTTGCAAAAAACCGGTAAAAGTTGGTTGAATGCGGGGCTTCGGGTGGATGTAACTTTAACAGATTGGCCGGGGGTAATTGGCAATAATAAAGAAACACCTGCGTTGGAAAAAAGTCATGTTTATTTTACCTGGCCCGGATAAAACCACGAACTATTGTCAGCAGAATGGATAGATAAAAATGTGCTGGAAGGTTGTTTGAAAAATGACCGGAAAGCCCAGGAATTGTTGTACAAACAATTCTATGGCTCCATGATTGCTATTTGTATGCGTTATACCAGGCATGAAGAAGACGCGCTGGAAGTATTGCACAATGGTTTTTTAAAGGTGTTCAAACACGTTTCTACTTATGATGCCGGCAAAGCTTCACTCTACACCTGGATAAAAACAATCATGGTAAACAGCGCCATTGATTTTATCCGTTCCAGGCAAAAATTTAAAAACCAGGTTGAACTGAAAGAAACACATGAAGCAGGAAGTATCGATAATGAAGCTATACAGCGGATGGGTTCTGCCGAGCTGCTGAGGCTGATCCAAAAATTGCCCATGGCCACGCAAACCGTTTTTAATCTGTATGTAATTGAAGGATATAATCACCGCGAGATTGGCAATATCCTTGGCATCAGTGACGGCACCAGCAAATGGCACCTGAGTGAAGCAAGACGATTATTAAAACAATTATTACTAACCATGCACGCAGTAAAATGAACCTGAGACAACCTTATGAGCAGTTAATAGCTCACAAACTCCGAAAGCTTCCGGCGCCGGATGCAGATGCATCCTGGCAGCAGATGAAGCGTTTGCTGGATGAAGACGAAGACACAAGGGCTGGCGGCACACGCAACCCCGGCAATGGTGGTGGCTGGTGGCGCATCGGCATCATCGTTATTATTCTTTCAGCAAGTGGCTGGCTGTATGTAAAAAACAGTCCAACGGCCAGCAATACTATTGCAAAAAACAAACCCACCGTTTCCCATAACAATCAAAGTTCAACTATCGATAAAAACACTACACCATCCGCACCAAATTCAAGTACCGAAAGCAAGAAAGAGAATAAAATCAATGCTGTCGCAACGCCCATTGCAATTGCGGCAACCGATGCAATAAATAATACCAATACACCAGCCAGGAACGCAAATAAAGAAGTAAAAGATATAGGTAAGAATAATCTGGGAATACTTAGTGCACACGGAGATAATAAACAAAACCAGGAGAAGCTTCATCACAACGATCAGCAAACAATAGCCATTGAAACGGCAACAAACAAGGCAGAAAAAATTAAGCCTACGACTGCTATCGACTTCAATGCACCGGATAATAATGACGAAACGATACGCGTTGCAAGATTGAAAAATTATACAGGCAGCCAGCACTCAATCGTTTATATTGACGATAACGCCACCGCGAAATTGAAAACTGGTGGCCGAAACCGGCATAATAACGGCAAGCAATGGCAGGCCGGTAAATTAGCTACAGCTGGAAACAAGGATGATGCCAGCGAACCTGCTTATTTACCCATTAATCAACCCAACGCGGTAAGCACAGATTGGTTGGCAACATTGAGTAACCTGAAAAGTAACGAAACTGTTCCTTCTTCTAATACCACCTTATCCGTTGGAGACAGTATTGAAAGCAGCAGGACTACCGCAACACTGTTAAACAGTGAAACAAAAAAAGGAATTGCAAAAGCGCAGCGCGACAAACAACTGGAAGACATGAGCATGAAAGAACACAAGCTCTTTCATCTTGATTTGAGCAATGCTTTTAAACCTTTCAGCCTGCACATGGATGCAGAACCACGCTGGGCAGCCGGCATCGCACTTAATAACGGCATTACCCTGGGCGCACAGAACAGGTTTAATTATTCAATGAATGCAAAATCGGGTGTGCTGACGGATTATATCCCCTCATTGTACCTGCAGTTTCATTTGAATGACTACGTGTTTGCCCAAACAGAACTCAATTTTGTAAGTCCGCAGTATACGCCGCAGTTGCTGGTATTTCAGCAAAACAACGATGTTACGGCACAGCCAGGCATCAGCCAGCAAAAATCTGTTTTCATACAAAAATTATATTATTTCAGTGTACCGGTAACCTTACATTACAGTCCGATTAATAATCTATACTTTTCCGCCGGGTTGCAGTTCTCTTCTTTCCAGAGCGGTCTTGCTACCATACAGGAAAAACAATATACCAGTACTGCCGGTCCTGATCATCCGAACAGTATCAGCAATACGGTATTGAAATTCAAAGACGATTCCATCGCCGCCAAACTGGCGCCCAATGAATGGCGCTGGCAGGCGGGTGCTGAATATTATTTTAACCGCTTCACCATTGGTATGCGTTATAACAAGTCGTTTAAAAACCTGGTAACGGCAGATGCTGCTGCTTCTGTTCCATCTGCAGCCGGATTGCATAACCAATCGATGATACTGTTTGTACGCTATAATTTGTTTGAAAGCAGGAAGAAGGGAGAAGGTATTCAGAAAAACTAGCTGTTTTATTTTAAATTTTGAGTTATATATTTTGAATTGCTGGCGCAATCAAACTCGTTAGTGCTTTATGATAGCTGGTAAAGGGCCCATTTAAAATTCAAAATAGAAAATTTAAAATAATATCTATCCTCTTCCAAATAGCTTTTCCAGGTAGTCATTTTTAAACTCAATATAAGTAGGATTCCCCCCGGCAGTAATATTTGGTTGCGTACAAGTGAATAGTTCATTAATAAGCGACTCCATTTCCTTTTGCGATAAGGCCTTACCGCTTTTTACCGATTGCTGGTAGGTCATAGCGCGCATAAGTTTTTCTCTTTTTGAAAATTTTACGTCGCTGCTGAAGTGTTTGAATTGTTCCAGTATACCTTCGATCGCTTTTTTTTCGTCTCCTGCTTCCAGTCCGGCCGGCGTTCCCTGTACAACAAAAGCATCTTTCCCAAATGGTTCCACCTGATAGCCCAGCAAATGCAGCTCATCCAGCAAATCCTGCAGCAGCACAGCATCCTGCGTTGCAAACTGCAGGGTGACCGGAAACAGGCTGCGCTGGGTAAGCATGCTTTTACCTTTCAGCGCTTCACTAAAACGTTCGTATAAAATACGTTCATGCGCCAGTTGCTGGTTAACGACAATAAAACCCCGCGTAGTGGCAACGATAATATAAGCCTGATGCAATTGTGTTAATGGCGCATCTGCCAGGACCTGGAAACGGATTTCGTTACGGGCAATGGGTTGGCCGTTCTCATCATTGGCGGCTTCCGGATTTTTGATACTATCGAGCAGCGATGCAAATTTTTGTACAGAAGGATCTGCTGCAGGTGTTTCATAGAAATCACGCCAGTGTTTTAGTTCACTTTTGTTTCCGGGTTCAATAAGATGGGCCTGGTTTTTTTGTGTAAAATTTTTATAGAGATCGGAAGAAACTGCCGCAGCCTGTTTCTCCTCTGTAAATGGTTTTGATACCGCATCCAGTTGCTGGATATTGATATCGAGGTCAAATTCAAGCGTAGGCGTTATGCTGAACTGGGCCAAGGCATGTTTAATAGCTGCATGCACAAAGGCGTATACAATTTTTTCGTCTTCAAATTTTATTTCCTGTTTGGTAGGATGCACATTGATATCTATCTGCGAAGGATCCAGATCGATAAACAAAACATAAGCCGGAAAACTGTCGGCGGTAATAATTTCCTGGAATGCATTCATTACTGCATGATTCAGGTAGGCGCTTCTGATAAACCGGTTATTTACAAAAAAATATTGATCGCCGCGGGTTCTTTTAGCAGTGTCGGGTTTTCCAACAAAACCGTAAATATTAAGATAATCAGTTTGCTCGCGTACAGCCACCAGTTTCGAGTTGTAGTGATTGCCCAATATTTGTACAATACGTTGTTTCAGGCTGCCCCTTTCAAGGTGAAAGACTTCCTGCCCGTTATTGGTAAGCGAAAAAAATATTTCAGGGAAAGCCATTGATACGCGTACAAACTCATCTATAATATGACGAGTTTCTGCTGCATTGCTTTTTAGAAAATTGCGGCGCGCGGGCACATTGAAAAAAACATTTTTCATGGCAATGCTGGTACCGGTATTGGCAGCAACGGGCTCTTGTTTAATCACCTGGCTGTTCTCAATTTCTATGCGGGTGCCTGCTTCATCTTCCGATCTTTTTGTTTTCAGTTCTACCTGGGCTACGGCGGCAATGGAAGCGAGCGCTTCGCCACGGAAACCCATGGTGCGTATGCGGAACAAATCATCAATATTCGCGATCTTGGAAGTGGCATGCCGTTCAAAAGCCATCCGCGCATCGGTTTCGCTCATGCCTTTGCCATTATCAATCACTTGGATCAACGCTTTGCCAGCATCAGTAACAATGAGTTTGATTTCTGTAGCGCCGGCATCCACGGCATTTTCCATTAATTCCTTTACAGCGCTGGCCGGCCGCTGTATCACTTCACCGGCGGCTATCTGGTTGGCAATATTATCGGGTAGTAATTGAATGATGTCTGGCAAATCTTATCCTCTTTTAGCAGCGAAAATAAGACTAATAAATTTGGCAGGAAAGACAGCCTATTCCCAGATATTTTCCGGGTTTACAGAAAAAAGGCAGCCTTTCTGTTCAAATGGACAACATTTTTTCGCACCTCCTATCTGTTCATTTCTTCTTAATTTGTACACTTATTAATTTATATGTTGTTGTTATGAAGCAATTTCTCTTGTTGTTTGCCGTGATTGTCCATTTTCAAATATCCGCCCAGCGTATTTCTTCATTATCTTCCAGCCAATGGGTAGACAGCGTTTTTAAAACCCTGGCCGAAGATCAAAAGATTGCACAGTTGATGGTAGTGCGGCTTTCAACCGGCAACGCTGCTAAAACGGAAGTCGTTTTTCATGATAAGGAAGTGGAGGAAGCAATTCGCAAATATAATATTGGGGGTATCTGCCTGTTCCAGGGAGGGCCTGTAACCCAAGCTAATTTCATCAACCATTTTCAATCGGTCGCCCAAACACCTATACTGGTTTGCCTTGACGGAGAAAATGGTGTGGGTATGCGCATGGATAGTGTGGATGGATTGCCCAGGCAAATGATGTTAGGTGCATTGTCTGATCCCGCATTGATTTATCAGTATGGAAAAATGGTAGGTGAGCAATGTAAACGTGCAGGGATCCAGGTCAATTATGCCCCGGTGGTAGACATCAACAACAATCCGGATAATCCGGTTATCAATGACCGTTCTTTTGGAGAAGATAAATACAAGGTATCTGCTTTTGGGGTAAACTATATGCGCGGATTGCAGGATGCCGGTGTAATGGCCTGCGCCAAGCATTTTCCGGGGCACGGAGATGTATCAGTAGATTCTCATAAAGATCTGCCGGTGATCAATAAAACCATGCAGCAACTGGATTCACTGGAAATTTATCCATTTAAAGAGATGATCAAAGCCGGCGTGGGCAGTGTGATGGTAGCGCATCTATCCATTCCTGCTATTGATGATGCGCCCAACCGGCCAACTTCCATATCATACAAAAATGTGACGACGCTGCTGAGGAATGAACTCGGTTTTACCGGCCTTACGTTTACCGATGCCCTGGAAATGAAAGGGGTGGCCAAATTTTTCCCCGACGGCGAAGCCTCAGCGCAGTCGTTGATTGCGGGCAATGACATGCTTTGCCTGCCAGGCGATATACCCGGCGCAATTGATAAGATAAAAGCCGCTATCAATGATAATAAACTCACCTGGGCGGAAATTGATCAACATGTAAAAAAAGTATTACTGGCCAAATACCAATATGGTCTCTCTCATTATAAACCGGTAGAAACTTATCATCTTACAGCAGACCTGAACGAAAAAGTAGCGGTCACCAAAAGATTAATTGCCGCATATGCGCTTACGCTGCTGCGCAACGATGAGCCGCTTCTTTTCCCTTTACCGGTTACTACCAGAAAAAGGATTGCTTACGTGGGATTTGGTCTTTCGCAGGATAATGTGTTTGCTCAACGCATGAGAACCGATTACAAAGCCCACACGTATTATTTTGATTATACACTGGATAGCACTAAGGCTGATGCACTTTTACAGGTATTAAAAAACAGGTACGATGTGGTGGTGATCGGCCTTCATAATTATGCCCGCTATCCGGCCGGCAATTTTGGCATCAGCACAGCCGCCCAATCTCTATTATTACAGCTACAACAACAATTCAGTACGATAACTTTTGTCTTTGGCAATCCATATGCAATTAAAAATTTCTGCTCTGCTAAAACGCTGATCGCCTGCTATGAAGACGATGATATGGTGCAACAAACGGCGGCGGATTTGTTGAACGGCCGCTTCGAAGCGAAAGGGCGGTTACCCGTTACCGTTTGTCCCTCACTTAGCTTTGGTGCAGGCATAACGCCAGTTCATTTGATACCGGAGGTTGCACCATCGCTGGTGCACCTGAATGCAGCCAAACTAAACATTATTGATTCCATTGTTGATGATGGGATAAAAAAACACGCTTTCCCGGGTGGCGTGGTGCTGGTGGCAAAAGATGGCAAGGTTGTATTTGATAAGTCCTATGGTTATTTAACTTACGACAGTACACAGCCGGTATATCCTGAAACCATTTATGATATGGCTTCCGTTACAAAAATACTGGCCACCCTGGTATCAGTTATGAAATTGTATGACGAAGGGAAGATCAACCTGCAAAAAACACTGGGCGATTATTTACCCTGGGTCAGGGGCACGAATAAAGAAGGGTTAAAAATTTGGGACATCTTACTGCACCAGGCCGGACTTAAAGCATTTATTCCGTTTTACAAAGAAACCATTGATACCAGCAGGATGGATCTCGTATTGGGTCAATTTTATTCAAACAAATTCGATTCTTTGCACGGTGTTCGGGTAGCTGAAAATATGTTTATGCGCAACGATTGGACTGATACCATCTACCAGCGCATTCTTAAAAGTCCGTTGGGTGCAAGAGGTGCCTATGTATACAGCGACAATGATTTTATTTTCCTGGGGAAAATGGTAGAAGCATTGAGCGGACAAACCCTTGATCAATATGTAAAAACTAATTTTTATGATAAACTTGGTCTGACCGCTACCGGTTTTAAGCCAAGGGAGCGTTTTCCACTTAATTATATTGCTCCTACAGAAAAAGAAAAAGGTTTCCGCAATCAGCAGTTATGGGGCGATGTGCACGATCCCGGCTCGGCAATGTTTGGTGGCGTGGCAGGACATGCAGGGTTATTCAGCAACGCTTATGACCTGGCGGTCTTGTGTCAAATGCTGTTAAATGGCGGAACATTTAATGGGCAACGATATATCAAAAAGAAAACAATCGATTATTTTTCAGAATACCATAGTGCTAACAGCCGCCGCGGTTTGGGTTTTGATAAACCCGAAAAAGACAATGCCACCCGCAAAGAGCCGTATCCCGCTTTATCTGCATCTCCACAGACTATTGGTCATA
>Ga0157378_10002735_pt1 | contig 15706 bp, 7 predicted proteins | sample M65metaG_FD_115309 | JGI IMG/M metagenome (GOLD analysis project Ga0157378, IMG submission 115309) | Miscanthus rhizosphere microbial communities from Kellogg Biological Station, Michigan, USA - M6-5 metaG | ecosystem: Host-associated > Plants > Roots > Rhizosphere > Soil | place: USA: Michigan...
CCGTTGTCGATGCCCTTTAGGTAGTGATCCAGCCATCTTAGCTGGAGTTCTCGACGATCAACTCGTGCCTGCGGTCCGAAGTAGCCGTTCACATAGTCGATTCCCTTGTGCGCGCCGGCATCCATTACAACGTGGTACGGCGGCGCGCCGGACAAACTGTTCATGACCGTGTAATTCCGGATCGTTCCTCTCGCATCGTCGTGCCAGCCTGAGATGCCAAGCACCGGTACTTTGACCCGGTCGAGCCGCCGCTCGATGCTGCGTGCACGCCAGTAAGCGTCGTCCTTCTGATGATCGAACCAATCGTTCCAGTACTGCGGCCGCGGACATCCGGCCAATTCTGCTGCATCGATCACGGGGAGGTGTGCAAATGCCTCGACCTCGTTCACGTTGCTCATCTCCGAATTCTTGTCCTTCAACGCCGTGAGGCAGAGCCATGGCACGACGGTCGGTGAGAAAACCATGTCGATGTACGGCACGATGCGCAACGGATCAGCGGTCGCGACTGTCGGGGCGATCGTAACGAGATGAGGCGGCGCCGCAATCGCCGCGTACCACGCTAAGAGTCCGGGATCCGAGCCGCCAATCATCCCAACTTTTCCGTTGCTGCCCGGCAGCTTCGCGGCCCATTCGACGGCGTCGTATCCGTCCTGGTCCTGCATCGAGTTCATATCGAGAACGCCGCCGGAACCTCCGCGGCCACGCGCGTCCTGCTTCACGTAGATGAAACCGCGTGAAGCCCAGAACTCGCCGTTCGCCTTGTCAAAGCGCAGGTAGGGCGTGCGTTCGAGCACGACGCCGAACGGGCCGGCGCCAACCGGCCGCGCCACGTAGTTCATCAACGTCGTACCATCGCGGGCCTTCATCGGCATCGCTGGATCCACCGCGACTTGAAACGTAGGACGCGAATTCTCGCCAGGCCACAGCGTGTAGTTCGACTCCCAGGCGATTGGGTCTGTTCTTTTCACGAGCCAAATACGATCGATCGGCTTGGCGTCGCGATAGATGCGACCTTCGAAGTCATTACCTTTCAACGCACCCACGATCTCGCTGCCATTCTCGAGTGAGATAGTGATCTGCGTGATCTGCGCGCCCGCGACCGTCACTTTTGTGATCGTATAAAGAGGAGCACCGCTTCGACGCTTGAACCACGCGCCATTTGCAGACGGACCGTCAAAGTGAGCAAAGCCCATCCGGCGGCGCGCTTCAAAGCCTCCGTTCGGCGCCGCACCGAGCATAACGTAATAGTCGTAATCACCGCTCAGGCGCGTATCAGCCTGAGCGCTTGCGGAGCGACCGGCGATACCGAGTGTAGGAAGAACGCGACTTGTGAATGCCGGTGTGACGATGGCGGCAAATACGAATGCTAAACACGCTAAAGTTTTCGCGGAGATTTTCGCGGCACGAGAATGTGACATCATTGGCTGGTTAGAGTAAAACGTAGATAGTAAATCGTAAATAGAAGAAGTCGTCGTGGGTAGTACGCGAATTCAACTATCGGGGCAATCGGCGATCGGGCTTCTGCGCGAGCATTTAGATGAGTCACTAAAGATCGATGACTTCGCTCGTTAACTGAGCGTGTCGGTTTCCATCATCGCCTTAAGTCGGTTACAGCAATGAGCCCTTTGCAGTTTCAAAAAAATACGACTGCAGAAAGCGCCGCCTGATGCTTGGCGAAGATCTGGACGCCGCAAACGGGGTTTCGCGTGGGGTATGAGGGCCTTCATACTTCAGCCGCGACTACAAGAAACTCTTTGGTTCGTCGCCTCAACGAGATATCGCGAAGCTTCGCATCAGGCTAGGGCTGAAGGCGCTGTAGTGAACATTTGAGTTTGGAAAAAGACCAACGGTATTTTTGGTGTCTGTTTGGTGTCTATGATGAAAGCGTACCAGGGAGACTAAAGAGAATAGTGAGTAACTGCGAGACACTTTTTAAAATTTTGGATGGAATCGGTGAGCGATAAGTAATTGATTTAGTGCGAGTTAGGCAATGCATCAACATTGAGTCCCCCTTCAGCAAATCAACTTCTAAACGCTCACCAGCAAGCACTCATAGTTCTCATGACGTGCTGTAGATCAATTGCCTATCACAACGTTTGGCGATTATGAGCAATGAGTGAGCAAACGAAGCGCAGAGAGAGTCGTTCTCAATCTCTCTGGTTACTGGGCTGGCTACTGCTGACCGTCTGTTCCGCCAGGGCGGAACACCTACCTGTCAAGACCTATACCACGGCCGACGGGCTACCGCGCGATTCAGTGACGCGCATCAAACAGGATTCGCGTGGTTTCATCTGGATGATCGTGGGTGATGGCATCTCGCGCTTCGACGGTTACACATTCACCAACTACACGACAGATGATGGCTTGCCGGACCGACGCGTCAATGATCTACTCGAAACTCGCAGCGGCGTGTATTGGATTGCGACCGAATCGGGATTGTGCCGTTTCAATCCAACTGCCGACCCCTTGCGAACTGCGGATCTTGGATTGCGGAATCAAAACCATGAACCTCGTCGTACCGCCGCCCCGAAGTTCGTCGTTTTTAATCCAGGCGAGAAGCCGATCGCTTTCAATGGTCTGCTCGAAGACGAGTCGGGCTCGATCTGGTGTGGCACAAAAGACGGACTGTTCCGACTGGAAATTTCAACCGACGGTGGTGTTCTGTTTCATCGCGTTGATTTCGGAATAAAGCCTGGTCTCATTGGCGATAACGTAACTGCGATTCTAAAAGACGGTCACGGCGCGCTGTGGAGTGGAACGGAAGGCGGCGGCCTATACCAACTACTTCCCGATGGCCGCGTCGAACGTTACGGGCAACAAAACGGATTAGGATTGACTACGGTCTTATCACTGCGCGAAGACCACGATGGAAATATCTGGGTTGGATCGCAAGGTGGGATAGGCGGAAATTTGCGCCAGCTCGTCGCTTCACCAGAGCCTTCCCACCCGATTGTTGCACGAACCTATAGCGAGAAGGATGGATTACCCTCCACCTGGATCAATGCTCAGCTGGAAACCCGTGACGGCAAGCTTTGGGTTGCGACCAACGTCGGACTCTATGAGAGCGCGCCTGCAAGCAATAATGGTGCGCTCAGTTTTCGGCATTACACCGCTCAGAATGGATCGTGCGACTCCGACGTATGGTCCATGACAGAAGATCGCGCCGGGAATCTGTGGATCGCTGCGAGGTGCGGTGCAATCAAGGTTCAGCGAAATGGCTTCACGGGCTATGGTCTGGATGATGGTTTCAGTGCGCTTACGATCGATTCAATATTTGAAAATCGAGCCGGCGATTTATTTGCGATCAACTCGGCATCCACAGTAGCTCTAACTGACTATCAAGGACGCCGCATCAACAAGTTCGACGGCACCAGATTCACCGCAGTCGAACCCAATCTTCCGTCAATAATCAAGTATCACGGTTGGGGTTGGCACCAAACGATTTTGCAAGATCACACGGGTGCGTGGTGGATACCGACGGGCTCGGGAGTGTACCGTTTTCCCAAAGTTGATCGGCTTGATGATCTCGCGCGGGCGCATCCACAATTCGTTAGCATCTTAGCCGCTGATTCCAACCTCACTGAGATCTTTCGTCTATATGAAGACGCACGCGGCGATGTATGGATCGCCACTACGGGAAATCACTATGGTCTCTTGCGCTGGGAACGCGCGACTAATTCCATCCACGATCTCACGCCTGCCGCAAGCGTTCCGCCCAAAACTGATTTCACCGGATTCGTTGAAGACCGCAAAGGCAATCTATGGATTGGCACTTCCGAATCAAGCGGATTACTTCGTTATCGTGAAGGCAAGTTCAAGCGCTTTACGACCGCCGACGGTGTGCCACCGGGTTGGGTAATCAACCTTTACCTGGATCGTGCCGGAAGACTTTGGATCGCCAGTCAACTTGGCGGGTTGAATCGCATTGAGGATCCTTCTGCTGAGACGTTGCGCATTGTTAGGTACACGACTCTTGACGGACTTTCAAGCAACAACATTCGCTCGATCACCGAAGACCTTTGGGGACGCATCTACGTCGGCACGGGCCATGGCGTTGACCGCCTCGATCTAGTGCAAGGCAACATCAAGCACTACACCGTCGCAGATGGTTTGCCGAAAAATTCGATCGAGGAAGCTTACCGCGACCGAAGTGGTGCGCTGTGGTTTGGCTCGCCATTTGGCCTATCGCGCTTCGTTCCAGAAGAACACGAGACGCTCTCGCCGCCTTCTGTCTATCTAACTGGCATGCGCGTCGAAGGAATCGCCAAGGGTGTATCTGAACTCGGGGAAACGAACTTGCAGCAGCTCGAACTCGCTTCCGACCAGAATCAATTGAGTCTCGATTTTGTCGGACTAGGAGCCAGCATGGGCGATGAACTCCGTTATCAATATCGCTTAGAGGGCGCGGATGACGATTGGAGCCCGCAAACAGCGCAACGCACAGTCAACTATGCTCGACTTGCTTCAGGTCACTACAAATTTCTGGTGCGCGCGATCAATTCGGACGGGGCATCAAGTCTTCAGCCCGCATCGATCTCGTTTACGATCCTCCCGCACATCTATCAGCGTTGGTGGTTTGTAACCCTGGCGGGAATTTTATTCGTGACAATCGCATATGCCGGCTATCGCTCGAGGGTAGCGCGCCTGCTGGGGATCGAGCGCGTGCGCACCCGCATCGCGGCCGACCTGCATGACGATATCGGCACCAACCTGACCAGGATTGCAATCCTTAGTGAGGTCGCGCACCAACAGTTGCACGACGCCCATCCGAGTGCAGCCACCCCACTCTCGTCGATTGCCCGTATCTCGCGGGAGTCTGCTGCCTCGATGAGTGACATTGTCTGGGCCGTGAATCCACGGCGTGACAGTCTGCTTGATCTGGTACTGCGAATGAGAAGCTTCGCAAACGAAGTTCTTGCCGGGCGTCAGATCGAGTTTGAATTCGTCGCACCGGATCACGAGCTGAGTCAAAAGCTTGGCGCCGAATTGCGTCGGGACGTTTTCCTGATTTTCAAGGAATCCCTGAATAACGCTGTGCGTCACTCGAGTTGCAAGCGCGTGATGATCGAATTGTGTCTGGATCAGTCTTCACTGGCGCTTGTGGTTCGTGACGATGGTTGTGGATTTACGCCGTCGGGTTCAAGCGAAGGACACGGACTGGTCAGCATGCAAAGGCGAGCCAAGTCGCTTGGCGGTGAATTGCAGTTGCAATCGCTTGCAGGCGAAGGCACGTGCGTGTCTCTGAACGTACCACGCCGGCGGTGGTCGTGAAGGGAAACTCAAGCACGTCACCTGTCCGAATGGACAGGTGACGGCGGTCCAATAGCAAGGTAGATTGGATGACTTGCCCTGACTCAATTTCAAAACAGGACTCTCCTTGGTGTTAATGGACAACGAGCAGATTCACGTGACGCTGATCGAAGACGAACGCGATGTTCGTGAAGGGCTAACGGTTTTGATAAACGGCTCGCCAGGTTTCCGCTGCATTGCCTCGTTTCGCACGATGGAAGATGCGTTGCACTCAACCTGGGGGCGGATACCCGATGTCGTACTCACTGACATTGGTCTTCCCGGCATGAGTGGCATCGAGGGTACCAAAGTTCTTAAAGAGCGTTATCCCGACTTACCGGTGGTGGCACTGACGGTTTACGACGACGATGAAGATGTATTCGCAGCGTTGTGCGCTGGTGCTTCGGGTTATTTACTTAAGAACACGACTCCAGTTCGACTTCTTGAGAGCTTGAAGGAAGTGGCATCGGGCGGTGCGCCTATGTCGCCAACAGTCGCCCATCGAGTGATCAAATTGTTCCGACAATTCCGACCACCGGAAACCGCCACGCACGATTTGACGGGTCAGGAAACACAACTGTTGAAGTTGATCGTAGATGGTCACACCTACAAAACAGCCGCCTCCAAACTCGACATAACCGTGCGCACTGTTTCGTTCCATTTGCACAACGTCTACCAGAAGCTCCAGGTCCACTCAAAAACCGAAGCAGTGGCAAAAGCCCTGCGCGAGCACCTCGTCTAAGATCACGCCACTGAACACAATCCGCCTGGAAACCTTTAATTCTTCGCTCTTAATCCCTTTCGTCTCCTGTCTACATAGACAGTTACCCAGCACACCAGCCTCGGCCTAAACTCCTCGTTCTTGAGATTGAGCAGTCGTCGATGAAAGTCTCAATCGTGAAATGCGATGCAATGGCCCTTATGTTGGCAGGCCAAGCTCTAAATTGTTTTGCGATCGAATGCGGTTAATGCGTCATAACTCTCGCGTTATTCAGTAAGGGGAATCTTTCGTGGCTCGGCTCTCGGTGCGCAGGGTAACACTCAACTGATGGACGAAGTACCGCACTGCGCGAGTTCCCAAAGTGCGGAGCGATTGGAGCTAGTTTCATCGCGCGTTCAAGCAGCCACGAACAACTGTTACAAACAACTCATCGAGAAGATCAAATGAAGAGATTTGAGATCGGTTTTCTTCTACTGGTATTGAGCATTGCCAGTTGCTCTGGAGTGAAAGAGCGCGCCGCTTCAGCAAAGTCACCCGGCAATTCGTCGAGTGCAGGGACCGGTACAACTACCACCCCGCCCAGCCGCCTCTGCTCACTCTTCACCACTGCGGAGATTAAAGATGTCCTCGGTGCACCAGTAACGGACGGAAAGGTGGCGGGACCGCTGGACTCTGCCTGCCAGTGGGACGGCATCAGCGTAGGTGATGACGCGATATACGCTCAAATTCAATTGATCAACGACACCCGTTACTGGGAGAAGCACACCGGAGCACAGGGCTACGAAGTTCTTCATGGCATCGGCAAGGAGGCTTTCGTTGCTACGTCGCTAGGCGGTTGGGAAGCGGCTACGGTTACCGACAAGGCGGTCCTTTTTGTGTCATTGAGTGGAGGCTCAGCCAGTCGTGACACAGTAGTCAGATTTTTGCGAAGCACCCTCGAGCGGTTGGGAATGAAGTAACAGGACAAAGCTTCTTCCTCCCCCACGCGAAAAAGGATTGAACCATGAAAGCAGAAACGATTACCGAACTGGAACAACAACTGGCGATTATTACGCTTGAGTTAGGACGCACCCGATCCGAGTTACGCGCCTTACAACAACGTCAGGGCCGAACTGCACGCTCAACGACGCTACTTTATCTCAGCAGCTTAACCGCGATTAGTTTGCTGGTCGGCGTCGCCTTTTCGTCAAGAAGCTCGGCGCAGAATGTCGCGCAGCCATCAGCAACAGTTACCCGCCTGCAGGCCCCCGTCCTTATCCAGGACACGGCTGGGCGCACCATCGTAGAAATTTCTGACCGCACCGGACTCCACGGCATTTCTGTTACCAGCTCAAACGGTGAGACGGCTTTTCTAGGCTTCGACAAAGAGAAGAATGGAGTGCTGCAACTCTTTGGACCAGGTCATAAGTTAGCCACCGAGGCAAGCGCCGATGGCTTTAAATTTTTCGGAATGTCCGGACAGTCGGTGGCTTTCGTGGGTGCCGACAGCGCGAACAATGGTGCGGTGCAATTAAAAAGTTCGTCCGGCGGAGTCTTGGTCGACGTCGGGGCGGTTGATGGCAACACGGGCTTCGCACAGGTTTATCCGAAGAGCGGTAAATCTCCCTTTCCGATTCCGAACTACCTCAAGGGATCGAAGTGAAGACTTGAAAGTCATGAGGAGTGAGATATGAAAACATCCAGACCATCCATCGGTATCGTAGTGTTGCTGCTTGCCCTGGCCGCAGTGAGGATCGCAATCGCGCAGGACAGTCCTACGAAAATCGATCTGAACGCCCTTACTGCAAGAGGAGAGGTTCTCGCCAATGAAGATCCGTTAACCATGCAGCTTCGTGATCAGCAAGCAGACGATTCGAGCCGCCTCGGATTTTATATAGGTATGGCGGTTGCTGAAGGGCAGACGTTGCCGGGTCCGGGTAAGCAGAGAATCGGTGCCTCACTACCTGCCACTCAACAGCGCGGCTATAACATTGCTGTTTCATTTTCTTTGGAGCGCAACAGTAACGCGGATCTAGCTGCGAGGGGAGCGGCGATCACCGCAGCTGACGAAAAAGCGGCGGCAGCTCGTGACGCCGGTCCGGATGTCTACTATCGGCTCGGCTTCAATATTGCGACCGGAATCTTTGGCGATGCGGCGAAAGGTGCACTCGGTAACACTCAGTTGGGGCCCGGTTCGCTGAAGATTCGAGATTCTCTCAGCGCTGGCGGACAGCGTGGATTCAATGCCGCTGTGAAGTTTCATTTAGGACAAGACGCGCCGACATCTCCTCCTCGGGCACGCCCCAGAACGCCCGGCGAAACATCAGTTGTTGATTTTAGCGAGCGAGACACTTCGCGCGACAAAGCATATGCAGCTATTGCGGCTACAAACAATCCAGACAATCCATATGAGATTCGGTGTCGCGGTGGCCGAGACGCGTTCATCTTCACCCCCGAGAGCTCGAAGCAAGACTCCACCGGCTCAACAATCATTATCGAGTTGTTGACGTTTCAGCCCAGCTCACGGCCGGCTGGCCCAGGCGGTGAAGGCCTGAACCCCGGACAATGCTCGTGGGTGGATCGGCCCATGAACGAACGATTTCTCATAAGATTTGAAACGCCGGCAAACGCACAACTCAAACAAGCACTACACGGCAGTCAAGTGGACAGATCGCCTACCGCAGCCGAGAGCTTCCCCGACGTGAACACGATCCCGCAGTACCTAGCATCTGAGAATCACTATTGGAGTTTCTTTGGCGCCAAACCGGTAATAACTTTTTCACTGCGACGGGACATAAATTCTGGAAGCCCGGCTTGGTTTTACAATCAGATGATCCACTCCGCAAAAAACATAGCCGCGTGAACGATGCGTTGACTCCGGTCAAGCCGTAATGAAGTGTTCAACAGAAAACAGCGTGACTCGAGAACTTTAGAAAATGCTCTTAATGAGGAAAAGATGATGAACCCCAAAATGCACAGTCGCGTCAGACGCATCTTTCAAATCTCGCTGATCTTAGCGTGCGTTGTCACACTTATTGTCATGACTAGCGCTCAGGAGAATACAGGGAGGGTCCAGCAGGGGCTCGTTGGTGGCACCGTGGTAAGCGCCGAACGCCAGGAGGAATATGCACTGCTGACTTTGAGCACTGGCTGTAGCGGGTCGCTCTTGCGAAATAATTGGATAGTGACGGCAGCCCACTGCGTCGATAATCCTGACCCGAACAACAAAGGCCAGTTCATTACAGTTCCTGAGGACAGCGTCACGATAGATGCAAACTGGAAGAGCGCCCAGGAGCGAACGTCAATGCGGATCATTACATTTAGGCCAGCCGATGTTGCAATCATTCGGGTCGCAATGCCTTTTTCAGTACACGGATCGACCACCAACTACAACCGCGATATTTTGCGCGACGGGCAGTTTCCTTATTTCGGCAACACAGTTGGAGTGCCAATTATGGTCTTCGGGCGCGGCATCAATCAGTTCGCGCAAGGCTCGGACTCGATGGCCGTAAAGTCACAATCGGACGGGCAGTATCGAGTAGGATTCTTCAAGACCACCAGTTCGGATAATGACAGTGGCAACCGCTATTGGTATCCCAGCACGTCGGGCCAACACATTGCAGGTGGCGATAGCGGTGGCCCGTCGTTCGCGGAAGTGCTTAACCGAGGATCAGTGCTCGTGGGTGTTCACTCGAGCTGCAAGATCAAGTGCGTCCCGGGCAAGGTATGTGGGAACTGGCCTGGTCCTGGGCCAGCGCCCGACGACTATTCAAACTGGAGTTGGGTAGCTGATACCCCCAGTTGCGGAGATGCGCCGATTGCGCCTGTCTGGGATGAAATCAATCGCTATCTCGGTGCCTTCACAACGCAACCCGATCCGTCAGTTGATTCTCCGCCACCTGGGTTCATTGGAACGTTCGCCAAGTCGCCGGCGAATTACCAGCCGATGTGGGTTTACGCAATCAAGAACGATGGCGACATGCTGTGGTATCGAAAGGACACTGGTGAGTCGCCATGGCAGGGGCCGAAGAAAGTTGGCAATGGTTGGAATTTTAAAGACGTGATTCCTGCAGGCGGCAACAGCATCTACGCACTTACCGAAGACGGAAAACTACTCTGGTATCGGCACGACGGTTTCAACGACGGTTCCCGCAGCTGGCCGCAACAAGTCGAGGTCGGTCATGGCTGGACCTTCAAAAAAATATTTTCCGGCGGCGAGGGCATCGTTTATGCAATCAAGGATGACGGCGACCTCCTCTGGTATAAGCACGGCGGATATGCAGATGGAGGTGGATCTCAAACGTGGACTGGACCGAAGTCGGTTGGAGCGCAGTGGAACAATTTCAAGGATGTATTCTCGAATGGAGGAGGAGACATCTACGCGATCACTGCCGATGGAAGTTTGGTCTACTACCATGAAGTCGGATACGCGACCGGTGAACGGAGTTTCTTGCCGGCGCGGACTCTAGCCACCGGGTGGCAAAATTTCCGTCAGATCATTCCCGCCGGTGGAGGCGTAATCCTGGCCATAACGCAGGAGGGAAAACTGATCTGGTATCGGCACTACTTTCAATCTACAGCACCGAATCGTTTAGGTAGGATAAAGGAGCATTGGGAAGGCCCGGTGGAAATCGGCTCTGGCTGGGTGGGCTTCAAAAAAGTTTTTGCTCTGCTTCCTGTAGCAGCCGCAGCCCCGGTCGTCCGTTGACGATCACTTTGTGTGTTCTTCGCGGTTCGGCATTGATTTGTCTAAAGACGAGACTTCCATGTTTGGAGGATGACTGTGTCCATCACGGTCCGAACCTTTGCCGGTATTCGCTTGAAGTTATGAAAGCTTTAACCATCTCAGCATCGATGAAGTTGCCATTGAACTGGTTAAGCTTCGTCAGCCAGAAATCGAAACCTGTGTAATCCGTGTCCTGCGGATCATTGGGATTGCGACGCAGGTAACCAAAGTACTGCATCAGCACGAACGCCCTGTTCGATTCGGCATTGAACAGGTCTGCGTTTTCAGCCACCGCCCGCAAGACCGCGGCTCGCGTCTTGACCCCACCAGTAAGATCACTCACGAGTTGATCGCGTTCCGTTGGTGATAGTGGATTACCTGCATTGCTGTTCAGCGTGTCCACAAACTGCGTCGGTGTCAGCGAAGATGGGAACGCCGTCGTGAACCGTGTTCGTTGCACAAACTCAGTTGCAAAAGCCTGCTTGTTGTTTTCCAGAATCTGTTCCCAGTTTCCTTGTCCGACTACCACCCCCAAACCAATCCTCTGGGTGTCGGAGAGAAACTCATTCAATCGAACCACGGGCACCGGAAGTTGATGCGCCCCGCCAAAGGTGGAGGTTCCGAGAGCATTACCATAAGCAGTCTTATAGAGTCTCTCTACCAGATAACCGGTCTGCTGGAATTCAATGGAGAGATAGAAAGCCGCCGAGACATTGATGCGTTTAATTTCAATGCATTGGGCATCAGTGCCGCAGGAAGTTATCTCATTAATCCAGAAGGCCAGACCCGAAGGATCGGGTTGCCGGTTAAGAAAGTCATGATAGTGCTGACAGACATAAGTTTGTGGATCATCAAGTGGGTTCGCAGCCGTCTCACTCGGATCATCGACGATGGTGACAGTCGCCACGGTTGGTGCGCCCAGCGTTACTCCTGTGGGATTACTCAGATTAACGTTGAGAGTTTCGTTGCCTTCGACGAAGGAATCTTCGTTGATGAGGACGCCGAAACTCTTCGACGTCTCACCAGGAGCAAAGAAAAGTCTGCCGAGCGCGGTGATGTAGTCCTTACGCTCAGTCGCGGTGACATCTGAAGTGTTGTAATCAACCGAAGCACTGCCTGAAGTATCGCCGATGCGACTCACCGTTATCGTTAGGGTCGTGCAATCTTCCTGAACACTGTAGTTGGATGAACTGAATTGCACTGCATTCGGAGTCGGCGTTGGCGTCGGTGTCGGTGTGGGCGCCGCACAGGTTTGTTGCCGCTCGAAGGCACCGATATCTGTGCCATCGCCGCCAGTGGCGTCGCTTATCACTGGGTCGTTGAAGGTGCGCGGAAAGCCGGAGCCACGCTGATCAGTCGTTAATTGGCCGGTAATACTGTTGCTGTTGCCCTTGTCCAGTGCCGGACTACCGCAGATGAGTGCCACAGTCTGAGTTGGTCCACCGTTATTCTGCAACCCAAGCGGATCAAGTTTCGGATCGAGTGGTTGAGCCGCAGTACCGGCGAGATCCGTGGGCGTGCTGAAATCAACCGAATGATTGTCATCCTTAACGCCAACCAAATTGAATCCATTAGATGTGATCGACCCCGAAACGTCCGGATGTGTGCCGGTGTTACCGGCGATAATACTGCTCAATACGGTAACCGTAGACACGCCAGACATTATTCCGCCTGCGATACGCGCACTATTTTTCGCGATGGTGCTATTTCTGATGCTGACGGTGCCGATGGTTGCAACCACTCCGCCGCCCATGTTGTTGGTGCCGCTGGCAGTGTTGCCAAAGATCGTGCTGTTGATGATGTTTGCGGTTCCTGAATCGACCTGGAGCGCGCCTCCGGATGTCGCAGTGTTACTTGTAAGGGTGCTGCCGATCAGATTGAGCACCGGCGATCCGGTGCTTTCGATCTGGATTGCTCCTCCGGTTCCCGCGATGTTTCCGTTGAAGGTGCTTCCGATGATCGTGAGATTGGTGGCAAGTCCGGTAGCGGACACCGCGCCGCCCTTTGCTGAAGAGTTGCCCGTAAAAGTCGAACTCGTCACCGTCAAGTTGCCATCAGCTACCCAAACGGCGCCGCCTGAGCTTTGTGGACCTGAGCTGGCTGAGTTACCGCTAAAGGTGCAGTTACTGATGTTAACTGCACCGAGAAATTCTTCGACCGCTCCTCCGTTCGTTCCGATGTTGCCGTTCAAAGCACAATTCGCAAGGTTCAGCGTAGAGTTCGCTTGAAGTACGATCGCGCTTGACCTCCCGCCGGACATCGTCATTCCGGAGATCGTCGCGGTCACACCGTCAGTGCCTAAACTGAAGATATTGGAAGCAGCCGTGTCATGAATCGTGAGTATGTTTGCGCCCGGACCATTGATCTGGAGACTCGGCGTGACCAGACCCGACAGTTCCTGACCGAGGGTAATAGTGAACCGTCCGGTTGCCGGATCGAATCCGGGATCGCTCGTGGGAATCGCGAAGTTAATCGTAGCCGCTATCGCGGTGCCATCACCTGTCAGGTTCAATTCTTTTAGTGCGGCCCGCAGACTGCACTGCTGGCCCGCGGCGGCGTTTGAATCGCAAATGAGATCGCCAGGATTGACATCGTCGGCATCACTCGTTGTGTTGACGGTGAAGTGGACCGTCAGATTGCATCCGTTCTGCCGCTCGAAAGCGCCAATGTCAGTACCATCACCACCTGCAGCGTTAGCGACGTTGGGATCATCGACGGTGCGCCGGAAACCTGTACCCCGCTGATCGGTGGTCAGCGGTCCCGTGAGACTGGCGCTGCTACCTTTATCAATTGCCGGACTGGAACAGAGCACACTGAGTACCGTCGTTGCGCCGCTAGTGTCGGTACCGCCGAAGCGCGGATCGACAGGGGCCGCGATTGTACCGGTCAGGTCGGTCGCGGCAGTGAAGCCGGTGCTCCCATCACGTTTGCCGATCAGATTGAAGCCGGCGGAGTTGAAGGCACCACTAACGTCAGGACTACCTGGAGCGGTGGAGGTATTTCCGGCAATGATCGTGCTCTTCACGCGAGCAGTACCGGCGATTCCACCGCCCGAGCTCGCAGTATTTGAACTGATGGTGGAATTGCTCACGTTGACCGCGCCTGTGCTGTTATTAAAAATGGCGCCGCCGTTGCCTGTACCCGAAGCATGGTTGAAGAGGAGCGAGCTGTTCGTGACGTTCACGGTGCCGTTGAGATTGTTGTAGATCCCGGCACCGCCGATGTTGTTGGCTATACCTCCCTGGAGGCGAGAGTTGGTGATATTCACCGTTCCGTTGCTGTTGTTATAGATCAGCCCGCCGGCATTCGCGATGCCCTGGAAGATCTCGCAATTGATTATGTTCACGGTGCCGCCATTTAGGTTCAGAACGTTACCTCCGACACCGGTGCCGGCAGCGACTCCTCCGTTGATCGTCAGGCCGGAAAAGGTGACTGTACCGAACGAAGTGATTCTGAAACCCCGCACGTTGCTCGGGAGTATCTGAAGAAGTTTAGCGCCGGGTCCGTCAAACTCGATGTTGGAGCTGATGTCGGGCAGCGCATTTGAAAACCGAATCAAGCACTGGTTTGAGATCATCTGACAGCCAGGATCGCTCGGCGGAAGCTCAAAACGGATCGCATCGTCGCCGGGTGAGGCATTTGCCTCGATGATGGCCGCGCGTAGCGAGCACTGTTCGCCGGGTGTATTAATGTCGGTGTCGCATAATCCATCACCGGGATTGACGTCGACCCCGTTGTTCGAGGTGTTCACAATGAAGATCCGTCCCGCTTGTAGCGGAGGCGGCACACTTTCCTTTTCGCGAGCACTCGTTTTGGGTTCAAGCTGCTTCGCCACCAGAAACGCGAAGCTGATCAGCAGGAGTGTCATCAAAAAGAGAAACTGATTTAGGTTGTTGTGGTGAGAAGCGCTGTACGGAACTCGCATAAAACATACGCCCGAATTGATAGAAGCTTAATTGAGAAGGGGGGATGAATTCAGTGAGAGCCTTTTTCAAGGCGAAGCTAACACCAGCGGCTTTAAAAAGTCCTAAGAAACCTAAGAGAAAAGTTCCTAGAAACTTCCTAGAGCTTCTCGAGGAAAGGCGATGTCTCTGGTTTTCAGGTATTTAACCCGGTCTGTTTCGTATCAGGGCCCATGAAGTGGTTGAGGCGTACAGTTCTAATCCGGAAAACACTTCGAGCCTTCATAAGTGCGAACTGGAATGGAACTGAACTTCAGCCCGATCGATCAGTGCATGACAAGCATTGCTTGAATTGTTGGCGCGCGCAAAAGAGAGGCGATTCCTTGAAACCGTGGTCGTGCCGGGAGTAGACTGGCGGCGCATAAAAGCAAATCAACGATTTGAATCTCCTCCTGTTGAACCTGAGATCGCTTGAATCATAACGATCATATCGTTCCTGCATTTTGACGTCCTTTAGTCTTTCGGCTCCTTAACCTCAGCCCCGCGTTAGGAGTTTAACTGCCCGCTTAGCTTAGATGATTTCATGACAATGGAGATCTGTCTCGTCAGGCGACGCGACGGCGGAGTCTCCACGAGATCACCTGGATAAATCATCGTGAGTTAACCGGGCCTTACTATCAAAAAATCTCGGCTCGAGATTTCGCCGCCCGGAGCACTCGGAAGCGACAACAGATGTCTGTTTCTGCCGAAGGACCAATGCGTCTGATCCCTGAATACGCGCAGGTAACTTTGGTGCGAAATCGAAAACTATGGCTCCTCGCTGAACACGTTTGTGGCGGCGTTAAGAAAGTTTGAAGACGGCAGAAATAGCGAAGCAGTAATGCAAAAGGAGGACAACGATGAAGATCAAGTTTCTATTTTTTCTAGTGTTAGGTTTGTTGGCAGTGCAGCCGGCAACTGGCCAGACGGTCGCTTACAGCCTCAACGATACTCCGCTGTTCACGGTACGTATGCCGGACGGATGGAAGTTTGAGTCAAGACCAAACCCGAGAAATCCGGCTTCCAAGCGCATCTCCGGCACCGCATCGA
>Ga0157378_10002736_pt1 | contig 15705 bp, 18 predicted proteins | sample M65metaG_FD_115309 | JGI IMG/M metagenome (GOLD analysis project Ga0157378, IMG submission 115309) | Miscanthus rhizosphere microbial communities from Kellogg Biological Station, Michigan, USA - M6-5 metaG | ecosystem: Host-associated > Plants > Roots > Rhizosphere > Soil | place: USA: Michigan...
CAACTACAGGGTGTAGTGGCTCAACCCTTGGGAGTGACGACGAACACCGGGTGGTCGGCCTCGCGAGGCAGCCTTCGGAAGTAGCCTTCGACGGCGCGGCCGGCTTTCTCGCGGTAGGCGGTGAGCACCGCTTGGCGGTCTTGTTCGGGGATCTCCCGCGCGACGTATGCCGTCGACCCGATCGTCGCGTTGGGGTCGGCGCGCAGGTTCTTCACCCACTCGGATTCGCCGCGCGTGGACACCAGGTATTTGGTGCCGCCGACGTCGACCGTGATCACCGGGACCTCTTGTCGCTGCTTGCTTCGGCGCCGGGTGACGGTCAGCTTCTCGGTGTTGCTCATCCCGGTGGCGATGGCGATCTTGTTGAACACGGCGCGGGTGAACCACGGAGGCTTGAGGTAGGCCATGACCTACGAGTTTGATGGCCTTCATGCAACTACCGCAATGGCTGGCGCGGTTCAACCTGTACGTCACCAATCCGGTTCAGCGGATGTGGGCGGGTTGGGCGCCGACGATGGGCATCCTCGAGCATGTCGGCAGGAAGTCGGGCAAGCCCTACCCGACGCCGCTGAGCGTTTTCAGCACCGACGACGGCGTGGCGATCCTGCTCACCTACGGCCCCAACCGGGACTGGCTGAAGAACATCATGTCGGCGGGCGGCGCGCGAATGCGGCGATACGGCAAGACGATTGAGCTCACCGATCCCCGCATGGTGCCGAGGTCACAAGCGGCGCAGTCCGTGAAAGGCCGATGGCGGCCGCTCTTCGCGCGGCTGCCGTTCGACCAGGCGGTGCTGCTCAAGCGCGTCTAGTTCGAGCGCCGCCTGCGTCCCAACGCGTCGGAGCCAACAACCGCGAGCAACTGATCTCGATGTTGCGCGGCTAGTTCCGCGAACTCACGCATGCGTGAATGGGACCGTCAGCGACGGTGGTGAACGGCACAGCGACCGGGAAAGCGTCATCCACCGAACGGATCTCGAGGGACCGAACGATGGTTGCCATCGCGAGCGTGGTTTCCAGCATCGCGAAGTGTTCGCCGATGCACGAGCGCGGTCCCGCGATGAACGGGATGAACTGCCAGCGGTCGCGGCCCCTGGAGGTCTCCGGGCTGAAGCGATCGGGATCGAAGACCAGCGGACGGTCCCATAGGGCAGGATCCCGATGAAGGGCGTAGATCCCCACCGCCATGATGGTGCCCGCCTCGACGCGGTAACCACCGACCGGGATGTCACGGACGGCCAACCGAGCGACACCCGCGGCGGGCGGCTGCAATCTGAGCGCCTCGCGCAAGACCTGGACGGTGTATCCGAGCCTGGGCACGTCGTCGGGTGTCAGTTCCCGATCGCCGAAGGCGGCAGCCTCCGCGGCGACGCGATCCTGCACGCCGCGATGGTGCCCCAGCGCCCACAGCGCGTACGTGAGAGCCGTCGCGGTCGTGTCGTGGCCCGCCAGCATGAAGATCAGTAGGTCGTTGCAGATGTCATCGTCGGAGAGCGCCTGGCCGGTTTCCGGGTCGGTGGCCGCGATCAAGGCGTGCACCAGTGGTGCATCCAGGGTGGGATCGGCACGGCATTTCTGCAGCATCTCGCTCGTCACCTTGCGCAACTCCGCTACCGCCAGACGTGCCCGGCGGCGGGCCGGAGTCGGTAGCCATCGCGGCGCCCGCACGGGCCGCAGCGCGCGATCGGCGGTGTAGGAGGACGCGACGTGCATGTGTTCTGCGATGATGTCCGCGCGCTCGGTCAGATCGACGCCGAGGACCGAGCGGCCGAGCGATTGCATGGTCAGCCGGCGGCATTCGACGTCGAGGTCGACGGCGCCGCCGTCGCGCCACCGAACGACGAACGATTCCGCGGCACGTGACATCTGGCCGCTGAAGTTGCGGACGCTGTGTTTCGTGAAGACCGGTTGCAGCGCGCGTTTGCGAGGTTGCCACGACAAAGTCGGCAGGACGAACAGGCTGTCCCCTGCCATGTTGCGCACTTCATCGTGGATGATGCACCGCTCCGACAACGCGTCGGTGCGACTCAACACGTCGCGGATGCCGTCAGGTGAGGTGACCGCCACGATCGGCCGAACCAGCCACTTGGGCCCGAATGTGATCCTCGATATGGGACCGCCTGCGTCGCGTATCGCCTCCTGCCCGGTATCGAGAGTCCGCACCAACTTCACCAACCGCCGAAGCGGTATTGGGTTCTTCGGCACCAGCGGCAGCGCGCCGACGTTGGTTGTGGTGGTGACCATGGCAATGAGAATCGCGCGACACGTGCCGGGCCGCAAGCGTTACGCGACGCCCAGTGCGCTTGCCTCGGGACGGACCTCGAGGATCTGTGCACACAAAACGAAAATCGGCGCCACGCTACCTCTCGGCCACATCCGGTGCAGGGAGCAAACCTCCAGGTCAGACCACAGATCGAATGATTGACGCGAGCGAAAATTATCGTTAGTATTGCCCGTCATAACCGGGGTTTGGCATCGACGTCTATTCGCACGCAGGGCGGCGATTTAGCCCGTTTCGTTCGAATGAAGGCGGCATTTGTGAGAGCATCTATTGCCGAATTCCTGGACTCCAGCGAACGAATTCAAACCTCGGATCAGAAAAGCTTTAACGGTTTCAACGGGTTGCACGGCGGGTTGGCCATTGCGGCGCTGGTCCACCAGATGCGGACCCTGGTACCCGCCGACCGTCAGCTGGTGTCTGTCGGCGGCCGATTCATCGGGCCACTGACATGGCCCATCCTCGTCGATGCCGACGTCGTCAGGAACGGCGGGACGCTGACAATGGCGTGCGCGACCGCATCCTCGGAGTCCGGAACATGCGTCGAGGCGAACGCGACCTTCAGCGCAGGGGCGGCGCAACCAGCGCAGGTATTTGCGCCACCGATGCCCACGGGGATCGAGGACCGGGCAAGCGCGGCCGTCGTCGAGATTCCACCGGAATTCATCCCCATCTCGCAGCGAATGGAGATCAGGGCCGCCACGCCCGAGTTGCCGTACAGCGGTGCGGCGAAACCGGTTTTGTGTGGCTGGATCCGGCTCACGGACGAGGTGCCTGCCACGGAGGAGCGCATAACAATCCTGATCGATTCGCTTGCGCCGTCCTACACCGCGTTGTTGACGGAACTGCGAGCAGTGCCAACGGTTGAGATGTCGATCCAGCTGTCGGCCGATGCGCCGGCCACGGCGTTCGATTGGGTGCTCGTCCTGGCGACCACCACATCTGCCGACGCACACGGTTTCGTGCGGGAAACCATCAACATGTGGACGGAGGGAGGGTCGCATCTGGCCAGCTGTACGCAGCTGAGAATCGTGCGGTGATAACTGTCCTTGGGAGTTTTATGGACAACCGAAAATGGGGCAACATTCTCGAAGTCTTGGACGCGAGATCGTCGATTGACGAGCTCGCCTACATATTTCTTGCCGACGGGACTTCGAGCACCGAAATCTGCTGGACATTCGCCGACACCATAAGAACTTCCCGCGCTGTTGCGGCTTATCTGAGCGGTCGCGGCATCGGCATTGGCGACCGCGTGATATTGGCGGTGAATCCTCGCCTCGAATACATCGCCGCGTTTTACGGAATCATGCAACTCGGGGCCGTGCCTGTGCCATGTTTTCCGCCGTTACGAGCCAAAGACTTCGATCGATTTGTCGAGATCACCGCCGATTGCCAGCCCGCGGGAATCGTCATCGACGGGATGTACAGGAACCAAGTCGAGGCATTGCGGGGTCGCCTCGAATCCGCCGGTCTCACACCGATCGTCGTCTACGCCGACCAGGCGACCGTCGATGACTCCGCCGTGGCCATCGCCACAACTGCACGCGACGATCTCGCCCTCATTCAGTACACGTCGGGTTCGACGGGCGCGCCCAAAGGCGTATGCCTGACCCACGACAACCTGCTGAGCAACTGTGAGGCCCTGGGCCGCAGTATGGGCCCCGACCCGCACCGGGTTGGGTTCTCCTGGCTGCCGCCGTATCACGACATGGGGTTGATCGGGACGATCATCCTGTCGATGTACCACGGTTGGCCTCTCGTGCTGATGTCGCCCATGCACTTCGTGCAAGAGCCCCGGCGCTGGCTGCAGGCGATCAACGACTATCGGGTTTCGATCACTGTCGGGCCGAACTTCTCGCTCGACCTGTGCGCGGATACGCTGGCCGACAACGATTTCGGCGACCTGGACCTGTCTACCGTCAGGGAGTTGTACTGCGGCGCCGAGCCGATCCATGCCGAGACGCTTGCACGGTTCCAGCAGGCCACCGCGCCGCTTGGGTTCGACGACACAGCGCTGATTCCGTGTTACGGGATGGCAGAGGCGACGCTGTTCGTCGCGGGGAAGCACCGCGGTTCCCGGTTCTGCACGACACCTGCCCGTGAACCTGGCGAACGTGGGCGCACGGTGGTCAGTTGCGGAGAAGTCGACGCCGAGCACACGGTGCGCATTGTCGACACCGCAACCCATACACAGCTCGATGACGGTGTTGTCGGCGAGATCTGGGTCTCGGGACGAAGCGTTGCCGCCGGCTATTACAACCAGCCGGAGTTGAGCCGGGACGTGTTCTACGCGAGGCTCCCCGAGGACGAGCACGACTACCTGCGCACCGGCGATCTCGGTTTTCTCCTGTCCGGTGAACTGTTCGTCACAGGGCGAATCAAGGACCTGATCATCGTCGACGGCCGCAACATCTATCCGCATGACGTGGAAGCCACTGTCGTCCGCGCTGATCCGGCTGTCCGCACGGCCGCTGCGTTCTCGATTGACGGCGTCAGGCGTGAAACCCTCTGCGTCGCCGCAGAAGTCCGGTACCGAACGGTCAGCCAGAAACTCCACTCGAGGATTGTCGATGCCATTCGCGCCACCGTGACCGCGGAGTTCGGCGTACGACCCCACATTCAGCTCTGCCCCAAACGCACGATCCCGACAACGACGAGCGGCAAGGTGCGCAGGCAGCAAGCCCGCCAGATGTTCCTCGCGAATGGACTGCGTTGTCTGGCAATCGATTCAGCAGCGGCGCAGGAGTACACGGCATGAGTACCGGGGTGGTGCCCGAGCGCGATGTGCTGGCCTCACGGCTCGCTTACCTCACGGTGGGGTTGCCTACCGTTGGAACGGTCGCCGCCGTGCTGTACGCGGTATTCGACGGCCTCTGGCTCTCCGACGTGCTGTTGTTCGTCGGCATGTATCTGATCACCGCGCTGGGAGTGGAGGCGGGCCTGCATCGCTATTTCAGCCACCGCTCGTTCGACGCATCGGAGCCGGTGAAGCTGTTCCTTGGCGGCGCCGGTTCGATGGCCGCCCAAGGCCCAATCGTCTTCTGGGTAGCGAACCACCGCATACATCACGCGTACGCCGACACCGATCGCGATCCACACTCTCCTCGACCGCAGGGCGGCGGCTTGACTGGGCGACTGAAGGGCTTGTGGCACGGGCACGTTGGTTGGTTGTTCCGGGTGAACAAGACCGATTGGAGCAGGCACACGCGCGACTGGCTCTCGGACCGCCGGGTGATGAAGATCAATGCCCACTACTTCTGGCTGGTGCTGCTTGGCATCCTGCTACCAGGTGTGATCGGCGGTCTGGCAACCCAATCCGTTCACGGCTTCGTCGGTGGCGTTCTCTGGGGCGGTCTGGCACGCATTTTCGCGCTCGATCATGCGACGTGGGCGGTGAACTCGTTGGGACACACGATCGGCAACCGCGAGTTCGCGCTCCGCGACGACAGTCGAAACATCGGTGCGCTGGCACCGCCAACCATGGGTGGGTCATGGCACAACAACCATCACGCGCGGCCCGCCTTGGCACAAACCCGTCGACACTGGTGGCAGCTCGATCTGGCCGGAGAGTTCATCCGGCTTCTCGACTGCCTAAGGCTCGTTCACAACGTCCGGAAGGTCAACTCCACGGCAGAGGTTGCAGAGGTGAGGCATGAAAGTCGAACATAGCCGTCCCACAACCACTTCCGCGGTCCAGGCTGAATCACTCGCCAGGGCGATCGTGCAGCTCAACCCGAAGAGCGCACGCGCGAAGCGCGTGGTTGCTCTTGTCACCATAGGGGGTACCCGGGATCGGCTTCGCGGTTGCCCTGTACCTGGCGGTCACCGGCCGGGCCACGGTGCTCGACTACGCGCTCTTCGCCGTGTTCTACGCGATTCAGATGTTCGGCATCACGCTGGGGTTTCATCGCTATGCCGCGCACAAATCGTTCAAGACGTCGCGGTTCTTCGAGGGCGTGCTGTTGATCGCCGGTTCGATGGCGCTCGAGGGTCCACTTTCTTTCTGGGTGAGCACACACCGCAGACACCACCGTTACGCAGACGAACTCGGAGATCCGCATTCCCCCAACCTCAGCGGCACCGGTCCGCTGGCCAAGCTCAAGGGTCTCTGGTATGCCCACATCCCCTGGATGTTCAGTGACCAGGAGTCGCGGGTGAACGTGTTCGCTCCCGACGTGCTGCGAGATCGCCACTTGTTCAACTACAGCAGGACCTATCCGATCTGGGCGCTGCTCAGTCTGGCGCTGCCCGGACTTCTGGGCTTGGCGATCGGCGGCACCGTCGCATCAGGGTTGTCTGGCTTCGTTTTCGGCGGCCTGGCCCGGGTGTTCGTCGCCAACCAGGCGGCGTGGTGTGTCGGGTCGATCAGTCACATGTTCGGATCGCGTCCCTTTGTCAACCGTGACAACAGCGCGAACAACTGGCCGGTGGCGATCTTCACCTTCGGCGAGGGCCTACAGAACAACCATCACGCATTCCCAGGTGCGTACCGGCACGGAATGCGTTGGTGGGAGCCGGATGCCAGCGCGTGGGTGCTGGCAGTCTTCGCCAAAGCAGGGATCGTGTGGGATCTGCACATGCCTAGCCGTCAGACGATCGAGGGCCGAATGCGGCGGAACCAAAGGGGTTGATTCATGTTCGGACGGACCAAGAAGCCTGCCATCGAGGGGCCACTGACACACGAGTCGTTGCGGGCATGGCTGGTAAGCGAGCTTGCGCGACGAGTGAAATGCCCTGAATCGCAGGTGGATACGGCCAAGTCGTTCGATGCGTACGGACTTGACTCGAGGACGGCAGTTCAGGTTTCCGGAGCGTTGGAGAAGATCGTCGAACGGCGGCTGTCACCCGCCATCCTGTTCGAGCACGAGACCATCGACGACCTCGCGGACCACCTCACCCGCGAGCTTCGCCTCCAGCACTGAGGCAACGGCGATGACGCAAGCCACGGCTCCCGTCGACCCTGATCCGCGGTTTCTCGAATTCCTCGAGAAGAGCCAGGCGATCGCGGGCGAGAAGGTGGCGGCGGCGATTCCACGGGAATACATGCAGCCGTCGGTGGCACGTGGATTCGCGGGATTCGCCGTCAGCTTGACACTGTACGTGGCAGCCATTGTCGGGATGGCCGTGCTTGATCGCTGGTATCTGGTCCCGCCCCTCGTAGTCGGCGCCGGCCTCGGCGGATGGGGACTGCATTGCATCGGTCACGACTGCGGTCACGGCTCCTTCTCCCGAAATCGTCGCTTGAACTTCGTCATGGGACACCTTTCGCTGCTACCACTGCTCTATCCCTTCCACGCGTGGCGGCATGTGCACAACTGGCACCACGCCCACACCAACAGCCTGGAGCTTGACACCGATTGGCGGCCGATCTCTGAAGCGGTCTACCGCCGAATGCCGCTGCGACATCGGATCATCTATGCCAGCATCCGCACCTGGGCGGTATGGGCCGGTTCGATCAACTATTGGGCCGAATCGGGTTTTCGGCCTTCGTATTTCCCGAAGAAGGAGATGCGCAGGGACGTGCGCCGGTCCGTCGCGTTCGTGGTGGTGGCCGGTGGTACGTATCTTGCGACGCTCACGTACTTCACGGGGTGGCAGGGCCTGCTGCTCTACTTCGTCGCACCATGGTTCGCCATCCACGCGTGGTTCAGCATCACAACCCTGATGCACCACAGCTCCGACGACATCCCCTACCTGCCTGAGAAGTACTGGACCCGCAATGCCAGCAGGCTGTTGGTGACCACGGATTACGCCTATCCGCGATGGCTGTTGGTGCTCACTCACAACATCTCGCTACACACCGCGCACCACGTCGCCACTGCCGTCCCGTTCTACAACCTGCGCAAGGCCCAGGCTGCGCTGAAGCGGCAGTACCCGGACCTGGTGCGAATTGAGAAGGCCAGCGTGCCCCGGCTGTGGAACATCCTGCGCAAATGCCGGTTCTACGATCCGATCTCGGGGCTGTACTCGACACGTCCCATGCAACGCGTCGATTCGGTAGAAGCAGGCCCTGCGTGACCTCCCTGCTCGCCACGTGGCTCGCACGTACGCATCGGATCATGCCGCGAGCCGCGGGATACGTGCACACCGGGATGTTCATCAACACCCGCGAATCCGGGAGCTACCCGGATGACCTGTGTCCGCTGGGCGCGCGTCGGGTAGAGCTGGCGGACGTGCCAAGGGTCGCGTCCGCCTACGCCTGGGGGGACGGCGAGCCGACCGTACTCGCGCTGCACGGCTGGGGGAGCGACAGCACTGCGATGTCGTCCGTGGTGCAGGCGGCGGTCGCCTGCGGCGAGCCGACGATGTGCTTCGACGCTCCCGGCCACGGTGTCTCGCCGGGCTCGCAGGTGACCATCACCGAATACGCTCGGGCCACTCGGGAAGTACTGCAACGGTTTCCGAGCATTCACACGATCGTCGCCCATTCGCTCGCCTCGCTCGCTGCAATCGAGGCGGTCGCGCGATGTGGTGCACCGGGACCACGAAGCGTGCTGCTGATCGCGCCTGCATGCTCGCTGTCGCTCGTCCTCGACCGGTGGGCTGCTCAGCGAAACCTGCCCGACGGCGTCGCAACCCTGATCGACCGCGAATTGGAGCGGCGCGACGGAGTTCCGGTGTCGCACTGGGATATCCGGACGCTGGGCATTCCTAGCTCGGTTCAGTTGCGCATCGTGCACGATCCCGCGGACGACGTAGTGCCGTTCAGTGATGCCGTTCTGATCGCCTCCGCAACCACCGCAGAGCTGCGCGAAGCTCAGCCCGGCACCGGCCATTACGGCATCATCGGCGGTGATGCCATGCGGGCGGCTCTTACCGCATGTCTTCAGGCCTCGGTCGACCACGAAAGGTAACGCGATGCAGGTCATCGAGTCGTCCATCTCTGCCGTGCTGCGCGAGCGGGCCAATCTCGCGCCAACCGCCGTCGCGTTCACTTTCATCAACTACGACCAGGATTCGGCAGGCGTCGTCGATGCACTGACATGGTCGGAGGTCTATCGACGTGCGTTGGGCGTCGCGCAGGAGCTCCAGCGCTGCGGGCCTGCGGGTAGCCGGGCAGTGGTGCTTACGCCCCAGGGGCTGGATTACGTGGTCGCGTTCCTGGGCGCGTTGCAGGCCGGATTCATCGCGATCCCGCTGTCGCTACTCGACGTGTTCACGAACGAGGAACACGTTCGTTCGGTGCTGCGCGACTCATCACCGTCGGCCATTCTGACGACGTCGGCCATCGTGGGTAGTGCCGCCGCGTTCGCAGAGCCGCAGGACGGTCGATCAGCCCCTTCGGTCGTCGAGGTCGACCTGCTCGATGCGGTCTCGTCGGCGACCCTGCCCGCCACGGATCATTCCGCAACGGCGTATCTGCAATACACGTCCGGATCGACCCGCCAGCCAACGGGTGTCAGGGTTTCGCACCGCAACCTGCAGGCCAACTTCGAGCAGGTGATGGCAAACTATTTCGACGACAACGGCAACGTCGCGCCGCCAGACACCACAGTGGTGTCGTGGGTCCCGCTCTCTCACAATATGGGCTTGTTCATCGGGGTATGCGCGCCAGTTCTGTCCGGACTTCACACCGTGCTCATGAGCCCGGTGGCATTCCTGCAACGGCCGGCCCGGTGGGTGCAACTGCTCGCGAGCCACTCCAAATCGTTCTCGCCCGCACCGAATTTCGCCCTCGACCTGGCTGCCCAGATGACGTCGGACGAGGACATGGCAGGGCTGGATCTCGGGGATGCCCGGGCCATCATCGCAGGCGGCGAACGGATACAGCCGGCTTCGGTACGAGGCTTCAACACGCGGTTCGCTCGATTCAACCTTCGCGACACGGTGATTCGTCCGTCGTACGGCCTGGCGGAAGCGACAGTCTACGTCTCGACACGCGAAACGGGGCATGCCGCACAGGCGGTCAGCTTCGACCCGACCGAGTTGGCAGCGGGCGCGCAGCGGAGCCGAACCGGCAGCGGGACAACGTTGTTCAGCTATGGAGTGCCTCGGGAACCGGTGATACGGATCGTCGACCCCGATACCCGCACAGAATGCGCTGCGGGAGCCGTCGGCGAGATCTGGGTGCATGGGGACAATGTCGCGGAGGGCTACTGGCAGAAGCCCGAAGAGACCGAGCAGACGTTCGGCGCACGACTTGTTGCCGCATCGGCAGGCACACCCGAAGGGCCGTGGCTGCGGACCGGGGACTTGGGCGCCATCTCTGACGGCGAGCTGTTCATCATGGGCCGTATCAAGGACGTGGTGATCATCTATGGACGCAACCACTATCCGGACGATATCGAGGCGACGATCCAGCAGATAACGGGGGGCCGCGTCGCGGCGATATCGGTACAGGACCATCGCGCCGAAAAGCTGGTCGCCATCATCGAATTCGAGGTGCCGGACCCTTCGCCCGAGGACGCGTTGGATGCCGTCAAGCGCGAAGTCACCTCCGCGCTGTCGGAGGAACACGGTTTGGGGGCGGCCGATATCGTGCTGGTCTCCCCGGGGTCGATCCCTTGCACCTCCAGCGGCAAGGTGCGCCGATCGGCTTGCGCCGAGCGCTACCGCCGAAACGAGTTCACCCGGCTCAGCTAGGCCGACCAGCTCAGCACCGCACCCTCGCCCGTCAGCATCACCGTGCCTGGCATCACCCGCAGCCGATACGGGCTCAAGCGCAGGGCGGCGAATTGTTCGGACGTCGGGCCATCGGCCCACATCGGAATGATGGACGGGTCGTAGCCGACCGGTGCGGGACCCGTCGCGAACTTGTCCCAGACCGCGGCCCGGGTCTCGTCGTCGTGGTACCACTCCACCAGACATTCCGCGGAGCAGGTGTCGTGGGTCGTGGTCCAGTAGCTGACCGCCATCTGGGGGTGAACAGCGAGATGCGCCTTCTTGACCGGGCTGGGCACCGTCGCGATCCAGCCAAGTAGGTCGATGCCGTCCCACTCCCAGATCGGATGCAGGATGCGGGTGCGTGGCCGGCCGTTTTCGTCGACGGTGGCGGCGGAGGCCCAGACGATCGAGTGAGCCATGTCGATGAACGGCGGCGCGATTTCCTCAAGCGGTGTCACGCTTCTCAACCCTAGGCACTGCGGCGAGCGCCCGGGCTTGAAGCGTCACTCCTCCTGCTGCTTGCGGAATTCCTCCGTCTTGCGGAACTCGACCTTGCCCTCTTCGCCCGTCGTCTCGATCTTGCCCTTGTCCTTCTCGTCGACCCAATCGGTGACGGCGGTTCCTGAGACGGTCCCGCCGCTGCCGGGCAGTGTCGACGTCGGCCTGTCCTCGTCGTAGGCCTTGGCCATCTCCTTGGCCGTCTCCTTGTGCTCCTCGGTGACTTCGGGCTTCTCGGTGCGTTCTTGCTGTTGTTCGGTACCCATGGGTTTGGGCTGCCCGATGGTCCGGATTACGAAACGCAGGGCAGCTAATGAGCGGGCACGGCCCGCAGCGCGACCGGCACGCTGGGCAGGAAGTGCTGCGTGGCGAACGCGCGGATGTCGTCGGCGGTCTCGAGCGGCTGCGCGCTGGGAAGCAGCAGCACCATCGCCGCGTACCGCAGGATGGTGTCGGCCAACTCGGTGACGGCCCGCTCGCCGATCCGTTCGGCGAAGCCGGTCGGGAAGATCACTCGCAGCGCTTCGGCCATCCGCTCGATGGCGGCGTAGTAATGCTGCCCGGCCAGTTCGAGCACCAAGCCGGGGTCGTCGGTGATCATCCGGTCGAGCACCCGGTGGCGACGAAATTTCAGTATCGACAGCGTGAACGCCTCGACATAGTAATTCGATTGCGGACCAGCCTGTTTCAGCTCGGTGGCGATATCGGCGAACAGCCGCACATTCTCGCGCTCGATGACCGCGGCGACCAGGTCGTCCTTGTGCGAGAACCGCCGATAGATGGTGGTGCGGCTGACCCGTGCCCGGCGTGCGACGTCGTCGAGGGCAACCCGCCGAAAACCGTGGCGTTCGAACTCGACGACGGCGGCGTCGAGGATGGCTGCCAGGGTGGGATCAGCCCCTGGCATAGCCCTTGAGGGCATAACCGTTGTAGCGCAGCCGCATTGGCAGATGATCCCACACCCAGTTCACCGGCCGCGAGCGCCAGCACGCTGCGAGGCGCCGGTAGCGACGCTCCTGGCGCTCGCTCCACGCAAGGCCGAGAAGCGCACGTGCCCGCGGCGGCAGGCCGCCTGTCGTCAGGAACGCAGCCACCGGATCGAACACGAGCGCGATGACGCGCCACAGCGCAGGCGAGACGCCATTCGGACACGGGAAACCCTTCGTCACATAGCCGACGCCGTACTTGGCGGTCGGGTGCGCGACGACGATCTCGTTCATCATCCGGTCCCAGTACCGTTCGAACTCGGCGTAATTCGCGGGCATCGGCCGGTCACTCACCCCGTAGCGGCGGTACCACGTCTTGGATTCGAGGTAGATCTGGTCCTTCTCGCCCGGCGTGAGCCGCTTGACGAACGTGTCGGCGAAGTAGAGCACCTGCTCGACGAACGTGGCGTGCGCCCAGAAGTACGTGTCGGGGTCGAGCGCGTGGTAGCGGCCGCCGTCCGGCATGTCGCCCTTGACGTGATGATGGAAGTCGCGGACCTGCAATCCGGCTCCGGAACCAGAGGGGTCGTCGTCGGAGCCGTAGACGGTGTTGAAGATCGGCGGGATGGTGCGTTTGAGCCTCTCCGCGGTATCGGCGAAGAACGTGGAGTGGTCGAACACGCCCTGACCGAGTTCCGCGAGCATGTTCTGCAGCACCGCCGGGCGCGGGCCGATGAGATACATCCGGTTGTCGCCGAAGTAGCGCCAGACCAGCGACTGTGGGCCCAGCGGCAGGGCGTCGGCCGTCCGTTGCGAGGTCTGCGCCTGGGGGCACTCCCCTCGCAAGCTGGGGGCCCACGCGCCCGCAGGGTAGGCGGACTCCGTCATGTGGAACAGTGTTACAGATTTCGAACTTTGTACCCAAAAGCGTGTGAGCGGCCTCACGATGCGCCCAAACGGACAATGGGTGCAGAAGTGCGAGTGGATCTCGCCAATTGGTCGATTTCGGCGGGACTAGCCGCGTCGCAGACGGGAGATCCCGACGACCGCCAGCACTCCGGCGACGGTGGCCAGCAGCAAGGACAGCACCAGCAGCGGGGCGCTGTAGACCACCGACGTGGTCTGAGGTTCACCCTCCAGCACCGGCGCCACCGCCACCGTCGACCTGGCGGCCAACCAGCTCACCACGCAACCGACCGCCGCGAGGACGGCCACCAGCAGTTCGATCCGGGCTCTCATGATGCGGGACCCGGGGGTATGCGCTCTTCCACCAGGTGGGCCAGGGCGACCCGCAGTTGCTGGTGCTTACGCGCCCACGCCTGCGCAGTGCGATCGTTGGCCAGCCTCAAACCGATGCCAGTGCGCCCGCGCGGGACACCGGTGAGTTCGCCGAGCGCGCGCGCCGACATCCACTTCGGCTCCTCTTCGCCTTTTGGCTGTGGATAGATCCGTACGATGTCGTCGACGCGCAGGCGTTCGGTGCCCTGACGCAGATGATCGGGCGTCAGCTCGACCGACGTGTGGATGCGCGCGGCCTTGACCTGAATCGCGAGGAACCCGCTCACCAGCACGAGGAAGATGCCTGGGACCAGCAGCTGGATGCCGTAGCCGGCTGACAGTTGAATCAGCGCCATGGCGACACCCGCGGCAGGACCCGCCGACAGCCACCACCAGCTGGCGCCCGGCTCGTGGAACAAAACCTCGGGCGGCGGGCCGCTCTCGATCACCGAGGCTCCTGTTCGGACGACGATGCCGCAGGTCGGGTGATCAGCACGGTCCCCGCGATCAAAGGGAGCACCGCAAGCATCGTCAGCACATGCACCGCGCCTCCCAGCACGGCCACGATCGCCACCAACACGACGATCACCACCGACAGCGCGATCGCGGCGCGCCGATAGCGGGTGTCTTCGCTGCGGCTGCGCCCGGCCAACAACGCCATCCCGGCACCGGCGAGGGCGGTGATAACGCCCCCTCCGCGGTAAACCGCGGGAAGCGCGGTCACGGTCGCGGCGATCAGGCCGCCGACGATCAGCATGACGGAGGCGACCACCCAGCACCAGAATGCGGCGGTGACGGCACGCGGTCGCGACTGTGGGGCTGTCATGTTCCGGCCAGCCTAACGGTTAGCGCGTGAAGAAAGCGTGGGCGTCCCTGCGATGCAGCAGGAACACACCACCCACGATCAGCACCGACCCGACGATTGCGGTGACGGCGTAGATGACGGCCGCCGCGGTGGGACGGTCCACGCTGAAAAGACTTGTGCCGGTGTACACCACCGACGCGATTCCGCCGCCCGTCAACAGCGTGCGAGCCCACCGATAGCCGTGCCGCATCAGGATCAGAAACGTCACCACGACCGCCGACATCACGACCACGAACACCACGGAGATCGCGTACACGATCTTGGGCGGATGATTCGCGCCGGTCAGTACGAGGTCGACGATGTATCCGATCACCATCAGCGGCAACGCCGCCACCCACAGCCAGAATCCGGTGTCGACGTCCGCGGGCCTGCCAGGCTCGGCCGTCGGCTGCCGCTGCGTCATCTGTCGTGGGCCTTCCGGCTGCGCTGTCACGCCAGCCAGCCGCCGACGTCAGCCGCCCAGTACGTCAACACGATGTCGGCACCCGCGCGCCGAATGCCGGTCAACGTCTCCAGCGCGACGGTCCGCAGATCGATCCAGCCGTTGGCGGCCGCGGCGCTGATCATCGCGTACTCCCCGGAGACCTGATACGCGGCAACCGGCACCGGCGAGATGTCCGCGGCGGCACGTACCACGTCGAGGTAGCTCATCGCCGGCTTGACCATGATGATGTCGGCGCCCTCGTCGATGTCCAGCGCGATCTCATGCATGGCCTCGCGGGCGTTGCCCGCGTTCTGCTGATAGGTGCGACGGTCACCGCGCAGGCTGGAGGCCACGGCCTCACGGAACGGGCCGTAGAACCCCGACGCGAACTTGGCGGCGTAGGCGAGGATCACCGTGTCGGTGTGGCCGGCGGCGTCCAGACCGTCGCGGATCGCCGCGACCTGGCCGTCCATCATCCCGCTCGGGCCCACCACCTGGGCGCCCGATTCCGCTTGCGCCACAGCCAATTCCACGTAGCGGACGTTGGTGGCGTCATTATCGACCCGGCCTGAAGAGTCCAGCACGCCGCAGTGACCGTGATCGGTGAACTCGTCCAGGCAGGTGTCGGCCATCAGCACGGTGTCCTCGCCGAGGTCCTTGGCCAGATCACGCAATGCGACGTTGAGAATGCCGTCCTCGGCAACGCCCGCCGAACCCGTGGCATCCTTGTCCTCGTCACGCGGGACCCCGAACAGCATCAGCCCGCCGACACCCGCGGCCACCGCGTCGGCGGCCGCACGGCGTAGCGAGTCACGGGTGTGCTGCACGACTCC
>Ga0157378_10002737_pt1 | contig 15702 bp, 11 predicted proteins | sample M65metaG_FD_115309 | JGI IMG/M metagenome (GOLD analysis project Ga0157378, IMG submission 115309) | Miscanthus rhizosphere microbial communities from Kellogg Biological Station, Michigan, USA - M6-5 metaG | ecosystem: Host-associated > Plants > Roots > Rhizosphere > Soil | place: USA: Michigan...
CGCCGTTCCACCCAAGCAGGATCCCATTGAGCCACAAATCTCGCGAATTCACGACACGATTACAGTCAGCGTGGAACGGTAGAAGCCCCGGCTCCCGTGTGGGGCTCGGCGCTCTGATGCTGTTGATTGCGAGCCTGTTCCTGCTCTTTGTGCTGTCCCCGGCGTGGAAAACGTTGAACACAGATTTTCCAAGCTATTACACTGCCGCTGTTGAGCTGCGACGGGGCTGTTCGCTTACTGATCTTTATGATTGGACATGGTTTCAACGGCAGATGAACTACGCAGGTTGCGGACTGCAGCGTGGGGCCTATCAGCCGAATACCCCTCTAGCCATGGTGCCCTTCTTGCCCTTGACGTGGGTTTCGCCACTCACTGCGAAGCGAATCTGGATTGTTTTGAATTGCGGACTCCTGGCTGGCGCGCTTTGGTTGCTGTCGAGCGTGACGCGTTTCAGCATCGTTCAGTTGTCCCTTCTTGCCGCCTGCGGATGGAATGCCTGGCGCATGAATTTTGTGTACGGCCAGTATTATGTGTTTTTGTTGTTTTTGTTGACGCTGCTGTTCGTGTGCTTGTATCGATTGAAAGAGAAGTCTGCCGGAGTTCTTGCAGGAATCATCTTCGCGTTGAAGCTGTATAGCGGGCCATACTTTCTGTTCTTTGTCGCTCGGAAGAAATCGAACGCAGCAGCTATCATGGCTGTGACGATCCTGGTTTCGTTATTAGCCGCCATTGCGCTGTTCGGGTGGCATGGCACGGCTTATTACTTAACGCAGGTCGCCTGGCGCTCCCTCGAAGGCGGTTCGATCGATCTTTATAACCCTGGGAATCCGACTCTTGCGACCCTTCTCCAACGCTCGTTTGTTCGCGAACCGGAATTGAATCCCGCTCCGATCCACGAATCGCCCTGGCTGTTTTTCTTTTTGAGGTCACTCATCAGCCTAGCGATCTTGGGATTCGCAATGGCAGGAGTAGAGGGTGAAAGTCCCGGCGATCTCAAGCGAGCGTTCGCATGGTTTACTCTGGCCGTCATGTTGTTATCGACTAGCATTAGTCCTTATACCTACGTGCTGCTGTTCCTGCCGACGGTCTTGCTGCTTGACGAAGCGACGCCTTTGGAGGCGGTCGTCCTGGTTCTATCGTTCGTCGCCTTGACAGGACCAAACCTCGCAAAAAGTGCTCATTTGTTTCCGAAGGTTTGGATCCTTCTTTTCTTGTTTGCCTACTTCGCGATTCCTTGCCTCAGGACCATCAAACAAAAACGTTTACTTGCACTCGGCGCCGCCATCTTGTTGATCGCCATGGTGGATGCTCGCTGGCATCTGTACCGCTTTAAACGCAGAGCTGACCAGCAATTTGAAGCAGTAAAAATCGAACCAGGTGCGCTCTTCTCGTCCTCACCTGCCGTCAGCAGGCTTGGCATTTTCTATCAGGGAATGGGTAGAGATCGCTATGTCTTGCGTTGGCTGAGGAGCGGGCGGATCGAAACACTAACACTTGACGGCCATGCCTTTCTGCCGAAGGCGCGGACAGCCGATGGCCCAATCGATTTCGAGCTGGTGGCGAACGGGAAGTCGATAGCGATGCAGCTCGATGTGGTTGCGGGGCGGGCGCAGATAAGAGAGAGCGGACAGAGTGTAGAAATACGCCGTCGGGAACCCGTTCCATCGCCTGACGGGCGCTGGGTTGCCTGGACACAAGGAGTATCGGGCCCCCGACAGATTTGGGTGCAACGCTCGGATGGAACGGGCGGCCATGCCTTGACGGAAGGTGCGTGCAATAGCTGGGATCCAGCCTGGGAGTTGGAGTCACAATCGATCGTGTTTGCGAGTGATTGCGGCAGGGCCGTCGGCCTGCCAACTTTACGCCGGGCCTGGATTCGCTGACAGCCGCTGCCGTTTGCAACGCGGCGTGCGAAGGACCTCAACGAGCGCTTCGGGCAGCAGGCGATTCTCAAGCAAAGGGAAAACGTCAAATGGAGCAGCTGGTTCCGGCGTCCGGCACACGCTCGTTGCGAGAATCGCTTCTGTCCCCGAGCGAAGAGCGAAACTCGCGATTCGACAATCGTTCCGTTAGGTCGCACGGTCCATCGGTGGATTGTCAAAAGACCGTTATCTCTATGAAAAAGCACACTATTGCCGACCGAGAATGGCAAACTCTTGGGTGGTCGAAGAAAAATCGCGCCAGGCTGAATGGGTAACGCGTATGCAAGAGGACCGACGAATCGCTGAATCACTCTCGGCGAAGGTGCAGGAGGCAATCGACCGCACAGAGCGTCTTATTTCTCTGGTTCCGACCGATTCTATGCGTTGGCGGCCAGAGATACCGGCTGGCGGCACGGAGGCAATCGATATTGGTCATCTGCTGGGACACCTTCTCGAATGTATATCCGGCTTCTGCGCATGTTTCGCACAGGCCTTTCCCCTTGAACTCACGGAAGCAGCTTCGCTGGGCTCGCTTGAGGTAAACCATTTCTGCGAAGCTTCCACGGCCTTGCGGCAACTCTCCCAATACCGAGATTTCATCGACCGAGGCTTTTCACTGTGTTCTAACGAGGACTTGAAACGGCTGATCCCGACGGTATTCGTGCCTGAGGGTGAGACGTTGATGACGCTGCTGCTTGGAAACCTCGAACATCTGCTGAACCATAAATATCAGCTGTTTTTCTACTTGAAACTCCTTGGCGTGACCGTCGGATCAGCGGACCTCTACGAGTTCCGTGGAGTTTGAAGTGCCAGGTTAAGTCGCCCTTGGCCAGATGGCTCGCGGCGCGGACGCCGCTCGCGCCGAACGCGGGCCTTGAGGCGAAAGAACTCGAGCCAGATATTCTCGCAACGATGCGCATTGCGGCCAGCTTCTCGCGGAGAGCGATGCAAAGATTTGCCGGCAATCGGGCTAACTCCGGCGTCTCACCGTTTCTGGAAGGGGGCAAATACGTCCGGTCGTCAGAAATCAGGGAAAATCCTCGCCGAGCCGATGCTGCGGACAAAGTGGATTTCCCGGCACCGGATCGGCCGGCGATCAAGAGTCCATTGCCATTTTTGTCCAGGCATCCAGCATGAATAGGTGCCACGCCCAAGGTGCTGCGCAGGACACCTGCGGCGATTGGGGATCGCCGCAGAACGAACCCGCGTGCAGCAGTTTCCGGCGACACGACACCGGCAATCTGGGCGCGCAGTCAAAGCTGAAGAAATTGCCCGCTCCGATCCACGCGAACACGAGGTGATGAAGCCCGCGAAAGTGCAGCGGCTCGCCTTGCTGCTATGTTAAGGAAGCGTTCTCGGAGGCTCGCACGGCGAGACCGGGGTCCGCGTTCGGCCGCTTCTTCCTTGCTCCACGGCGTCGCCAGCGATAAACGCGCCCGCGAAATTGTGTCCAGCAGCGCCCTCCTGCCCAACAGCGCAAATTCAGCGTGCAGAGGCAAGCTATCCCGGTCCAGAACGTATCGTTCCACCGGCATGTCGCTAATTTAATGCAGTTGAACGCCCCGGAAGGCCGGCAGCGGAGAATTGACAGTAGAATGACACGTTGATGACAAATAGACGCGCGACGTTGTCGTACGGTGCCCCACCGTAGTTGAGTTGGACTTGCCAATGCAGAGAAAAGTTGTTTTCTTTTTTCCTTCCTTCGCCAGTTCAGAAGCGACAGCACCGCTCGGGATCTTGGCCGTGACCACGCCTTTGTTACGCGCCGGCTACTCGGTTGTTCTCATCGACTCGACAATCGCGCCGGACTACAAGCGGAGAGTGCTGGAGGAGGTTAAAGACGCGATCTGCCTCGGAATCTCTCTCGTAACGGGTCCAATGATTCGTGAGACGGTCGAGATTGCCAAGGCGGTCAAGGACTGGAGGCCGGACTTCCCTGTGATCCTGGGAGGTTGGCATCCGTCTTTGTTGCCCAAACAGACTCTTGAAGCTGAATTCGTCGACATCGTAATCCGTGGACAAGGGGAAGACTCGTTGCTCGAGGTAGTGCAGCATTTGGAATCGCGCTCTGCGTTGGACCTGATTTCCGGAATCGGCTTCAAGCGAGAACAAAAAATCATCTTTACTCCCGAGCGGCCGCTCAAGCCAATTGTCGACCAGCCGCCCAAGGCGTATCACATCGCCGATTTCGACGCGTATGAGAGGGCATGCGGGCGCCGTTGGGCCATGTACATCTCAAGCCTCGCGTGTCCCTATAACTGCTCGTACTGCACTAATGCAGGGGTCTATGGCCGCAAGTGGAACGCTCTTTCTCCGGAGCAATTTGTCGAAGAAACGATCGACCTCACAAACCGGTACCGGCTTGAGCTGCTGTGGGTGGTCGACGACAACTTTTTGGTCGATTTGGATCGTGCTCGCGCGATAGCGGATGGCCTTGTGCGGCGCGGTGCCGATTTCCGGTGGAGCATTCAAGCGACTACGAATCTCACCGCGCGTCTTAGCGTTGAAGACTTGAAGCTGCTGCGACGCAGCGGCCTGCAGCAGATTTGCCACGGGGCAGAATCCGGCTCGCAGAAGGTCCTCAAGCTGATGAACAAAGGTTTTCAGAACTTCGGGACCATCTACGAAACGGCGGCGCGGTGCCTGGCCGCTGGAATTCGCCCGTCCTTCAACATCATTTTTGCCTATCCGGGGGAAGGACCGAGCGAGCGCAAGGAAACCATCAAATTCATCATGGATATGTGCAGGCGCCATCCGGGAGCGGAATTCTGGACGAACATTTTCACACCTTATCCCGGTGCCCCGATCATGGAGCATGCCGAGGAGTACGGGATCGAAATGCCTTCGTCGTTCGCCGGCTGGGCGGAATTCTTTCCACGCTATACCGTGCTTCCATGGCTAAGAGGGCGAGAACACCGCCGACTTCAGGTCACACGGGAATACCTAAGGCTGGCATTCGATCGCGTTCCCATCGCTACGGACAGGCGCAGCAGCCTTACGCGATTCATCCAAAAGTCGTTTTCGATACCGGCCCGCTGGCGCCTCGACCACGACATATACGCCGTCCCGCTCGAGTTGTGGGTCAACGACAAGCTGAAGCGCCGAGTCGCGGCGGCGAAGCCCGCGGTCGATGCGAAACGTTTGGAACCAGCACCCTCAGGCGCAGCGTGATCGCCGAACGAAAAGTCGTGTTGTTCTATCCGCCCTATGATGGACCCGCCTTGGGTCCTCCTCTTTGCCTGCTCAGCCTGGCGTCGCCTCTTATTCAGGCGGGGTTTTCGGTCACCATCATCGACGCCGCAATCGTTCCCGACTGGGAGGAGCGAATCCTTCGAGAAGTGAAGGATGCGCTTTCCCTTGGAATTTCGCTCCTGACAGGTCCGATGATTCGGGGCGCCGTGCGGGCCGCAAGGGCTGTCAAAGCTGTGCAACCCGAGCTCCCCATTGTTTTCGGCGGCTGGCATCCAACTTTGCTTCCTGATCAAACGCTGAGAGAACGTGACGTCGACGCAGTAGTTCGCGGCCAAGGAGAACAGACACTCCTCGAAATCGTGACGCGAATTTCGGATGGTAAGAGCTATTCCGACGTCGCCGGTGTTTCCTCCAAGCCAAATGGCTTGGCCACGCACTCGCCAGAGCGTCGTATTGCGCTACTCGATGACCTTCCGACTCCGGCCTTCGAGCTCGCAGATTTCGACGCATACGAGCGCGTGTCGGGAGTACGGAAGCTGCCCTACGCCTCCAGTGTCGGCTGCCCCTACGCCTGCAATTACTGCACGGACATGGTGTTCTACAAGCGCCGATTCAACGCTCTTGCGCCAGAGCGGGTTGTCGCCGAAGTAGTGGACCTGGTCGAGCGCTATCGGATTGAAGAAGTCGCAATGCTCGATTCAAACCTGCCCGTGGACTGGCGGCGCGCCCTGACAATCGCTCGAGGATTTCTGCAAAGCGCCGTGCGTTTCCGCTGGACGTTTCAGGCTTCAACGGACTTTTTGTGCCGGATGAGCGACGACGATGTTCGCTTGCTCGCCGAGAGCGGCGTTACGCACATGGGCTTTGGAACCGAATCGACGTCCGAAGACGTCCTCAGGCTCATGAATAAGCGGCATCAGCGCGTAAATGAAATGTATGAAACGGCGCGGAAGGCCGCTCTGGGCGGCATTCACGTGACGTTCAATCTGATTTTTGGTTATCCGGGGGAGACCGAAACAGACCGAATCGAAACGATTCGAACCATGAGCGACATTGCGCGCGAGTTTTGGAACGTGAGTTTTTCTCCCAATATCTTCACACCGTACCCGGGAATTCCGATATGGCCGCAGTTGAGGGAACTCGGATTACGCGAGCCCGAATCCCTTCGAGAGTGGGCGGAGCTGCCGCTCGGTCGCAATATCCTTCCCTGGTTGCAGGGCGAGGAGCTTCAACGTTTGCGAAGAATGTTGCAGTTTTTCCTCCTGAACAATCAGATTCGCAAAGCCACAAAGGATCACGCGAGACTCCGGCAAGCCTTGCGCAAAATGCTCGGCGCACCGCTCCGGTGGCGCATCCGGGCCAACCAGTATTCATTTCCGTGGGAACTCTGGGTGGCACAGAAGTTCGAGAGATTTGCCACCAAACGGTCTTTATTGACTGGGCAGGTGCTCAGTACAGACACTCGGAAGGTGTGCTGAGTATGGCTGACGTACTGGTAACGCACTCCTACCACCTGCCGTATGACCGGAAGCAAGTGCGAAAGATGCAGCCATATCCCCCGCTCGGGACGTTGTATGCGGCAGCGGTCCTTCGCCAGGGGGGTGCCTCCGTTGCCGTTTTTGACCCGATGCTTGCGGAGCCGCTTTCCGGATTTCGCGAGGCACTGGAGAGGCACAGGCCGGTCCTCGTCGCCATCTACGAGGACGACTTCAATTTCCTCACTAAGATGTGCTTGACCAGGATGAGGCATTTGGCGTGGGAGATGATTGCTGAAGCGAAACGTTTCGGAACACGAGTGGTCGCGCATGGCTCGGACGCATCGGACCACGCGGACGAGTACCTACAACACGGTTCTGAGTGGGTGTTATTGGGCGAATCCGAATTTAAGCTGCTTGAGCTGTTCCGGCAGATTTCCGTCGGCCGCGAATCGGCCGATGACATTCCGGGTGTGATTTCTCGTTGGAGCAACAGAGTCAATGCAATCGAGATCGGGGGTAAACCTGCTGTTGTTCGCCGTAGCTCAGCCTTTCCCCTGCCTGCACGGGACTTGATCGATCTCACCGCGTACCGCAACGCTTGGAAAGCCGCTCACGGGATGTTTTCTTTGAACCTTGTGGCTAGCCGGGGCTGCCCTTACCACTGTAACTGGTGCGCCAAACCGATTTTTGGAGACACCTACTGGTCCCGTGACCCAGCCGACGTCGCGAGTGAAATGGCGGAGCTTCACCGGGAGTATCAAGCCGAGCATCTCTGGTTTGCCGACGACATTTTTGCGATAAATCCACATTGGATTGAGCTCTTCGCCCGGGAAGTCCGGGACCGCAACTGCGCAATTCCATACAAAATCCAGGCCCGCGCGGATCGACTGACCGCAGCGACTGCAGCGGCGTTGAAGCGCTCGGGATGTGCTGAGGTGTGGATGGGTGTCGAATCGGGATCACAGACGGTGCTCGACGCTATGGAGAAGGACCTGCGGATCGACGAGATCGTTGGCGCCCGCGAAAACTTGCGCCAACAGCAGATTCGAGCATGCTACTTCCTGCAGTTTGGTTATCCGGGCGAGTCGTGGGGCGATCTTCAGAAAACGATTGCGCTGGTCCGCGACACAAAACCAGACGACATCGGAATTTCGTTCTCTTACCCACTGCCGACCACACGCTTCTATGAACGAGTCCGCGAACAACTCGGCGAAAAGCAGAACTGGTCCGACAGCGAAGACCTTTGTGTGATGTTCCAGGGCGCTTATTCGGACAACTTTTATCGCGTGGTTCGCGATGCACTGCACGCCGAGGTGGAAGAGTTGAACGGGCGAGCCGGACCTGCGGGTCCAACCAGCCGGGAGTTATGGAAGCAGGTAGCGTTGCTTGAACCGATGAGCCGAAATGAAAATCCTACGGCTCTCGACTCCAAGCACCACTCACGTGCGCCCGTTATTCCGTCGCGGCAGCCTTTCATTCCGCTCGGCGACGTAAGCGGTCGGAACCGAGTAACGTAAATGGCCCATCTCCTTCTCACCCACGGATATTTTATGCACGAGGATCCAAAGGAGCTGCAGATCAGAAAGCCGTATGTTCCGCTGGGCATCCTGTATATCTGCTCTCATTTAAGGACCAAGGGCTTCGATGTGGAGGTGTTCGACACGACGTTTTCCTCGATGGAGAACCTGTCGCAGCGTTTGCAATGGGGAGTTCCGTCCGTTCTCGGTGTCTATGCAAACCTCATGACGCGCAAGAAAGTCGTCAGAATTTTGCAGATTGCCAAAGAAGTAGGCTGGAAGACAGTCGTCGGTGGTCCGGAGCCCGGGGCTTACGTTTCGGAATACTTGAGCGCCGGTGCCGACGTGGTCGTCATCGGCGAAGGTGAACGCACGATGGAGGAACTCCTGCCTGCCCTGCAAGACGGCTCAGACTCTGCGCTCCTGCGCGTGAACGGAATTGCCTTCAAGGACTCTTCCGGGCGAGTTCGTCAGACGGCGGAGCGTATGCAACTCTCCAATCTGGATGCCCAGCCATGGCCGGCACGCGATGCGGTTGACATCGGACGCTACATGCGAACTTGGCGAGACGCTCACGGCCGGAGTTCTTTGTCATTCATCACCGCGCGGGGGTGTCCCTACAAATGCCAGTGGTGCAGTCATCAGGTTTTTGGAATGACGCACCGGCGTCGAAAGCCGGCAGCGGTCGTTGACGAGGTTGAGTGGATTCTGGCCGAGTACCAACCGGATATGATGTGGATCGCCGATGATGTCTTCACGATTCACCACGGCTGGCTTCGGGCATACGCGGGCGAAATGCGGCGGCGCTGCCTGAACGTTCCGTTCGAATGTATTTCCCGGGCAGATCGGCTGAATGACGAAGCCCTAGACCTTCTTTCCGAACTGGGCTGCTACCGACTCTGGATTGGATCGGAGAGCGGCTCGCAGCGGATTCTGGATGCTATGCAGAGAGGAGTTACGGCCGGTCAGGTCCAGTCCGCCATCGCTAAGTGCAGGCAGCGCGGGATTCAGAGCGGCATGTTCTTGATGTGGGGATACGAGGGTGAAGAGATCGAAGATATCGAAGCGACCATCGAACACGTGAGGCGGTCTAATCCTGACGTCTTCCTAACAACCGTGTCCTATCCAATAAAAGGTACGCCTTATTACAACCGCGTATCTCAGTCTCTCGTTGAAATTCGCCCTTGGAGAGACAGCTCAGACCGCGAACTAGTGATTACCAACCGGCGATCGCCGGAATTTTACGAACGCGCGGACCGCCTATTGCGGGACGAAGTCGCCCTCGATCGATTGACAGCAGAGAAATCCAGAGAGCGGGAAGCAGAAGAATTGAGGACGCGCATTAAGATTCTAAGAGATCGCTTGTACGCTGACTCGCACGAGGCACGGGCGTGAAAAATGCGGCCATACTGGAAGTCTCCGGCGTTGCGTCGGCGTTTGACCAAATCGCTCCGACGTACGACGAAGTCTTCACGCAATCCGTCATTGGTCGAGCGCAACGCAAGGTGGTATGGGACGAACTGCAAAAAACCTTCCGAGAAGGCCAACATATTCTGGAATTGAACTGCGGAACTGGTGAGGACGCATTGTTTCTCTCGGCGCGGGGTGTAAAAGTTCTTGCGTGTGATTGTTCTCCAAAAATGATCGCCATCGCAAGGCGAAAGAGGACGGAATCGGCGGGAAATATTGAGTTCAGGGTCCTGCCCTCAGAAAGATTGGAAGAGCTGACAAGCAGCATTCCGTTCGATGGAGCATTCTCAAATTTTTCGGGCATGAATTGTGTGACCGACGTGAAACAGTTCGTGGCCAGTCTAGCTGAGATTCTCAAGCCGAAAGCCAGAGTCCTTGTTTGTGTTTCTGGACGTTTTTGCTTGTGGGAGCTGGCGTGGTTCCTGCTGAAAGGTCTTCCTCGAAAGGCCTTTCGCCGGGTCGGCGGTTCAACGACGGCCCGCATGGAAGACCGAGAATTCGCGGTTGTCTATCCTACGATTCGGCAATGGGCGTCTCATTTTCATCCGTTGTTTCGGCTGCGAAAAATCCGCGCAGTCGGACTCTTCATTCCACCGAGCTACGTGGAGTCATGGGCACGTCGACACCCCAGACTGGTCGAGCGCCTAGCCAAGATGGACCGATTTTTCGGGAGGCAGCCTTGGCTGCGGGCGGTCGGAGATCACGTTTTGCTCGAATTTGAAAAGGCGCCGCGATGAATGGCATAGCCGTGAATCCGAAAGCGACCGCCACACTTCCGTCGTTCCATCCCGAGTCCGACGACGATCGCATTTGGATTCGTTGCCCGCAGTGCTCTGGACCTTTGGGACCGGTTCGCTACGATACGCTCGCGTCGGAAAAACTCCGACTACATTGCTCCGCGTGTTTGTTCCCATTGGCTCAAGAGGACGGTATTTGGAATGCGCTTACGAACAATCGCCGCAAGTATTTTGAGCAATTCGTCCGGGAGTATGAATTCGTCCGCCAGAAAGAAGGACGCGGTAGCCGCGATCCTGGTTTCTATCTGGCGCTACCATACGAGGACACCACCCGACTGAACAGCTGGCAGTGGAAGATCCGCGCACGCTCATTTCATCATTTGCAGCAAAGAATCCTTCCAAAACTACGTCATGCTTCGCATGGTTACTTGCGTTGCCTCGATCTCGGTGCAGGAAACGGATGGCTCAGTTACCGGCTAGCAGAGATGGGACATCGTCCTGTTGCAGTCGACTTGCTGAGCAATTCTTTTGATGGTCTGGGTGCGACAAAGTACTACAGAGCTGTCCTCCCGAAGCCGTTCCCGTGCTTTCAGGCCGAACTGGATCGTCTCCCTTTTGGGGAGAGCCAGTTCGATTGCGCATTCTTTGCTGCCTCTTTTCATTATTCGGAAAACTATGCACGGACCCTGGGCGAAGCGATTCGATGCGTACGCCCGCGTGGAGTCGTACTCATTATCGATTCGCCCTGTTACAGCCGCGAAGAATACGGCAAGAAGATGGTACAGGAGCGTCATATTCAATTTAAGAAGCTGTATGGATTTTGTTCCGACTCCTTGTTAAGTCACGAGTTCCTCACCAACGAGAGTTTAGAGGCCCTTGCACAACAATTCGCCCTCAAATGGAAGCGCGAGCAGCCCTGGTACGGCATACGCTGGGCGCTTCGACCCTATGTGGCGCGATGGAAGGGACGTCGCGAGCCCGCTCGTTTCAGCGTCTATATCGGGGAGGTTCCGGCTCGATGATCGTGCTTTACAATCCACGGTCCACAAAACCGAGAAATCGCAGGTTCCCGCTGTCTGTCCTGGCGCTCGCCGCGGTTCTCGAAGGAAAAGAAGAATATGCGATCGTTGATGGAAACGTGGACGACAACGCTACCGACACAATTGTGCGCCTTATCAATGAAAATGACGTTGAGCTCTTGGGCGTCACGGTGATGCCTGGCCCGCAGATGGTTTCCGCAATGGAAACCTCTCGCGAAGTTCGTCGTCTTGATGCCAAGGTCCCCATTGCTTGGGGCGGCTATTTCCCCTCGATCTACTCCGACACTGCCTTGAACGCTCGCTACGTCGACTATGTGGTTCGCGGGCAAGGCGAACAAACGCTGCTAGAGCTGATCGAAGCGCTGCGCGGCCAGAGAAAGCTCGACACCATCGAAGGCCTTTCGTTCAAAAACGCTTTCGGCCTTCACCAGCACAATCCGGAGCGGCTGATGAAGGGGCCGGATGCCTTTCCATGGATGCCTTTTCATCGTCTGCCGGTAGAAAAGTATCTTCGGCCGTCCTTTTTTGGAAGGCGTACAGCTGCCCATCACGCGAGTATTGGTTGCCCGTTCCGATGCAGTTTTTGCGGCGTGCACGCCGCTTACGGGACTCGCGAACTCATGGAGAGCCCGCGAAGGACGGAAGCGATTCTGCGACATCTCTCCACTGAATACGGAGCGGACTCGGTGCAGTTTTACGATATGAATTTTTTCTTGCGCGAGGACCAGGCGCGGGAACTCTGCGACCGTATTGCGCCACTCAATCTCCGCTGGTGGTGTGAAGCGCGAATTGACATTTTTAATCGCTATTCGGATGCCAGTCTTGAAGCGATCCGCCGCGCTGGCTGCACCATGATTTTTTTTGGAGCCGAATCAGGATCCGACTGGGCTCTGAAAGAGATGAAAAAGGACATCACCACCGAGCAGACACTTTCCGTTGCGAAGCGCATCCTCCGATTCGACATCATTCCAGAATTTTCCTTTGTGATCGGCAACCCGCGGGATCCGGAACGTGATACTCGCGAAACTCTGCAGTTTATCCGTTCGATTAAGCGTGTGAACCCCAAGTCAGAAATCATCATGTACCACTACACGCCCGTGCCGCAGCCTGCTTCGATGTATGGCGAAATTGACGGGAAGATTGAGTTCCCAACGACGCCTGAGGAATGGGCGACAAAACGGTGGATGGACTTCACCCTACGCATCGATCCCAACACCCCTTGGCTAACGCGAAGAACCAAACAGCTGATCGACGACTTCGAAATTGTCGTAAGTTCGCGTTGGCCCACCGTCCAAGACATTCGCGCGCCGAGATGGGGTCGAGTCTTACTCAAGTCTCTCAGCGCTTGGCGGTATAGTGCCCGGGTATACGGCTGGCCGCGCGAACTGCGGTGGGCACGGCAATTCATCGATTTGCGGAAGCCCAAGGAAGAGAGCTTGTAAAGACAGGGGCCATCCCATGGCGGACACTGCCACTGCGCCAAGCCGAAAAGTCGTTGAAGCATTTCAGCGTTGGTCTCGGACCTACGACTCCGAGCGAAACCCGTTGCTGTCACTGGAAGAAAGATATCTGCAGGCACTGCTGCCAGCATTGGGCGGCCGTGATGTTGTGGATCTGGGTTGTGGCACGGGCAGATGGCTGGTCCGCTTTGCCGAACAACGGCCCCGACGCTTGACAGGCGTCGATATCTCTTCGGATATGCTGAACGTCGCCAGCGGAAAAATCGGAGACCGTTGTCGTTTGGTGCATGCCGATTGCCAGTCCGTTTCGCTCCCGCTTGGTTCCGCGGACTTGATCGTCGCTTCGTTCCTGATTGGTTATGTCCTCGACCTCGACCTCCTCGCCGAGAAGCTGCGCGCAGCCGTCCGCGAGGGAGGAAGCATGTTCCTCACGGATGTTCATCCGACGACGCAGTCCGCCTTGCGATGGCGCCGCGGCTTCAACGCCGGGGAACATTTTCAAGAGGTTGAGACGTTACTCCGGCCTCTCGACAGCATCCTTTTGGCGTTCACCCGCGCGGGCTTCCGTTTGGATGCTCTGGTTGAACCTTGCTTCGGCGTTTCTGAAAGGCCAATCTTTGAGTGTGCGGGCAAGCACAACGTTTTTGAACGATCGCGCGGATTCCCCGCCATCTACATTGCTCAATTCGGCGTTCCCGAGACCACGCTCGGAGCATCGACCTTCGTTCACGTTGCGCAAAGCATTTCCGTCGTCAAGGGACCTCGGATCGCCATTGCCCCCGACGAGAGCTTGGTCGGCGATCTGCACATTGCCGGCGGCCGCATCACATTCCTAGGAAAGGCTGGGGTGACGGAAGCGGCTCGCACGAGCGAACGTCAGTCCGAAGTTGACCTTAACGGATATCTCGTCCTTCCCGGTTTAATCAATTCACACGACCACCTGGAATTCGCCTTGTTCCCTGCCCTTGGGAACGGCAACTATCGAAACTCGGTTGAATGGGCCGAGGATATCCATTCGAAGCATGGCCCTGTCATCGATGCTCAGAGGGGGATTGCAAAGGCTACACGCCTTTGGTGGGGAGGCATTCGAAATATCCTCTGCGGAGTGACCAGTGTCTGTCACCATAACCCATATGAAAGTGCCGTTTTTGACAGCGGTTTTGTCCTCCGTGTACTGCGCGATTTCGGATGGGCACACTCGCTAGAGTTCGATTCAGACTTAGCTCAGAAATATCTCGATACCGCTCCTCATCGACCGTTCATTTTGCATCTCGCCGAAGGGATTGACGAACAAAGTGCTGCCGAAATCTACCGAATCGCCAAGTCCGGCGCGCTCTGTCATCGCACGGTGCTCGTTCACGGGGTGGGACTCGATGACGGCGGCTTCGAACTTCTCCGTTCTTCAGGTGCGTCGCTAATCTGGTGCCCGAGTTCGAATGTATTTCTCTTTGGCCGCACTCTCAGTAAGGTCGATATTGAAAGGCTGCCATCGGTTTGCCTTGGAAATGATTCACCGCTTACTGCGTGTGGCGATTTGCTCGACGAGATTCGGTTTGCGAAGCAGCGGCAAGGATTCCCCGCAGCCGGCCTGTTTCAAATGGTCACAACTCGTGCCGCAAATATCTTGCGCCTGCGCGAGGGTGAGGGAAGCCTACGAATAGGAGCTTTGGCGGACTTTTTCGCGCTTTGCGACAACGGGCTGCCGCCAGCCGACCAATTGGCCGCAATTTCATGGCGAGACGTCCAGCTCGTTGTAATTGGAGGAGAAGTGCAACTCGCCTCAGCCGGAATGCTGCAGCGATTGCCGCCTCGTCTAACGGCAGGTCTCGAACCGCTATTCGTCGATCGTGAAGTTCGCTGGCTCCGGGCGTCGCTGGGAGAGCTATTTGGCGAGAGCAGAAAGCACCTTGGCCCGGAAATCAGGATGAACGGAAGAAAGCTAAGCGATGAGCCATCCTACTGAAACACAGAACGAAACGCAGGCCGTTCGGCGATCTGGTCGAATAGATTCCATGCCGATCCTTATCCTTTACGCGCATAGCTCCTGCAATTGCCGCTGTGTGATGTGCGACATTTGGAAGACGAGCGAGTCCACCTCGTTTTCCCCGGAAGCCTTGGCGCGGTGTCTCCCCGCCATCCGACTCCTCGGAGTGAGATGGGTCGTCCTTTCCGGCGGAGAACCCCTTCTCAATCCCGACTGGCCTTTAATCTGTCGAATGTTGAAAGATGAAAACATCCGAATCACGATTTTGACGACGGGTTTGCTCCTCGAAAAATACGCCGGTGAAATTCCGGAACACTGTGATGAGGTCATTGTTTCTCTCGACGGGCCAGAACCAGTGCACGACGAAATTCGGCAACTTCGCAAGGCGTTCTCGCTGTTGCAACGCGGAGTGTCGGCCGTCCGAGATCGGGCGCCACAGTTTCGGATCACAGCACGTACAACGGTTCAAAAAGTGAATCACCTTCATCTGAAATCAACTGTAGACGCAGCAAGGATGCTCCGGCTGAATGGCATTTCTTTCCTGGCAGCCGACCTCACTTCGCGCGCCTTCAACCGACCTCAGCCCTGGCCGCTCGACCGGCAACTTGCAGTAGGGCTTTCCGTCGAAGAAATTCAGGAACTGCAAGAAGAGGTCGAATCGTTGATCCAGAGTCACAGAGCGGAGATAGCGAGTGGGTTCATCGCGGAATCTCCGGACAAATTGCGGCGAATCGTACATCAGTTTCGGGTGCATTTGGGACTCGCACGCGCTGAGTCCCCAATATGCAATGCTCCTTGGGTTTCCAGTGTCATCGAGACTGACGGCACCGTGCGCCCCTGTTTTTTTCATCGATCGATTGGAAATCTGGAGACTTTGCCACTCGAGGAAATTGTGAACGGGC
>Ga0157378_10002740_pt1 | contig 15691 bp, 10 predicted proteins | sample M65metaG_FD_115309 | JGI IMG/M metagenome (GOLD analysis project Ga0157378, IMG submission 115309) | Miscanthus rhizosphere microbial communities from Kellogg Biological Station, Michigan, USA - M6-5 metaG | ecosystem: Host-associated > Plants > Roots > Rhizosphere > Soil | place: USA: Michigan...
CCGGATCTTGTTTGATGGCCGCGCGCGCGCCCGCTTCATCTTCCTTCGTCAGCGCAGCTTGCAGTTTCTGCCAGAGCGGCAAGACGGATGAGTTTTGCGACGTGGCCTTCTCGGCTTCGTCATGCAGCTTCTTGATCAGTGAGTCGTAGTAATTTTTCGCGTTCGTATCGTTCGAATTTGCGGCGACCAGTTCACTGGCGATGCGGAGCGCGTCGTACCACACGCCAAAGTCTTCGAAGATACGCGCTTGCGCCAGCCGATCCGCGGCGGTCTTCGGCGCGCTCAACTTTGCTTTTTCCAGGGCGGCTTTCACTTGCGCGGCATCTTCACCGGCCAACACAAAGAAGGTCGCGGTTGGTCCCTGTCTTCGCTCCAACACGCCGGCGGTCGAGACACGCCATGAATAAATCTGTCCGGGCAGGAGGGCCGGGGCGTCCGCGGGATAAGAAAGCTGCGCCGCCTTCGTGTCTGTTTCGTAAACGATCGTGGCCGCTGAGTCCGCACCGCCACGAAGAGTGAAGTGATAAGAAGCCGCTCCCGGTGATGCCGCCCACGCGAAAAACGGCCGGGCGTCGTACGCCAACCCTTCGGCAGGCGCAATCGGCTTCAGTGGTCCACGAGTGGCGCCGGCGGCAATCAAACGCGACGACGCATCGCCCTTCCCCTGCTCAAAACCACGCGAGCCGGTGGGCGGCTTCGGTAAAGGCCGGCGTGGTTTAGGATCCTGAATCGCCAGTGTACCGCCCGCCAATGTTGCTGTCGCAAGCCGGAGGTTGACCGTCAGCGCTGAAGCCAGCAGGACGACTATGACGAGCGCGCAGCAAATGGAGGAAAGATTTTTCGACACGAGGAAATCCTTGTTCGAGCTAACTGTCAGAAGCCCGACCGTAAGGAAGGGCAACTCATGGTTTCGGCACTTTCAGGGTTGAGCATCAACTCCAGTTGCCCTTCCTGACGGTCGGGCTTCTGAAACCTATTCGTCGGGCCGTTCATTATTGACCTGAAGGCGCCGAAAACAAAACGGGATTTACAACGAGCTGCGGAGCAGCGGTCAGCGTTAAGCCCAAGGCGAGGCTTCGCGAGCCTTGGGTAGTAGTGGTTAATAAGATTTGGGAGCCGCGAAGCGGCGACAGAACATTTGTCATAAGTATCGCTCTCATTGGCCGCTGATCGCTGTCGCCCCTTCGGGGCTCGATCACCTTGATGGGTTGACCCAAGGCTCGCAAAGCCTCGCCTTGGGCTTAACGCTGACCGCTGCTCCGCAGCTCGTTGAAGATCTCGTTCCCATGAGAACCGCTGGCAGGACTAAGCAATCAGTTTAAGTATTATTTGCCGCGCTAAACCCTCATCCCCGGCCCTTCTCCCAAAAGGGAGAAGGGAGAAAAGCCGCCACCTACTTCTTTCGTGACACAGTGAACACGGTCGTGTTTTGTGTCTTCCCTTTCACCTTCACCTCACCCATCGGCCGCACGTCGTAAACATCCTGGACCAGTTTTGCGGTTGGTTCGCTGATCAGAATCGACACGCCTAATTCTTTGGTCGTTGACTCCAGGCGCGCGGAGAGGTTCACTGTGTCGCCAATTACCGTGTATTCCAGACGCCGTTCCGCGCCGACGACACCGCACGTGCCCATCCCGGTGTGAATGCCGCAGCCGATCTTGATTAACGGCCGGCCGGTGCCTTGCCAGTCGTGGTTCATGCGTTCGACTTCGTCGAGCATCTCCAACCCGCACGCTACGGCCGCGCGCGCTTCTGACACGTCGCTGCGATCCACCGGAGCGCCAAAGACGATCATTAACCCATCGCCGATGTACTTGTTGATGTGACCGCCGTGCCGCTCGACGATTTCATTCATGCGCGCGAAATAATCGTTTAGCCACTCGACGACCTGGTCCGACGCGGCGGATTCTGAAAGCGTCGTGAAATTTCGAATGTCGGTGAAAACAATCGTGACTATATGGTTCTCGCCCACGAGCGATGACTGCCCGCGGCGCTCCCACATTTCTTTGGCCACGTCGGCTGAGACAAACCGCGAGAAGATGTCCATGACCTGCGCGCGTTCGGCTTCGGTTTCGCTGCGCAAGAGCCGCTCGCGCGCGTAGCGCACGCCCAGTCCCAGCGGCGTAATCAAAACCATCCCCAGCCAGGTCGCGGCCAGCGGCAGAATCACGCCGTAATGGTTGAAGCTCCACGACGAAATTCCGAGCGCGACCGCCGCTATCACCACCACGGCCGCAAATGCCAGCAGCGGTCGCAGACGAAAAACGGCCAGCGCCACGACTGCCAGCACGAGCAGGACGGCGAGCAGCTGCCACGTGTAAGCCGGATGTCTGAGCATCTTGCCGAACAGGAGCGTCGATGCGGCGTTGGCGTGGATCTCAGCTCCCGGCATGCGCTTCGGCGCCGCGGGCAAGCTGCGATCGAATAGCCGCGGCAACGCGGAATACTCATAGAACGGCGTCGCGAACAGGTCGGGCGCGTCGATGTTGGCAGCGCCAATTATGACAATGCGATCGCGAAACAGATCGGCCGGCACCGTGGTCTGTTTGAACAAAATGTCTGCGGCTGAGACGCGCCTAAACGCCGGCGACTGTCCACGAAAATCTATCTGCACATTCCCGTCAGTGCGCGTGAGAATTTCTCGCTGACCGAGGCGCAAATTGCCCTGCGCGCCCGGCTGGAGTAATTGCGGCGCCGCACCCTCGGTCGAGGTCGCGGCCAGATAACCTTCGACCAGCCGCGTCGCGAAGCTGAACTTGGCGTCTTCGTTGTGACGCGCCAGCAGCAACTGCGAGCTGCGCACAAAGCCATCGCTGTCGAGCGGCAGATCGACGAAACCCGTTGTATAGGCTTTGTCAGCGAACATCGCCAGGGGCGCCAATTCTTCCGAGCCGCCGGCGGATGTTTTCATGGCCAGCACAACATTGCCGGCATCCGCAATCGACTTGGCCAACTTCTCATCGGCAGCTTTATCGTCGAGGGAGGCGCCACCTGCTTCACTGAGAAACACATCGAGGCCGATGACTGCGGCGCCGCCCTGGCTGGCGCTGTCGATCAAGCGCGCATACAAATCGCGCGGCCATTTTTGAATTCGTACGCCGGAGGCTTTGATCGTGGCGTCATCGATTTCGATGATCGTGATCGGTTCGCGCTGGCCCCGTGCGCGCAGACCCGGATGACGCGCATCGCGCATTTGAAAGAGCAGATCCAGCGCCTGATTGTCGAGCCCGGTCGTCAGCCCATACGGATAAGTCGCGTACGAGCCGTTTCCGTCTTTGACCGGCCGCATCAAAAGCGACACCACAGCCCAAACCACCAGAGTGATCAGCGCCGCGGCGACCCAATAGCGCCGGCGCAGCAGAACGTAAACGAACGATTGCCTGGTTTCGTCGGATTTCTTTTTTTCCACGGGTGATGTGAGCGAGTTCAAGATGTGAACTATGCGGTCGGGGCGAGTTTATAAAAACCGAAGGCGCACTCTATCACGAAGCGCGCAAAAGTTATCCACAGATTACGCAGATTACACAGATTCCCAGTCAGAACCGGTCTCTTGTTCCCTCTCCCACTGGGAGAGGGTTAGGGTGAGGGCTTACGCGACCACCACCCCTTATCAATCTTCTCGCGCGGCGTAGCCGCGCGATGAGAAATAAAAAATACTTCGCGCTAGACCCTCACCCCGACCCTCTCCCAATGGGAGAGGGAGAATGCGGACGAGGACGTCCGCGCTTCCAGAAATCCAGTGCTGCCAGCGCCAACAAGATTTAGCCGCGGATCTCGCAAATCAACGGCGCTTTGGATTGCTTTGTAGCGGGGCAGTGCCGCGACCGTGAGAGGGCGCTGCCATAACCCGCAAACTTGAAACTCGAAACTCCAGACTGTATTTTATTGCCCCCGCCTACGAATCAACCCGACCCCAAGTCTCTTCTTTCGTGATAACGCACCGCGTTGCCACAGTTTGAATTTAAGATCCCCCATTTCCGAAACGTGATGAGCTTTCCGGCTGCAACCGAACGTTGCCGGCGGCGATGATGGTGGCAAGACAAGATACTCAGCAGCCTTTGAAGAGGGTCGTTGTCGAGCCCGGAGTCAAACGAATGAGAACGGGAGGGGATCATGACAATTTCAGGAAGACCAACCAGACTGATCGCGATATTGCTGGCGGCGGCCGCGCTCACAGCTACCTGGACCATCTGGGGAACGAAGCGAGCAGAGGCTGTCATCGCGATAATTAGAACGACGGGGATGTTTGCCGTCGCCCATGGCCAGGGTACCAGTGCCTATGTCGTCAACACGTGGACCGGCACCGAGCGCGCGATCATTATTAATTACACGGTGTTCGACGGCGCCGGGAACATACTCGCGCAGTCAGAGCGCCAGAGGATCGACCCCGGACAGGCTTCAACCTTCGATTACCGGCCGCCTGATCTCGCTGAGGGGCAACGGATGCCGATTCGTTTGGTGGTGACGGTCGAAGGAGATCGATCCAAGCCTTCTTTCATAGCAACTCAGGAGGTCTACAACGTCGGTGATGGCAAGACAACAGTGTTCTTGCCGTACGTCGAACAATGAGCTTTGCACCAGGCGCATTGAACTCGCAGCGCGAATCGATTTTGGAAGGTGTAGCTCAATAGTCTCTTGTTCCCTCTCCCACTGGGAGAGGGTTAGGGTGAGGGCTTACGCGACCACCACCCCTTATCAATCTTCTCGCGCGGCGTAGCCGCGCGATGAGAAATAAGAAATACTTCGCGCTAGACCCTCACCCCGGCCCTCTCCCAATGGGAGAGGGAGAATCAATTTTTACTCGCGTCGAGCCTTAGGCTCGACGCAATATTTAGGATGGGGGGCCCCTCCCCCGGTAAGCCAGAGGCTTACCGCTATGTGCTGCGCCCGAGGCGCTCTTTTTGGAGTGCGTGACTTTTCACCGCTTTAGTTCACGGTCATCGCGAGCAAGATTCAGCCGCGGATTAACGCGGATTCGCTTCGCTAAGATCGGGGCGTACCAAGCCCCCGTTTATTCGTTAATCCTCTTAATCCTGTCTAACATTTCTCATATTCTTCCTCTGTGTCCTCTGTGGTTAATCGCTGCAAAAATAATTTCTTGCGTTTAAAACCGCCGATGCTAGAATTGCCGCCGCTCACGCTCTTCCGATCGAAAGCTGGTTTCCCAAAAGCGCTCGATCCAAAACCTCAATTTTGGAGTAAAACCATGAAGCACTCACCTGCGTCAATTCTCAAGATAATTGTTTTCGTCTTGCTGGCCGTCGCTCCCGTTGCGGCGCAAAATCCGCCTTCGCTGCAATGGGAAGTCGTCAATCCTTTCCGCTTCATTCACGATCACGAATCGATCGAGGAATTAAAGGCAGCCTACGCCGCGCTGCCGGGTCCCGATTCGGCCCGCACTGCTCTGGCACTGGAACGCGAGCTGCAACGGCGGGCAGACATAGTCGTTGACTCACAGCGCGCCGCCGCCCGGGCAAAGTTTGACTGTGACCACCCAAAGAATAAAACGGAAAAGCGTCAATGCTTCGCACCCTATCTCGGTTGGTTTGCGAGACTGGCGCTGAACGAACACGAAAAAACCTGCTGGGATTCCAATGAGCATCACTTTCGCAAGACCGGCCCCTGCGCGGATTACCTCTATCCTAAATCGCATCGCGTGCGAGTGTGGGTCACAAACGACGAAGCGTTCACGGCGGAGCCTCCCAAATGGGTTCTTGTCCCGGCGCTTGAGTTCACGCCCTGCGTCTCAAAAAACGGGAAGCGGTTCTGTATCGAGTTTGAACTGCCTTATCACCTCGATCAAAGCGACGCCGTGCAAGTTGCGGCGCAGTTTCCGGGCCAGACGTTGACCCTTGCTCCGATTAAAGTTCAGGACAAGTTGATCGTGGGGCTGGGCGATTCGTATGCCGCCGGCGAAGGCAATCCGGATTTGCCGGCACAGTTCGCTCAGGGCAAAGACGAGCACGACATTCTGGCGAACGTGCTGCTGGGTAAACATCTGGCCATCACCAGATCGCCACAGAGTGATGATGATACGCGGACGATGTGGCTGGATCGGCGCTGTCACCGCTCGATGTACTCTTATCAATTCAAGACGGCGCTGCAACTCGCTCTCATGAATCCGCAGCAGGCGATCACCTACGTGACGTTTTCCTGCGCCGGAGCAACTACACCTCAAATTGTCAGTCAGAAGGAAAAGCCCAATGAAGGCGAAGGAGATCTGCCGCCGCAACTCGCGGCCTTGCATGAGGTCTTACAAAACAAGAACGGTCCGGTGCGGCCGATCGATTACCTGCTGTTGAGCACGGGTGGTAACGACATCGGCTTCGCTGATCTGGTCGCGTTCGTGGTTTTGCCCAAACACGCCCTGGGCTCGCTCGAAAAGAAAGGCGTAAGTGAAGCGCTGATCATCAAGCACAACCTCGAGCATAGTTTTAAAGGCACGCTGCTAACCGACAACGACTGTGGAAACTATCGTCAGCTACAGAAGGCTCTGCTTGGTGGTTCGCGTTGTCCGGGCCAACCCCAGGTCGCCGGCATTCCCATCAGGGACTGCCGGGAAGGTCAGCCCTGCGCGCGCATTTTGCTGACACCGTACCCGGATGTCTTTCAAAAAGAGAATGGCGAAATGTGCGACGGTGCGCGACAGGAATTCGATCGTCCTTTTATGCTCGATCCAACGCGTGCCCACCGCATTAAGGTTATTAGTGAGAATGTTTTTGGCCAGATTTCCGCGGTGCAGCAGGATGACCTTATTGCCAAAGAATTAGGTTGGACGCTGATCGATGGAAACCTCAAGGCCTATGGACAACATGGCTTTTGCGCGCAGAATCTCGGGAGTCCCTTACCAGTGGCTGCGACGTTTCTGATGCCGAACCGCGTGAATCATCGTTGGGATTCTTTTGATCCCTGGGAGTACCGGGCGTATCAGGTCCGGCAGCGTTGGATGCGTTTGCCGGTAGACGCCAAGCTCTCGACGAACATGGTGCACTTCTTTTTGAAGCTCAAGGTCGATTTGCTGCTGGAAGATGATCGTTCGAACATCATGCACCCCACCGCTGAAGGCTTAGCCCGCACTGCGGATCTGAATGTGGAGACGATTCGCAAAATGGAAGGACAAAGTTGGTAGCGACTTGTCGCGTTGGATTGCCGGGAGCGCGTACGTCCACGTCCGCTTTGGAGTGCGGTGACTTGTCACCGCTTTGGATCACCAGCAGCGCGAGCAAGATTTAGCCGCGGATTAACGCAGATCCTCGCAGATGGCGCACGCTTTTGGAGTCGGTCCGACATGTCTGGATCGCCGCTTTTGATTGCCGGAAGCGCGTAGCTCCACGTCCGCTTTGGAGTGCGGTGACTTGTCACCGCTTTAGATCACCGACAGCGCGAGCAAGACTCATCCACAGATACGCAGATTTCACAGATCAGATCGAAACAGCAGCCCAACCGTGATGGACCACTCCCCGCGTTAGTACCCCGAGCGTCAGCGAGGGGATCCTAACCTCAACCTCTCCCTGAAATACCTCAGACAGGATTTACATGATTTACTGCGGATATGGTTCCAGGCCCGAAGGGCCGGCATTGAGTAGCCGCGGCCGTCAGGCCGCGGATCAATGTTCATCAGACAACCGAGCGCCGAAGGTGCGGCATTTCAATGAAAAATTCTCTCAGACACGATGACTGAGTGCGTACAGTTGTTCGTTACTGGGCAATCCTGACTAATATTTCAGCCGCGGATTAACGCGGACGCTGAACCACGCTGTTCACATATTAACTAGATTTAGTTTTCTGATACGCAAAGCTACTCAGCAGATGTAACAACCGGCCGCTTTTCGGCACCCAATCGTGCGGGCGAATCAAGAACCATTGGTCGTATTTAGGAACTTTGATTTGTAAGGCGTCCGCCACCATTGCAGCAAGTGCTCCTTTCGCTCCCTTAGCCAACCATAGTTCTCCCTTCGAATTTAGGGAAAGGAGGGAACCCTTCTTGGAGAGGGGATGCTGCATCGAGAACGCGCACGATTTACCCCGGCCCCAGTTCACTGAATAGCCGAAGTGAGGTGCGGCATCAAGAACGATCTGAAGGGCCTGCAGTTGCACAGGCGAAAGAGTTACTGCAGCCTGCGCAAAAAGTTTCTCGCGATTGCAATGACGGTCGGATCGCGCCGCTGGAATACGGATTGTGGTTGAACCTCGACCCTCGAATGTCAGCGGTACGCCATCCTCCAGGCAGAACTTTAAGGAATCATCACGATATTGACGACTGCATTGGGGACACGTTTTCACAGTCCTTCCTCCGTTTCTTTAAACATCTATCTTGCTGGTTTTCACTTGTCGGCGCAGAGTCAGTTGCATATCATAGCGCCGCTCTTACGTCCCGTCGCTCCCGAGCGAAAATCTCAGTCTCACGGAGTCTCACATGCCCGCTCAGAAATATTCCGTAAATCAACATCCGATTCAGACTTTGCTTACCTGGATAACGGAAAAAGAAATAGCCATTCCAGAAATTCAGCGTCCGTTTGTCTGGGACGCCACCAAGGTCCGCGACTTAATGGATTCGCTCCTAAATGGATTTCCGATTGGCTATCTGATTGCGTGGCGCAACCCGAACGTGCGGCTCAAGGACGGCACGACTTCATCCGGCAAGCGCATTCTTATTGACGGCCAACAGCGGATCACGGCTCTAACCGCTGCCTTGCTGGGATGGCCGGTCGTTAACAAGGACTATGAGAAAGCCCGCATCAAAATCGCTTTCCATCCGGTCGATAAGACATTTGAAGTATCGAACCCGGCAATTCTAAAGAACAAGGCGTGGCTCGCTGACATCTCTGAGTCGCTGTCGCCAAACACCGAAGTACCGGACTTAGTCGACCAATATTGTGAACTCAATCCGGAGGCAAACAAGAATGAGATTTATCGAAGCATCGAGGCGCTCCGGGGCATCGTCAACAATCCCATCGGTCTCATAGAACTTAACTCAGACATCGACATCGAAACGGTTACGGAAATCTTCATTCGCATCAATTCGCAGGGCACGGTCCTTAGCCAAGCTGATTTTGCTATGTCCAAAATCGCCGCCAATGAGAAGTATGGCGGCAACACTCTGCGGAAGATCATTGATTACTTCTGCCACCTTGCCGTAGCTCCTGAGTTCTACGATCACATTGTCGAAGTGGATAAGGAATTTGCCGGCAACAAGTATTTGCAGTCTATGGCGTGGCTCAGAAACGAGAACGACGATCTTTATGATCCCTCATACACAGACATGCTTCGCGTTGCCTTCACCTCCGAATTCAAACGCGGCAAGCTCCAGGATTTGGTCGCACTATTGTCAGGCAGAAACTTCGAAACACGGGATTATGAGGAGTCAATTGCCGAGACGTCGTTCCAGAGACTTGAAAAAGGCACGCTTAACTTCATCAACGAAACCAACTTCAAACGGTTTCTAATGATTCTACGTTCGGCTGGCTTCATCGACTCGTCGCTTACTCGTTCGCAGAACGCGCTGAACTTTGCCTATATCCTTTACCTAACTCTCCGCGAGAAGAAAGAGTATTCAGGCAAGATCGAGTCGTACGTTCGCCGGTGGTATGTGATGTCGATTATCTCAGGCCGCCATGTTGGTAGTTTTGAGTCAGCCTTTGATTCGGACATTAGGCGGATTGATGAAGTTGGTTTCGGGCCCTACTTCGAAAATGTCGAGAAGGCCGAACTCTCAGACGCGCGTTGGAACTCTGGTCTGCCGCAACAGTTGAATACGTCAGTCGCCAGCAGCCCGCTGTTCAGGTTGTTTCTCGCAGCCCAGGTGAAATTAGGAGACAAAGGCTTTTTGTCTAGAGACATAACCGTGGCCGATCTGATACGACATCGTGGCGATGTACATCACATCTATCCTCGCGGGTACATGAAAGCAAAAGGCCAGAATCGAAGCCGCTACAACCAGATTGCTAACTTCGTCATGATGCAGAGCGAAATAAACATCTCCATTGGAAACAAGTCGCCGAAAGATTACTTCACCAAACTGTCCGATCAATGCTCGGGCGGCAAACTAAAGTACGGCGCCATCTGCGATCCCGATGAGCTCAAAGAAAACTTCAAGATGAACTGTATTCCAGGTGGTATGGAAGAGCGGGAGCTTGAACACTACGACGATTTTCTCGAAGAACGGCGGAAATTAATGGCGAAGAGGATCAGAGACTATTATCGCGCTCTATAACGCGCAAGTGGTGCCGACATGATTCCAATATACGAACAAGGAACAGGTCGCGGGATTGGGCATACGTTTCGATCTTTCCAAGAGAGATTCGAACGAATATGTCATGAGCATTTGGCGCGAGGGCGCGCCCGCGCTTTTGCCTTCATCTTCTACAATTTCACAAATGCCGACCTTCAACTAATCCTCAGAGATCAAGGCGCTTTCGCAAAACTAGACCGATTATCTGGAAAAGATCTGAGTATCTTTTATCCTCATAGTGGAACTTCCCACACGGTCAGGTCCTTTAATTCACACTTCTTGGCAACGCTGGGTATTTCGGAGACCGGCTCACTGCCCTGCATTGTCTTCTTCAGGGTCTCCAAGGACGCAATCGAGGATCTCAGGGTCGCAGAGCTAGACAAGTGCGGACTTGATTCATGGCTTTCAAGAGCTGTACGTTGAGGTCGACTCCTATATTCGCGAGGCAAAAAGCAATGCGAACCCCCAAGAGTCAAAGGCATTGAGATGGCTTAAAGGAAGTACCAAGCTTATTAGTATCGAGGTTTTTCGTGCTGCTTTGAAAACGCGGTCTCGATTTCTTCTAGTGGATTTTGTTGGGATCCCAAAAAGGCAAAATGCCGAGTTATTCTTCAACAGAGTCACCTTCGACAACTCCCAACAATGTGAGCATGTATCTTAAGAGTTCTTCGCCGGAATAGTCATAGCGAAGATATCCATCCATCATCAGCACCACCAGCGGCTGAACTGACTGGAGGGAGACATGAAACTTGTCATCACCGGTGCGTTCTAGGAAGTCTCCCTCGAGCCGCTCTAAATCTCGAACAACTTGAGAATCAGTATCTAAGCGACGTTCAAAACCATATTTGTAATATTCCTGTTCATCCTCATCTACGTATTCTTCATTATCTGTATCATTCTCGAAATAGAGGTCCTGTGTTTTGTCGGGCAAGCCCGGAAATGTCCGCTGAATAAAATCTGAGTGCAGAACTTCGTCAGCCGTTACCGTGGACTTGTCGGAATACAGTTCTAACCATATCAGAAAGATCAATACGGTTGTTTCTGTAGGAGACAAACGCCCGACTAGGTTTATCGCCTCTTTGAAGACAATGTCCTCATTACCAAATCGGCTTCTTATTAGGACATCGATTTGGATGGAGTTAAGACTTAGGAATGCGATTGCAAACTCAGGTTCAATAATTCGCGTCTTCGGAACTAGTTCGAACTGTCGAATTACATTCTTAACTTTCTCCTTGCGACTCTTGTCAAGCGTTAATCGTTTTTGGGCTTTGTCTTTGGCAGCAATGCTCCAACATAGAACGATGTAATAGTCTTTAAGCGCATCGCCGTACAGGCGCTCCGAATCGAAGTGCTGGGCTTTTAGTATCTTTAGATGGTCCGCTTGAGAGAGATCCCATTCCGCCTTTATTTGAAAGCATGTGAACTCCTTCTTAGTGTCGACGCGTTCGCTAAGTAGCACATCAGTCCCTTCATCCTTAAGCCCCTGTATGTCATAGACCACGCGATTGTATTTACCGAATGCGCTAAAAACTGCGTCTACCTGTTGTCGAAATCGTTCGCAGATATCATCGTGTTTCCATCGTTTGAATCTTTCAGTTTCCGCTGGCTCGGCACGTCTAGCTTGGAGAAGGTCGGTCAGTATTTCCGTATATTGTGACACTGGTCGCTATGCCCCCAAAAAGATCTCATCGATCCACTCACTCAGCTGCCGGTCAATTCGTCGCCGCTGACCAGTCGCAATCATGTCGAGCAACAGAATGATTCGTTCGTCGTCAAGAGGTACAATTAGCCCACGATCATCTTGAAATGTATCTCGGCAGCGTTTTATGAAGAGCAATCGATCTTCAAACTCACGGCAGCAAATGAATCCTACTTTTCCGCGAGCCGGCGAAAACCGTCCCGCAATCTGATCAAGTTCTGGGTTCGCTATTTGAGTTGAATAATTCTTGCACTCAATAGGGACAAATGAACAAGGAATCCGCCGGACGCTATGGAGTCTGTGGAAGATCCCACCGCGCGCGCCGTTCTCCATCAAGATATCAATTCGTTTTCTTCCTTCGTGTATCTCTCGTTCCTTTTTCGGGGCCAATAATTGCGGAAAGAAGAGAAATTCAAGAACGCCTATCATTACAGCATGGTATTCAGACGCCTGCTTGTTGCCCTTCGAAATCGACTTGAGCACCTCGATCAGAGCGTTCGCAATGACTGGTTCGTCTTCGTCCCGAATCTCTGAACCGCCGCGTCGTTCCCAATTTGTAAGATGATCTCTGTACCTTTCAAGTACTTCTGGGTGGGCTCTCGAAAACTCATAAAGAAACCCTTTCGTGCATGGAAATTGCTTTTCCAGATCGCTCTTGTAAACGACACGTTTTCCGTTCTTTAAAGCGCGTACCAAACTGGAGCCGGTGGACAGCGCTTCGGCCTGCAAGTAATCAAGCACGAAATGTCGATAGTATTGTTGATGGTCATAAGTTGGAATGGCCCTCACAAAAGCCTTCGGAACTAATAATATGTGCCGATTTTTCCAGACCGGCATTGGCGCATATCGCGCCTGCCATTCCATCGTCTCGGCATTAAAAACGGGCGGCAAAGCAACTTCAGTTAAGGGGACGCTATGCAAGTTGCATTGCTCCTGAGTGTAAGCGACTAGGTGCTCTCTTATGATGTTCGTCGCTAAATCTGAAAGCTTGTCACGACCGATCCCCTCGATCATCAATTCGCATTCTTCTAGCGATGTAAGGAACCCCGTTTTTACAGCAGACGAATCCCGCAAGGCCGCAAATATCTGCCGCGCCTGCATTGGCCCAATTCCCGCCCCCTGCGATCGCTTTTGCGACAAACCTAAGTGGGTTTCGTTTGGTTCGCGGAGGTGCAGTAATAGGTCTTGAGCTCTGTTCGTATTGCCGGATCGAATCGAATCCACAATCTCTTGAAAGAATGCCAGCAAAGTGACGTGTGCTTGCTGGGACATTTCATCAAGCCTTTGACTAATTGCAAAAGGATCCACGCACAGCCAAATGTCGGTGTGCAAGGGGACGTCTACGAAGTCCAATTGTGATTGGGTCTTATTGAGAGCGAAAGCTTGAGAGAACTTAGGCATGGATTCAACCAACTCGCGCCTTACGTGACTTATCCTTGTCCTTCCGGTTTTGGGCAGCGTTTTGAGAAGCACGTATCCGCTCCAGCAAAACTGATGCGGGTTCGTCGTTGGGGTCCTGGGGGACCAGTTCGCCACGGAAGGCTTTGGCGAGGATGGATTGGGTGAGCTTGTCGACGTGCGCTTTCGCCTTGCGGTAACGCGCTTCCAGTGCGTCGGCGGTTTTGAAGAGTGCTTCGACGCGGCGGACGATTTCTTGCTGTTCAGCAAATGGTGGAATTAGGATTGTTAGAGCTTCAACATCACCTACTCGTAAATGCTTGACACCAGAACCCACCGAATTCTCATCGACCCTCGATAGGAAAATCGGATCTCGAAGGGCATATGAGACGTATTTCGGATCAACCAAGTCATCAAAGAACCGGAGCAACATTGTTCTTTGGCCCATGCACAATTGAAAACCTTCTGGAATAAGTGCTGATTCACCCATCGGTGCTTCTCGGGTAAAAAGTATGTCGCCACCACGAGGAGGACACCTGCGCGACCAGTATTCATATGTTTCTTTAGAAACATACTTCAATTGATTGGTCAATAAACGTCCGTTCTTTATGTTGGTTGTGCGAACGAGTGGGATGCCCTCCTTTACATAGGGCGCGGTCTTGTTGTGACAGTCAACGACGATCCAGGAAGATTTCAAAAGGCTTGCCCAGCTCCAATCTTTAGGAATGTTGATTTCGGTTGGAATCTCAAAAGAATGATTCGCTAGTTTGGCTTTTAGTCTTCTGGCCTCTGGGTTGGTCTTTATCTCGGCCTTGAGCCACTCGTTCCTTCTCGCGCACACTCTCTGTAGAAGTTCACCCGCGGGTTGAAGCTTAGAAGCCGGTTTTCGCCAATCAACGGTTAGTCGTCCCGAACACGCCTCCGCGAGAACGGATTGCCGAAACCGTTTGAGGATGTCCGGAATGGTTGCGAGTCGCGCTTGCACCGCGTGCATACGGCTCAACAACTTCTCCAATTTCGCCACGATTCGGCGTTGTTCGTCGAGGGGAGCTAAGACGAACGGAACTTCCGAAAGCTTCTTTTGATTGATAGAAACTTGATTGACGGCGTGTCCGACCCTTTTCCTTACCTCTTCTCGAAAAAAATTAGAGAGCATGAAGTAATGGGCGAATTTCGGATGGATGTGCTCATGCCCGCGACGTAACCGAAGCAGGTTCATGCCGTGAATCAGAGTTTCTGGCTTGCCTTCGTATAGAGCAGTTTTCCCAACATGCTCGAAACTGTTTATGTGGCTGAATGCAATGTCGCCTTCTTGATATCCGTAGGCTTCGACTAACCCGTCAGAAGGACTTTCAATGTGCTGAATCCTGTTCAAGTCGAATTTATTCTTCTGGATGGTTTCGATTCTTGAAACAGGAATACCGCTGGCAAGCTTGTTTTGCGTTGCAGTAGTTCCATTCTTGATTTCAAGGAAGCACTCGCCAACCGTCGTGGCTTGCCATGCGTCCGGTAATTCACTCATGCCGCGACTGCTTCCTCTTTGTCAATCAAAGTCAGAATCTCTCTTAAATCATCAACCACCGTTTCTAGTTCCGTAATCGCCTCGGCTGCCAGGTCCTGCGGTTCGGGCAAGTCTTCGGCGTCTTCGAGCGAATCATCCTTGAGCCAGGTGATGTCCAGCTTGTAATCACGCTTCGTGATTTCACTGATGGAGAATTTGCGGAAGCGACCTTCCTCGCCGAGATCCTTTCGTTTACTTCGCCCGTTTGGATCGTCGCCGTAATATTTTTCAAATTGGGCGAAGTGCGCCGGTGTGAGCGGCCGGTCTTTCTTTGTGATGCCGGGCACGTTCGAGCGCGCGTCGAATATCCACGTGTTCTCGGTCGAGTAGCCTTTCTGGAAGAAGATGACATTAGCCTTCACGCCTTGACTGTACGGCGTGAATGTTCCGCGCGGCAGGCGCAAGATCGTATGCAGGTTGCAATCCTGCATTAGTATCTCGAACACCTCTCCCGCTTTGCTTTCAAATAAGCAGTTATCAGGAAGCACGACGGCGGCACCGCCGCCGGGTTTCAGAATCGTCAGGATATGCTGCAAGAAGTTCAATTGTTTGTTCGAGGTCTCGATGGTGAAATCTTCGCGATCAGGAGCTTGATTTGCTCCTCTGGTGCCGAATGGTGGATTGGTTAAGACCACATCAAAGCGACGGCTACTCGGCACCTGATAGATTGCATCGCCCAGAGAAATCTCAGGTTCGAGACCATGAAGATAAAGATTCATTGAGGCAAGGCGGCGCGGGCGTTCGACGAGATCCTGGCCGTAGTAGGTTTTGTGCTTTACGCGCTTGGCGACATCGCGCTCCA
>Ga0157378_10002742_pt1 | contig 15689 bp, 14 predicted proteins | sample M65metaG_FD_115309 | JGI IMG/M metagenome (GOLD analysis project Ga0157378, IMG submission 115309) | Miscanthus rhizosphere microbial communities from Kellogg Biological Station, Michigan, USA - M6-5 metaG | ecosystem: Host-associated > Plants > Roots > Rhizosphere > Soil | place: USA: Michigan...
CTGGTCGCCTTGGAAGCGCCTTATGCTGCACCTAGGCGCGAACCTTACCGGCACGAATGGCTCAGTGTTGATTCTCAGTCCTAACGCACCGTCGGGGCCGCTCAATTCATTTTGGGCTCAGCCTGTCGCGGGCTTCGAATATGAGTTTGCAAAAGGATGGACCGGAAAGGCCTATTGGGGTTATCACGGCTATCACGAAGATGAGACTGCCCAATCGCCTCAGGACTTTTTCGTTCCGCGCAACTTTCATGCAAATTTGGTCACCCTTTCTGTTAGGTATGCGTTTTGAAGGAATCTCGATTCTAGTTTAGGAGAAACCTGCACGATGAAAACCAAATCGATGTCGAAAATAACTTGTGTCGCGACTATTGTTGTTGCTGCACTTCTGCTCTGCACCGGGACCAGGGCGGACGACAAGAGCGCGGCAACTTACAAAGCGAAATGCGCGACATGCCACGGCGCCGACGGAAAAGGCGATACGCCTGCCGGCAAGAGTACCAAAGTGCGTAGTTTCGCGGACGCGGAGGTAGTCAAGGCGAGCGACGACGATCTCGCCGGGATCATCGAAAAGGGCAAAGCGAAGATGCCCGGCTATGGCAAGAGCATGAAGCCGGACGAAATCAAAGACATGGTGGCCTACATTCGTAGCTTGGCAAAATGACCCTACCGAAAGGCCCTCGAGGCGAGAGGACCGCACGATTCCGGTCGCAGTCAGACCTGTGAGATGACAATGCCTACTCCTTTGCCAGTTATTCTGATCGGACTGACCATTGCTCTGATCGCCGTATTCGTCTTTCGCCCGCAAATCACGCAGACGCTAGCTGGGAAAATGGCAGCATTTCTGGCCTTATTTGCCCTGCCGGTTCTTTGTGCGGGAATGGGAGCGTCGAGCGAACTCGTGCACGCCAAGAGTACAAAGTTCTGTCTTTCGTGTCACATCATGAAACCGTACGGCCAGAGTCTTCGCGTGGATGACCCCACCCATTTGGCGGCAGCACATTTTCAAAACCGCCGTGTGTCTCCGGACGATGCTTGCTACACATGCCACACGAATTACGCAATGTTCGGCGGCATTAAGGCCAAGCTGGGGGGCCTGAAACACATCTATGTCTATTACCTGGGGACACCCCCTTCGCCTGAAAACATCAAGCTCTATGAGCCGTACAACAATCGCGAGTGCTTGCATTGCCATGCGGGCGCGCGTTCCTTCGAAGAAGGAGCCGTCCACACAGCCGACCCGGAGCTGCTACCTGCGCTTAAAACGAATAAGGTGTCGTGCATATCAAGCGGCTGCCATGAAGTCGTGCACGATGTGAAGAACCTAAAAAATGCCACATTCTGGAAAGGGGCTAGCTGATGCTGAGTACGAATGCATTTGACCGAAAGCTGCAAATTTCTGGAATGATCCTCATCGTGGGCCTCGTTGTCGAAGGCCTTTGCCTACTGAGTGGCAGTCCGATCGGATTTATCTTGTTTGTAGGTTTTGGCGGCCTTCTCATTGCCATGGGCATGCTCTACTACCTCTATTCGCTGGCCTCGACCGCATCTTCACGGTGAAATTGGACGCCCATTCTTGATTATCTCCGGCGGTTCTCGCGGCTCGATTCGGAGCGCCCTTTCGAGCTTACCCGCGGAACGAGGGCCAGGGCAGTAGCCGCTTAGAACCACCAGTTCTGCAGGACGCACATGCACTTGCCCTGGAGTTTTCGTCATGCGAATTCGCAGGGCCGCGACAGGTACTGCATCCCCCGGTGTTTCGTGCGATCATCGCCACCACCTCTTTCGTCCTATCCTTCGGCACGTTGAAGTCTTTCAATACATTCAAAGCGATGTCTTCGTGTGGGATGGCGTTGTCACTGTACTTGGTAAGAAACTCTTTGATGACGCGAGGTTTGAGCAGTGCTTCCCGCTTACCGCCCAGCGTGTCCGTTTCTGTTTTGGGCTTTAGAATTTTCAAAGCAAGAGGCGTAATCGAAAGCTGCGCTGCCTTCCATCCTACAACGTCTGCTGAGACACCCCATCGTTCTGCTGTCCCGATTGCACCGTAGTGCTTCTCTTCGAATCTAGCCGTGTCGGTCTCCTGACGCATCGGTTCATTCCGGGTTCACGTTGATTAAACATCCAAGCCGCAGCGCCTTTCGGATCCGTGGTCGACGGCTGCGCGTTGCGTTGCGCGCCCCCGTGGGCCGGACGCAAATTGGTGGCCAGGCATCCGCGCGTCGCGAGCGATGCCTGTCACTTCTGCCAGTACTGAATGCCACGTCTTCAACGGTAGTCTCTGGCCGTCTGTAATGTGAAGCAACTGATACGACCGATGGGCGTCCAGAAGCTGATTAACGTTGTGGTCTTCGCGCTGGCATGGGGCCGGCTATCACCTCTCGAAATCATCTCCACCAGGAGCAGTGCCGCATGAGCGATACGCTTCCCATCATTTACGTGGCCAGGCACGGAGAAACCGCATGGAGCCTCACGGGCCAACATACCGGACGAACTGATTTACCGTTGACGGAACACGGCGAGCACAACGCGCGAAGCCTGGCGCCGCGACTCCAAGGAATGAAGTTCGTTAAGGTACTCACCAGCCCCTTGCAGCGTGCCGTCCGCACCTGCGAATTGGCTGGATTCGGATCGGTGGCAGAGATCGATCCCGACCTGCTGGAGTGGGACTATGGTGAATATGAAGGCCGCCGCGGGGACGATATCCGCAAGGAACGACCAGACTGGAATCTATTCCGTGACGGTTGTCCCGGCGGAGAGTCACCACATCAAGTCGCCGCCAGAGCGAACCGGGTAGTAGGCCGCGTGAGGGCGATAGCGGGGGACGTACTGCTTTTTTCGAGCGGGCATTTCATTCGAGTTCTGGCCACAAGCTGGCTCGACCTCGAGCCCACGGTAAACAGCAGGCGCTTTATGCTGAGCACTGCGAGCCTGAGTGCATTGGGTTATGAAGAGAGCCTTTCCCGACCAGTGATCCGATTATGGAACGACACTCATCACGTGGCAGCGTGAGTTTGCAGCTGTCCCAGCCGGGCAAGTGTAGCGGATATATTGACCGTATATGGGATATAGAATACGTTAATACTTGACATCGTGCTGCGACCCGCCCGGCGTACCCCGACAACCTGCAGTGACCAGCAGGATGCGGGTTCGTGGCGTCTACGAATCTCTTTGAGGGTAGAGGAGATCCAGAGGCTCATTGAATCGTCCAAGCTTGAGAAAGCGCAGACCAGGTCAACAAAGCATACGTTGCAACACCCGGCGAGCATCAGCGCATGGGAATCGATTACTCGGGCGCGGAGACCGCCAATTCCAGCCTGAGGATTGCGTGTTTATGAAGCGGATCAGCCGGATAGCGCCACCGAACTCAGGACCATAGTGGGCAGAAAATACATTCGAAACGTCGGGCAATTGCAAAGCGGTTGGTCGGTCAATCATTTGTGACTTTGCGACTATTTGTATTCTTTTATCTGTCAGGTTTGACAGTAGGCAAAATCAATCGACACCTCTAGCATCCGGCGGGAGCTGAAATATTGAAGTACTTGGTTCCTGCGGCGAGGTTCTTGAGGTAACACTCGAGATGATGTTTGGGAATTTCGGCTACGCTCTGCTCGACAGTACTTTCGTAGGCCATAGATTACGTAAGCGGTCTCAACGTTGCTCTTTAAACAGGTTCGAGGAGACGCGATGAAAGCGACACAACTACTTTACAATTTGGGCCAGAGCATCTGGCTCGACAATATCACTCGCGACTTGCTCAGCAGCGGCAGCCTCGGTCGCTATATAGCCGAACTGTCGGTGACGGGCCTCACTTCGAACCCTACGATTTTTGACAACGCCATTAAGAACAGCACAGCCTACGACGACGCCATACGTGAAAAACTTGAGAAGGGCAAGTCAGGCGAAGGGCTGTTCTTCGAACTGGCGATAGACGACCTTAGGGCAGCTGCTGACCTGTTCCGGCCAATTTACGATCGGACAAACGGTGTGGATGGATGGGTGTCGCTCGAGGTTTCGCCGCTTCTTGCTTACGACACGGCCAGCAGTCTCGCAGCCGCCAAAGAGCTGTTTGCCCGCGCCGGGCGCCCTAATCTGTTCATCAAGATTCCCGGCACCAAGGAAGGCCTGCCCGCCATCGAGGAGGCCATCTTTGCGGGCATACCCGTAAACGTCACCCTTTTGTTTTCGCGTGAGCACTATCTGGCGGCGGCTGAGGCATTCCTTCGGGGCATCGAGCGGCGCATCGACGCGGGACTTAGGCCCGGTGTCGGCTCCGTTGCTTCCGTTTTTGTCAGCAGGTGGGATGGTGCCGTGAAAGGCAAAGTCCCTGCTGAACTTACTAATCGACTTGGCATCGCAATCGCTGAACGTACCTACAAGGCGTGCCGTGCGCTGCTCGGCTCCCCGCGCTGGCAGCGCGTTTACAATGCTGGCGCGTACCCGCAACGCCTATTGTGGGCGAGCACGGGTACGAAGGATCCCACGGCGTCTGACATCCTTTACATCAAGGCCCTCGCTGCGCCTTTCACGGTGAACACGATGCCCGAGGCTACCTTGAAAGCACTTGCCAATCACAATGAACTCGGTTCGATCCTGCCGGCCGACGGCGGTGACTGTGAAGAAGTCTTGGCGCAATTCGCAAAGGCTGGCATTGATGTCGAAGCCTTGGCTGCCCAACTTCAGGACGAAGGTGCGAAGTCGTTCGTCAAGTCCTGGAATGAGTTGATGGCAGTGACCTCGTCCAAGACCGCCGTGCTCAAGAAGGCTGCGGGCAATTAAACCTTGCGCGCTACTCGCCTCGAACATCAAACGCGGGAGCCGCAGAGTTCTTCGCAAAACGGGAGGCCTTGTAATGAACGTGTTGGTCGTTGATATCGGTGGGTCTAACGTCAAGGTTTTTGCAACCGGGCAAAAGGAGCCCCGTAAGTTTCCGTCGGGGCCGAAAATGACGCCCAAGCAAATGGTTTCTGGGGTCAAGAAGATTGCAAGCGATTGGAAGTATGACGTGGTTTCGATTGGATATCCGGGCCTGGTTCTCAGGGGCAAGCCAGTCGCTGAACCACATAACCTCGGGAAGGCGTGGGTCGGGTTCAATTTCAAATCTGCGTTTGGCTGCCCGGTGAAGATCATTAATGATGCTGCCATGCAAGCCCTGGGGAGCTACAGAAGCGGATTGATGCTCTTCCTGGGTTTGGGAACCGGGCTGGGTTCCGCCCTCGTCGATGAAGGCATCGTGGTACCTATGGAACTTGGCCATCTTTCCTGCAAGGGGGGGACTTACGAAGACTACGTCGGCCTCCGGGGGTTGAAGCGCTTCGGTAAGAAAAAATGGAAGCGTTATGTGGCATACGGAGTGGCCAGGCTGGTTGACGCTCTGCATCCTGACGATATTGTTCTTGGTGGAGGGAACTCCAAGAAACTGAAACACCTGCCGCCTGGTTGCCGAAGAGGAGACAACGCCAACGCGTTCCTCGGCGGTTTTCGCCTCTGGGAAGATGCAAAAAATGGCCGGCCCTCCACACGGACCAAAAACCGATCAAAGTAGAAAAACAAAAGGAGCACGAGCCATGGCATCAAGCCCAACGCCAATCACGAAACGCCCGGGCATCGAACCACTGACCAAACGTAAAGCGTGGAAAGCTTTACAAACGCACCATAGTAAGGTTGGCGAGTTACATCTCCGTCAGCTCTTTGCGGAAGACCCGAAGCGCGGCGAACGGATGACGGCGGAAGCCGCGGGACTCTTCTTGGATTACTCCAAGAATCGAATCACCGACCAAACGCTCGAGCTTCTCATCCAGCTCGCCGAGGAATCCGGCCTTCGAGACCGCATCGAAGCCATGTTCCGGGGAGACAAAATCAATATCACGGAGAATCGAGCGGTCTTGCATGTGGCACTGCGCGCCCCTAAGGGAAAATACATCGTCGTTGATGGTGAGAACATAGTTCCCCAGGTGCACACCGTACTCGGCAAGATGGCGGACTTTTCGAACCGTGTCCGCAGCGGAGAATGGAAAGGCCACACAGGCAAGCGCATTCGCAACATTGTAAACATCGGAATTGGCGGCTCAGACCTTGGGCCGGTTATGGCCTATGAGGCACTCAGGCATTACAGCGAACGCGCGCTGACGTTTCGATTCGTTTCGAACGTCGATGGCACTGACTTTGCCGAAGCCGTTTACGACCTGAGTCCATCGGAGACTCTGTTCATCGTTTCGTCGAAGACCTTCACGACGCTCGAGACGATGACCAACGCCCACACGGCTCGTGCCTGGTCACTGAGGGGCTTTGATGGCGACGAAAAGTCGGTTGCCAAACATTTTGTCGCTGTCTCCACGAACGCAATGGAAGTTGCGAAATTCGGAATTGATACCGCCAACATGTTCGGCTTCTGGGATTGGGTCGGCGGGCGTTATTCGATGGATTCCGCCATCGGGCTCTCCACAATGTTGGCCATCGGCCCTGAAAACTTCCGCGCCATGCTGGATGGCTTCCACGAGATGGACGAGCACTTCCGCACTGCGCCCTTCGAACAAAACCTGCCGGTGCTGATGGGTCTGCTCGGCCTCTGGTACAACGACTTCTTCGGCGCACAGACCATTGCCGTTTTTCCCTACGAACAATATCTGAAGCGCTTTCCGGCCTATCTGCAGCAACTGACCATGGAAAGCAACGGCAAACACGTCACGCTCGATGGGGATGCAGCCGACTATCAGACCGGACCGATTTACTGGGGCGAGCCAGGTACCAACGGTCAGCACTCCTTCTACCAGTTAGTTCATCAGGGAACCAGGTTGATCCCTTGCGACTTCATTGCCTTCGGGAAGTCGCTCAATCCGCTTGGCAGGCACCATGACATGCTTCTCGCGAATGTCTGTGCCCAGACAGAAGCACTGGCGTTCGGCAAAACACCGGAGCAGGTGAAGGCCGAGGGAACTCCCGATTGGCTCGTGCCGCATCGCGTATTCGAGGGCAACCGCCCGTCGAATACGATCCTCGCCGAAAAGCTCACGCCTGCGACACTCGGGAAGCTTGTTGCCTTGTATGAGCACTCCGTTTTCACGCAGGGAACCGTCTGGCATATCGACTCGTTCGATCAATGGGGAGTCGAACTCGGCAAGGCCTTGGCCCAGCGCATCATCCCGGAAGTCGAGAGCAAGACAGAGCCGCAGCTTGCGCATGACAGTTCCACGAACAACGTGATCCGGCGCTACCGGAAGCTGAAGGACTCCTCCCAATGACACACGGCTTTAGTAAACCTCTATATATATTGCCTTTCGACCATCGCGGCACGTTCGAGACCAAGATGTTCGGCTGGGAGGGTGCGCTCTCGGCGGAACAGACGTCACAAATTGCAGCCGCCAAGCAGGTGATCTACGACGGTTTCAAGGCTGCTCTGGCTGGCGGTGTCCCGAAGGAAAAAGCCGGCATCCTCGTGGACGAACAGTTCGGTGCCGCTATCCTCCGCGACGCAACCGGGCGGGATTTTGTCACAGCTTGCCCTGCTGAGAAGAGCGGGCAAGAGGAGTTCGATTTCGAATACGGCGATGACTTCGCCGCCCACATCGAGTCCTTCCACCCGACCTTTTGCAAGGTCTTGGTGCGTTACAATCCGGAAGGTGACCAAGCCCTGAACCGTCGGCAGTCGTCCCGCCTGAAGCAGCTGTCGGACTATCTCCACGGCAGTAGCGCGAGCTTGTTTATGTTCGAGTTGCTCGTGCCGCCAGAGAAGGCCCAACTCGACAAAGTCAAGGGCGACAAGAAGTTTTACGACCTGGAGCTTCGCCCTTTGCTGATGGTTAAAGCCATCGAGAAACTTCAGGAGTCGCACGTAGAGCCCGACGTTTGGAAGATTGAAGGGCTTGACCGCCGCGAAGACTGCGCAAAGGTGGTGGCGGCCGCGCGTCGGGACGGCCGCGACAATGTCGGCTGCATCATCCTCGGTCGCGGCGAGGACGACAACAAAGTACGCGAATGGTTGACGACGGCGGCGGGCGTTCCCGGATTTGTGGGTTTCGCTGTGGGACGGACGGACTTTTGGAATCCGCTTGTTGGCTGGTTGGCCAAAGAGATACCGAGGGAAGCTGCTGTTGCCGAGATTGCACGTCGCTACCGTGAGTTTGTGGACGTTTTCGAAAAGGGTCGTGCCACTAGGGCTCATGCGGGGTGAACAAGGAACCCCTGGCATGCCTGGAGCTATACGAATTTTGCATTCGAGAAGGGCGAAGGGAGTTACTTATGCAACTTGGAATGGTTGGTCTTGGAAGGATGGGAGCAAACATGGTTCGGCGGCTTATCAAAGCCGGCCACAATTGCGTGGTTTTCGACAGGTCGCCCCAGGTAGTGAACCAGCTGGTTGAGGAAAAGGCGGTGGGGGCCTCCTCGCTTCCGGAGTTCGTCAAGAAGCTAGAGAAGCCGCGAGCAGTCTGGCTGATGGTACCGGCGGCCGTTGTGGATGCGACGATCACGGACATCCTAAAGCATCTTGAGGCGGGAGATATTCTCATTGACGGCGGGAATTCCTACTACGTGGATGACATTCGTCGCGCGAAAGAATTGGCAAAGAAACAGATCCACTATGTGGATGTGGGTACGAGCGGTGGCGTATGGGGCTTGGATCGCGGCTACTGCATGATGATTGGCGGCGAAAATAAAGTAGTTAAACACCTCGATCCCATTTTCGCTACGCTCGCACCCGGCATCGGTGACATTCAGCGCACTCCAGGGCGTGAGAAAGCGAATGGCACCTCAGAGCAGGGTTATCTGCATTGTGGACCAAATGGCGCGGGTCATTTTGTCAAGATGGTTCATAACGGTATCGAGTACGGCATCATGGCGGCCTACGCTGAGGGGCTCGGCATCCTCCGTTCGGCCAACGTCGGAAAGCATACTCACGAAATCGATGCAGAGACAACGCCCTTGCGTAATCCAGAACACTATCAATATGACCTCCAGCTAGCGGACATTGCTGAGGTGTGGCGGCGCGGAAGTGTCATCGCTTCCTGGCTGCTGGATTTGACGGCCTCCGCCCTACTCGAGGACCCGGCTCTCGCAAAGTTCGCGGGCCGCGTGTCGGACTCGGGCGAAGGACGGTGGACCATCAATGCCGCCATCGATGAGGCCGTGCCGGCGCATGTTCTCACGGCGGCACTATACGAGCGATTCAGTTCGCGTGGCGAAGCCGACTTTGCGAACAAACTCTTGTCGGCGATGCGTTATGAGTTCGGCGGTCACCTTGAGAAAGCCACCACGAAGGGTCAGGCTGCCTGAAAGACATGAATATGGATAAGCCCAATTCGGACGCATTTGTTTTTTTTGGTGCCACTGGCGACCTGGCCTACAAGAAAATCTTTCCGGCGCTGCAGGCCATGGTTAGGCGGGGCCACCTCAACATACCAGTCATCGGTGTGGCTAAGTCCGGGTGGAACACCGACCAGCTCCGTGCTCGGGCGAAGGACAGCCTCGAAAAACACGGAGGTCTCGACCCGGCGGCTTTTGAAAAACTGAGCGGTCTGCTGCGTTATGTAGACGGCGACTACGCCGATGCAGCGACCTTTGCGACGCTAAAAAAGGAGCTCAACGGAGCACAACACCCGGCACACTATCTGGCGATCCCACCCGCGCTTTTCGGACCAGTCGTGCAGAATCTCGAATCCTCGAATTGCGCTGCGGGCGCCCGCGTTATCGTCGAGAAGCCTTTCGGAGATGATCTCGAATCAGCGCAGAAACTTAATCGGATTCTTCTCGGCACCTTCGACGAGAAACACGTCTTTCGAATCGATCATTACCTTGGAAAGCGGCCCGTTCATAACATGGTTGTCTTTCGGTTCGCGAACGCATTCATGGAGTCATTCTGGAACCGTAACTATATTGAAAGCGTGCAGATCACCATGGCGGAAGACTTTGGCATCCAGGGCCGAGGCGGCTTTTACGACCAGACCGGTACGATCCGTGACGTGATTCAGAATCATCTTTTTCAGGTCCTTTGCAACCTGGCCATGGAGCCTCCCGTCAGGACCGACAGTGAATCTATTCGCGACGAAAAGGTTAAGGTGCTGAAGGCCATGCCGCCGCTAGAGGAAAAGGACCTTGTCCGCGGCCAATTCCGGGGCTACCGGAAAGAAAAGGGAGTAGCGCCGGACTCAAAAGTTGAGACCTTTGCGGCTCTTCGACTGTACGTCAATTCGTGGCGATGGAAAGGCGTGCCCTTTTTCATTCGAGCAGGGAAGTGCCTTCCCGTGACGTGCACAGAGGTCGTCGCTCGATTCCGACTACCTCCAACGGTGATACGTGCCAGTGCTCTCGCGCAAAACTATCTACGGTTTCGCATCAGTCCTGAAGTAACTATAGCGCTCGGGATGACGGTTATGGCTTCGGGCGAAGAGATGAACGCTCAATCGGCGGAGATGCTGGCGAGTCGTCACCCTCAGGCGGGTGAGATGGAGGCCTATGAGCGCGTGCTGGGAGAAGCAATGGCGGGAGATGCGACATTGTTTGCCCGTCAGGATTACGTGGAAGAGGCGTGGCGGATTGTCGATCCGGTTTTGAAAAGGATCACCCCCGTCTACGAATATGAGCCGGCCACTTGGGGGCCAAGTGAGGTCGACCAGAGGATCACGCCGGAGGGTGGTTGGCAGAACCCGACAATGGCGGCTGAACCGGCATCCGCTGCCGCAGTTCGCGCGGCGTGACGTGCCAGTCGCCGTTGGTTTTGAGCTTCGTGCGCCGCGAGGTGTGCGTGAATTCCTGCTCTGGGTTTGATTAGGAGAGATGTCTTGATAGTTGAAGTGCTTGCTGATCCTGAGTCGGTCGCGAAAAGGGCAGCAGCGCTCATCGCTGTGGGTGCGCGTGCGGCTAGCGCTGCGCGGGGCCGCTACATCATGGCTGTCAGTGGCGGCCATACGCCGTGGCTAATGTTGCGTGCGTTCGCAAAGGAAGACGTTCCTTGGAAGGCCGTACATGTAGTTCAGGTGGACGAGCGCGTGGCACCTGCGGGCCACGCGGACCGAAACCTTACTCACTTGCACGCGAGCTTGCTTGAGAGCACCCCTTTGCGGCCGGAACAGATCCACGCCATGCCGGTGGATTCCCCCGACCTGGGGGCTGCCACGGAGCTCTACGCTCGGACTCTCTGTGAGATCGCAGGCTCACCGCCTGTGCTTGATCTCGTACATTTGGGCCTCGGACCCGACGGCCACACTGCCTCGCTGGTTCCTGGAGATCCAGTCCTCAACATCACGAACGCAGATGTTGCGCTGACTGGGATCTACCAGGGAAGAATTCGAATGACATTGACCTATCCAATCCTCAATCGTGCTCGTCGCGTTCTATGGCTGGTTACCGGAAGCGAAAAGGTTGCAATGCTTGGTCGCCTGCGCAATGCCGATCAGTCGATTCCGGCTGGGCGAATTTGTTCTCATGACGCTTTGGTGCTGGCCGACCGTGCGGCCGCGGGAGGACCGAGTCCGATCGAGGACGAAGCGAGGGTGAACGCATCACGAGTTGTTTCACAGAACTAAGGTAGAGGAGAGAATATGCGGGTTGGAATCGCTACTGATCACGGTGGACTCAGTTTGAAAGAGGAGTTTGTCTCTCAGCTTCGCGAGGCGGGGCATGAGGTAGTCGATTTCGGCGCTCACAGCCTGAACTCGGGTGACGACTATCCCGACTTCGTTATCCCCCTGGCCAGGGCAGTAGCGGCGGGAAAAGTGGACCGCGGCGTAGCCATCTGCGGCAGCGGGGTCGGCGCATCCGTTTGCGCTAACAAGGTTCCTGGCGTTCGCGCGGGCCTCGTGCATGACCATTTCTCGGCCAAGCAAGGCGTCGAGGACGACCACATGAACATTATTTGTATGGGTGGACGGACGGTGGGACCGTGCGTCGCTTGGGACCTTGTCGAGACATTTCTGGCAGCTGAGTTCAGTCAAGCGGAGCGGCACCTACGGCGCCTGGCCAAGGTGGCATCACTCGAAGAGCAGGTACCAGGCAAACTGAGAGGGGCAGGCACCTCAGCGTGAGAGTCGGGCTCAGCTGGCTCGCGCCCCGTAGTGTCTCTGACGATCGCGGTGAAGTCCTGTCGTCCAGATCTCCGGTTTCAGAAATCGTGCTGCCTCCGATAAGAAGATCACCTAAGAGGAGTTACCTATGAGTGCCACAACGGTTGCCAAGGCGACTATAGATGCAAACGCTGCCCAACTCTCGATCAATACCATCCGGACTCTTTCGATGGACGCGGTCCAGCAGGCTAAGTCCGGCCACCCCGGCACACCAATGGCGCTCGCGCCGCTTGTATACACCCTGTGGAACCGTGTCATGCGCTTTGATCCGCAAGACCCGATCTGGCCTAACCGCGATCGGTTCGTACTCTCCAATGGGCACGCCTCAATGCTGCTATGGTCCATACTCCACCTCACGCAGACCCAAGCGGTGAACGCCGACTACGAAAAGCTGGGCCAGCCCTCGGTGACTCTCGATGATATCCGCCGATTCCGCCAGCTCGACAGCAAAGCACCTGGACATCCCGAATACCATTGGGTTTCAGGCGTTGAAACCACTACAGGTCCGCTTGGGCAAGGCGTCGCTACCAGCGTGGGGATGGCCATCGCCCAGAAATGGCTCGCCAGCCACTACAATCGGCCGGGCTTCGAGATTTTTGATTACAACATTTATGCCGTTTGTGGTGATGGCTGCATGATGGAGGGCGTGGCCTCAGAGGCAGCGTCGCTGGCCGGTCACCTGGGACTCGACAACCTCTGCTGGATCTACGACAACAACCGCATCACCATCGAGGGCAACACCAACATCACCTTCACAGAGGATGTAGCCGCTCGATTCCTGGCGTATGGGTGGAACGTGCTGAGTGTGGGAGATGCCAACGACATCGATCGCATCGAGCATGCTCTTGATGTCTTCCGCAAGACCAAAGGCCGTCCCACTTTCATCGTCCTGGATAGCCACATCGGATACGGTTCACCGAACAAGCAGGACACTGCATCGGCCCACGGCGAACCGCTCGGCGATGAGGAGATCCGTCTCACCAAACGCAGATACGGATGGCCCGAGGATGCCAAGTTCCTTGTGCCTGACGGTGTCTACGAGCACTTTACGGCTGGCGTGGGCACTCGCGGCGCGGAAGCCCACCGCCAGTGGTCGGAACTATTCAATCAGTACCGCACCAATTTTCCCGGGCTTGCCAATGAGATTGAACTCATGCAGCGCCGTGAACTCCCGGAAGAATGGGACCGCAACCTTCCCGTTTTTCCAGCAGACCCCAAGGGTATTGCGGGACGTGATGCTTCCGGCAAAGTTCTGAATATTCTCGCGCAAAACATCCCGTGGTTTCTCGGAGGATCGGCGGATCTTGGACCGTCGAACAAAACAACGCTGACCTATGAAGGTGCAGGAAGTCTGCAAGCGGATACTCCAGGCGGGAAGAACCTGCATTTCGGCATCCGCGAACATGCCATGGCTGCAATCGTAAACGGGCTCTCGCTTTCAAAGCTTAGAGCCTTCGGCGCGACCTTCTTCATTTTTAGTGATTACGCGCGTCCCGCCATTCGCCTCTCAGCCCTCATGGAGCTGCCCACTATCTTCGTTTTCACTCATGAAGCGATGGGTGACGGAGAGGACGGGCCGACACACCAGCCCGTGGAGCATCTCGCTTCTTTACGTGCCATCCCCGGGCTAATCACACTACGTCCCGCGGACGCCAATGAAGTCGTCGAGGCCTACCGCTACATCATGCAACTGCGCCACGAACCTGCAATTCTGGCCTTGTCTCGTCAGCCGCTGCCAACACTGGATCGGACCAAGTATGCCTCAGCTTCGGGGGTAGCACGCGGTGCTTACGTTCTAGCCGATTCTCCGGGAGGAGTACCCGAGGTGATTCTGATTGCCTCGGGCAGTGAAGTCAGTCTCGCCGTGCAGGCCCATGAAAAACTGCTTGGTGAGGGCATTCGCTCACGAGTGGTCTCCATACCTTCCTGGGAAATCTTCGAGCATCAATCGCAGGAATACCAGGATTCCGTCCTGCCACCTGCGGTGAAAGCCCGTGTTGCGGTGGAGCAAGCCTCCAGCTTTGGATGGGAACGCTATGCCGGCAAACCAGGTCGACTTAATTGTATGAAGACATTTGGAGCCTCAGCACCGCTCAAAGAATTGCAACGGAAGTTTGGGTTCGAGCCTGACCAGGTAGTTGCAGCGGCAAAGGCTCTGCTGGGCAGGAACTGAGGGCCACTTGAACCTCTGGGGTCCCATTCTCTCCGGTTTGCGTGGGGCCCGGTGCGGGAGGATTACAACGCCGACGTAGATCGAAAGCTGTCAATTTTAACAGTCGTTTCTTTTCTTACCAGCGGTTAAAAGTACATCGGGCCATATCGGCGGCACTCAGCGAGTAGATGGGTTGTGCCGTGCGGAGGCCATGGTAGGCATAGATGGCGATGAATGGCACAAGAATTGTAATCATCGGTGGGGGCTTTGCGGCGGTCAAATGCGCAAGGACACTAAGAAAAGAATTGTCTCGCGACGATATTCCCATCGTCCTCTTCAGCAAGGAAAACCACATGGTATTCCATCCCCTGTTGGCGGATGTCGCAGGGGGATCCATCCACCCGGATTCTGCCGCGGCGACGCTCCGGCAAATGTTGCCGGGAGTTGAGTGCCGCAGCGAAGACATAAGCCGGGTTGATCTCGCTTCGAGCCAAATTGAATATCAAAACGATCAAGGTCAGATCGAGCGGGTGGACTACGGCCATCTGGTGATTGCCTGCGGCGCCGATAGCAATCTTGGCGTGATTCCTGGGATGAGCGACCATGCGTTTTCTTTCAAAACAATGAAAGATGCGGTCGGCCTGCGCGGTCACGTCATTCAGCAATTGGAGAAGGCTGAGGCGTGCTTGGAATCGGAGCGACGCAAGTTCTATTTGTCGTTCGTAATTATTGGAGGGGGATTCAGCGGGGTCGAACTAGCTGGTGAAATCAATGACTTGATCAGGGAAAGCACCCGCTTCTACCGGAATTTCACCGAAGAGGAAATCAAGATCACGCTGATCCATAGTGGAAACCAGATTCTTCCGGAGGTCAGCCCCACGTTACGGGACTTCGCACTGAAGAAAATGAAACGCTTGGGAGTTGATTTCCTGCTCAATACGAAAGCTTCGTCTGCTACTCCCGAAGGGGTCGGGCTTCCGGACGGTACCATGATTCGCGCAGCCACCGTTGTGTGCACGATCGGGACGACGCCGGCTCGGCTTGTCGAGCATTTAGAAGTTCAGAAGGAGCGAGGCCGCATCGTCACGGACGGTGATATGCGAGTTGCCGGTCTCCCGAATGTTTGGGCGTTGGGCGACTGTGCGTACATCAAGAATGCTTTTGACAATCAGCCTTCCCCGCCCACAGGTCAATTCGCAGAGAGGGAAGGGCAGCAAGCTGCAGCGAACATTGTAAGAGTGCTTCGCGGCCAACCCACGCGACCCTTCTATTTCAAAGCGCTCGGGCAGCTCTGTTCCATTGGCGGTCACCGGGCGGTGGCGGAGATGTTCGGATTTCGCGTTTCTGGATTTTTGGCGTGGTTCTTTTGGCGTAGCGTCTATCTCATGAAGCTGCCTACCTGGTCGCGTCGGATTAAGGTCGGCTCCGACTGGTTCTGGGATTTGATCTTTCCTCGGGAGTTGGGCACTTTGCGTACGAACCAG
>Ga0157378_10002745_pt1 | contig 15681 bp, 14 predicted proteins | sample M65metaG_FD_115309 | JGI IMG/M metagenome (GOLD analysis project Ga0157378, IMG submission 115309) | Miscanthus rhizosphere microbial communities from Kellogg Biological Station, Michigan, USA - M6-5 metaG | ecosystem: Host-associated > Plants > Roots > Rhizosphere > Soil | place: USA: Michigan...
GACAATAGGGCCGATGTATGCCGGTCGCAGTTGAAATAAGCTGCTGTGCCGGGAAAATACACGGCCTGCCGTTTCGCATAAACACATCTGGGTTGTCTCCAAATGTAGTAGCTACTCGTGTGAAGTAATCCGTCAAGACATAGGCTTCTTCAGGAGCACAGTCACCGCTGCAGATAGAACAATCAGAATCGCGCATTACGATGTGCGGCGGCCTTTTCAAATGATGCCGCGATTTTTTCGCCAGTGTCGCTGACTATCTGCCCCTCGTCCAACTTGATAATGCGATCAGCCACATTGTAATAGCGATCATCATGGCTGATTACAAGTATTGTTTTTCCTTTGGCCTTCAACTCTGGAAGCAAGTGCATGTAGAAGATGTTCTTGAAATATGGGTCCTGGTCGGCAGCCCATTCGTCAAACACGTAGATTGGACGATCTTCCAGATACGCAGTTAAAAGCCCAAGGCGCTTCCGTTGGCCCTGCGAAAGCTCCGTAGTGGAAAGCTTTCCGTCTGTAACACTCACCTTATGAGAGAGTTTCAGCTGCTCAAGATATAGTTGTGCTTGACCTTCAACTTCTGGACCAGCCAACCCTAATAGTTGTTCGAAGAGAAAGAAATCGGAAAAAACGGCCGAGAAATGCTGCCGGTACCATTCCACAGTTTCGTCGTTAATCTCCCGGCCATTCAGATAGATGTGTCCTTGCTCCGGCAAATAGAGGCCAGTAATCAGCTTGATTAATGTTGTTTTGCCGCTGCCATTACCCCCGATGATAAAGATCAATTCTCCAGGCCTGAAGGTTAGATCAATAGGACCGAGCACGAACGTTTGAGAATCGCTTTCCACGGTGTAGGAATGGGTAACGGTTCTGAGCTCCAACGTGTTCCATCTAGAATCTGGCTGGCCGGCAGCAGGGGATATCTCCGCTTTCGTGCTGGCCAGAGTCAGGCCCAGTTCGTTCTGCGTTTGCAGGGCCACGCTGGCGCGCCCCAATTGCGGAAGGCTGTTCATGATGACCTGGAGTGGCGTCATCAAGTAGAGAAGAGCCAAAGTATATCCCGTTAAAGTGGGCCCGCTGATGTGGCTCATGGTGGGAAGAAAAAAAAGACAGAGTCCTATCACCACAAATACCAGGATCTGTCCCCAGCTTGCGGCCCCGGAATATAGGCGCAATGCCGAGATATTGTTCTGCTTCAAAGAGACCGCAGTCAGATCGAGGCCGTCTGTCACAAATGCCTCGCGACGGCCTTGGTGGATCTTTAGCTCCTTGATCCCTTGCGTAAGCGCACGCAAGTGCCCAAGCAAAGTTTCTGCATTTTTCCTTGCTGCTCTTAACATCTTGTGGACTTTGATGATCGGGAGTTGGTATGAAGTGATTCCAATCACCATAAAGACAATTACGATGCCAAAAAGGGGCCAGGACAAAGTTCCCATATAGATGAGACAGCCAAGTACCAGCGCAGCATTCACACAAAGCACTGGTATGGCGTTCAATGCAGTGATGATGGTAGGTATGTCGTCGGTCAGAGTGGTAAGGATGCGAGCCGGGCCAAGAATCTCCAGATTACGCAGCGGCGTCGAAAGTATCTGCCGGCACAATTTCATGCGTAACTGATACATTGCATCCTGTCCTAGCTTGGTCAAGAGCACTTCCGAGGAAAAGCGTGCAAACGGCAGCAACACGCACAAGCCCGCAAAGCTCCACATCAGCACGAGGGTGGGATGTCCAGCTTTTAATGCGCTATTAATGGCTGCAAGCAATGCAGCATTGCAGATGCCGCTAAACACTCCCGCTATTACGCTCAGTAACACCGCTCTTCGGGAATGCTGCAAGAAGAACGAAATAATTTTCATTGGAACCTATTTTCTTTTCAATCTGAACGTTTTTGGATTGCTGTCCGCTGGCTTGGAACAGACAAGCTGCTGCCATTAAGAGCAGCACATATCTCTGAAACAGGCCACAACAAATTCTTCATTGTCAATGCCGATTCTTCTATGCTATGAAAAAGTCTTTAGTAGAATACGAACTTAAACTCAGCACAGGGACGCGCTTTCAAATGCAATCCAAAACGGCACTCATTAAGATCGGAACCAGAGCTGATCTCCCAGAACCAGGTAAGGTAAAAGAATTTCTAGCTCGCGGACGTTTCGTGTGTGTAGCAAATGTTGATGGCGAGATATGTGCGATGGATAATGTGTGTCCCCACTGGGGGGGCCCATTGGGCCAGGGCAAGATTGAAAACGGCAAAATCGTTTGCCCCTGGCACGGCTGGCAGTATGATCCAAGGACCGGGAAGACGCCAAGGAAAGCCGATGTGCGCCTTACTATATTCAAGATTGAAATAGAGGGCGACGATGTATTTGTGGAGTTATGACCGCACCACACTTACATCCTAAGTAGTTCCTGATACTGCGATCGCCGCCATAAAGAGCACCAAGCCGGTAGACAGCAACAAAGTAGGGAGCAACCAGCGGCGTGCCGCTTTCTCTAAGCCAATGTGTCCTATCAGTAATGAAATTACAAGACCAAGCATTGCACTGACAAGCAAAACAGATCCAGATCCGAAAGCCCAAAAAATCTTGTGGGCCAATGGGGCTATGATCAAAATGGCCGGTATTCCACTCAACGGCAGCAGGATGTTCTGAGCCGCAGATTTATCCTTCACGATCAATAACAATGCTCCAACTAAGCTGAAAAGCATTGGCCAAAGAAAAAGGTACGTGCCTCCGGGAAAATACAAACTCATAACCACAGTCAGAGCAAGCCAACCGAGACAACTGCCCACCAGCAGATGGAGAGCGCTTATTTTTGTTGACAGTCCTGCATACAAGGCCATGGCGCAGGCTAATCCAAATGCGCAAAAGGCCGATATGTACAGCCCTGGATGGTGCCGCAGACCAAAATGAATCCTGTGCGAATGCGCGGCAAGTACAAGCTGATAGCCAATCCATGCTCCGAGCACTGTGGCAATAACGCCAGCAACCATTCCCAGAAGACCAAACATGCAGCCGCTTATCTGAAGGCGCTGGGTACGGACGCCTATATATATGATGGCGAATGTCATAGCCGCTGCAAGTCCAAGGAAAATGGCGCCGACAAGCCCTGAATATCGCACCAGAACTATTTCAAGCACATCGAAATAAACCACGTTTGCGGACTTGGCTTCTTCTCCAGTTGTGTTCCCAAACTCCTTGGCCAGTTCCAGCATGTAGTCGCCATGATGCTGCAAGCTTCCCGGCTCTACGTTGTCGGTTGAGTCAAACGCAGTGTGGTAGTAAGCAAGTCCGTCAATGAACGCAAAATTTAGTCCTGAGTATCCTGCATGCCGAAACACCGTAAAATCCGTATCGTTTGGCATGCGTTTATAGATCTCGTAAGAAAGCGAATTGGCAACCGGATGAGACGCAGCCTGGCCGAAATGACTGATCAGCCAGCCATTCTGATCACTGGTTTCAAACATGATTGAAGGGCCGCGTACGCCGCGAGCTTCAAAGTTCAAGACAACACCAACGTCCTTTACCCATGGATGCTCCGCAACGAAAGCGCGTGCGCCCATCAAATGAGTTTCTTCCCCGTCAGTGAATAAAAATATGATGTCTCTTTTGAGTTGCGGTAAAGAGTTAAGCGCCCTTGCAGTTTCCAAAAGAGCGGCCACGGCCACACCATCATCGCTGGCCCCTGGGCCGGCCTCAACTGAATCATAATGAGCAACCAGCAGAATTGCTTTTTCCCGGCTGCTCCCTTGCAGACGGGCAACAATATTCTCCAGGGCGCCCTCAATTTCAAAGCCCTGAGCTTCGCCTGTAATCCTTTGCACCTGCGGAGCAAGCCCAGTCTCGCGAAGAGCGCGCAGAATGTAATCTCTTACTGCATCATGTTCAGCAGAGTTTACGGGATGCGGAGCACGGGCGATGACAGAAAGATGCTTCATTGCGCGCGCTGCTGAAAATGCAGAGAGGGGGGCTTGCTCTGACAATGGCCGGGGGGGGCCATCCAGCGCAATTGTGATGAGGGCTAGAGCAACGAAACAGGCAAATACGATCAGGCTTTTGTAGGACCGTTTTTCGCTCTCTGATACTACAAATTCCGGAGAGCGTTGAGGAAGTGATGGAGCGGTTACCATGGGAGTCCCTCTCACCGGGAGATGCGGCATTTGCCGGACATGGCTTTAGCTGCGGACTTATAGAGCGCCGGCAACCTGGCTTAGCTCAAGGTTGCAGGGGTGCGCAGAGCAGTACTCTTCCACGTCAAAAATTCGCTTGGTGCTTAAGTGTTCGTCCAATTCGTTGTGGTCCAGCAGCGTAATGCCCTTCTCCGCCAGCCATTCATCATTGTAGATTTGATCAAGGTAGTTCGCGCCGCTGTCCGGGATGATCGCCACCACGCTCTTGGCCGGCGTCTGCTTCAGCCAGGCGATTGAACCGCACAAGACCAGCCCTGATGATCCGCCCACAAGCAATCCGCTTTCTTTGGCCAGAAGGCGGCACGCTGAGATTGCTTCCTGATCAGACAAAATGCATATTTTATCCAGGATCGAGATGTCCGTGTTGCGGCTGCGCCAACTCAATCCTGAGCCATTCACAAGATAAGAATGGAATGTACCGCCAAAGACAGCAGAGCCTTCCACATCACAGGCAATCACAGTTGTGCCGGGCCTTTTTTCCTTCACTTTACGGCTGATGCCGCATAGATGCCCACCGGTGCTTACGCTGCCAACGACAACATCAGGTTCCAGCGCGGCAACTTCTTCGCCAGTGGAGGCGGCGTGGAATGCCGGATTGTCTTCATTGTCGTATTGGTCAGGCCAGATCGCTCCGGGGTATTGTTCCAGAAGTTGCTTTACCCGTGCGACTCGTGTTTTCTGGTATCCACCGTTCTCATCCGTTTCACGGACTATTTCCATCTCCGCGCCGAATGCCCGGCACCAGCGCACGACTGATGGACTGGTCTTAACGTCAATCACCACGATCACACGAAAACCGTACACGGCCCCCAGCATCGCCAGCGACTTGCCCAGATTACCTGACGTAGACTCAATCAATGTGCCGCCCTTCTTGAGTTTCCCTGTTCGCATGGCAGCCTTCACAAGCCCTAATGCGGTGCGGTCCTTGATGCTGAAACTAGGATTGCAATATTCCAGCTTTACCAGTAGCCGTTTATCTTTCGGAATCAGACTGCTGCTCACCTCTACTACCGGCGTATTCCCAATGCAGTCGGCAAGGCTCTTATAAATTACGCTCTGCATAGTGCCCTCTCTTGAGTGCGGGACAAAACCCTTGAATACTTGGTCCAGCCCTGCTGTGGAGACGAATAAGGTTTCAAATGTGTGGAAGATTGTTGGTATGACAACAACTTATTTGACGGCGGCAGAATCCGCGCCGGCGCTGACCTTTGTCTTATCGCCCCGAAGTTCTCTCAAACGTTCTTTTAGCTCTTCAGTGGTTTGGGTTAAGTACAGCCCTTGATATCTCTTCCCGTCAGCCCGCGAGTAGTCGACCAATAGACCATACTGTTTAAATCCAAAATGCTGCCACCATAAAGCCGCATGAGTGCCCGCCCGAACATCAAGGCAAATCACTTCCCGCTTAAGCTCCTCGCACTTGCAGGCAATTTCCTCGAATGCGCGCAAAGCAAGACCTCCTCCACGGAATGATGGATCGATGGTGCCGCGTGTGAGTTCGACAATATGCTGGTGGTTCGGGGAGGAATTCGGAGTAAGTATTAGCTGCCCCACAATCACTCCGTCCTTATAGGCAACAAGCACGTGGCGATGGCTTGACTCCACGTCCTTATTCAATTGCTGCATCAGGCGACTGCCGGTCTGGTCATCAATAGGGCCTGGAAATCCAATGGTTGTCTCTTCCTCCAAAGTACGATTCATTAAGCGCAAGAGCTGTCGTCCAGTTTCGGAATCCACGTTGTGGAGCCATTCCAACCGGATGTCTGCTGCGGCGCTTCCAGCAGCTTCAAGCAACCATGTGGAAATGGCCTGTTGCCCTTGCGCAAGATGCTGTGCCTTAAGGTAAAATCCGCGGCGTTCACGGTCTGAAATGTTTTCATAGATCAGCTGCCCAATCCCGTACGATGTCCGGCATAGGACCTGGCAACCCGGCTGGGAACGTTTCCTTGCGGCTTTGAGAACGCTCTTTTTATTCCTGAACAGAATCCCAATCACAATAAGGTCGTAATTATGAATGTCGTAATCCGAATTCTCATCGCCTAGCACGGTCACAGCACTACCAACACCATGGCTCTCAACCACTTTTCGCGAGAGCTCAATGGCGCTGGAATCGCGGGCCACGCAATCAACCGGCACACCCGTTTCCGCGTGAAGCAGAAGCGCGCTGATGGAGAGGGCCCCGCTTCCGAGAAACAGAATACGTTGAAAGGCAGTCCGAGAAGTCAGTGCCAGTTCGCGTTTCACCAGCGCCGCAAATCTCTCATAAAGAAAATAGTCCTGTAAAACAAGACCACCTTTTACAAAGCGCTGCGCGAACTGGTCTTCAAGCCGGGTCTGCCAGAAACGATAGGCCTCATTCGTGCGGACCAACGTTTCCGGCGAGATGCCGTCCAGAACAGTCTGGGCCTTTGTCCCATCCTGAGGCGCCGAGAGGACAAATTGCTCCAGCTGCATGATTGCTCCATGCAGCTCGGAGAATTTTTGGTTGTTCTCGCGAACAGCCTCATAGCTTTCGCTTACACGCCTGAGAACCTGAGAGACTGTACCTTCGTCTTGCTCCGGAAAAATGCGGACTGCCACACTCATTTCAACACCTCAGGCCGGAGTCCCGACCGCGACTGGTTCAGAAAGCGTATAACCCTGTGCTTCATAGGCTTGTTGAATTCCATCAAAGAAGCGCCAGAACCTGTCACACGTTCCTTCCACAGCTTCAATCGCTTCTTTCTGCATTTTTTCCGTGGTGCAGATCTCAGACACCAGATCCAGTCCGTCACCAACGTGGTACACATCTTCCACCGCGTGCACGGCAAAAAAGGCCAGGTCCTCGGGCTTCAATCCATACAGCTCCGGGATTAGCTGGTCTTTGGTCTTCCCTGCCTTGGTCTCAAGGCTCTGCCCTTCAGAGGCGATCATGACGGCGGCCGCGCCCATGTGCACCGTTGCCGGGTTTTCACACAGTTGTTTGCGATACTCGACCAAATCAATGGTGGTAGGGAGTGGTACCTCATCCTCTATTTGCTGTTTGGTGAGACCCAAAGCCAAAATGAAGCGCTCCATGAGTTCCATGTGATTCGCAGTCTTTGAAAGCGCGCCTGTCTCTTCTTCATAGAGGTTGACGGCCAAGGCGGTCCTGGATTTCTGGATCGGACAATGGCAATAAATCATTCCCAGATAGCCGGTGAAGGCCCTGGTTAAGTGAAATGCCTGAAGTGACATTTTGCTGACCAGGGGAAGGTTCTTTTTGGGTTTGGCCATCTCTTGAAGCACTGGGTGGTCCAGAGTAAGCCTCTTGTGCAACGTCTGTTCCAGTTTGTTTCTGAATTCCTCTTTGCTTAACATTTTTTATCTCCTTGATTTAATTGCGAGTGAATTTGTGTTGCAACCAATTCCATCGAGTGACTTACTCTGGATATGCCGGATGTTTTATTTACGTGAAATTCTTGCAGGTAGGCTGTGGCGGGATAATCCTCATAGATCTAGCTATTCGTCGATCATGGATGGCCGATCTCGGTAACGAGTCCCGAACGCATGGCCCACTTAAGGTTTGCTGAAGAACATTTTGCGGTCGATTGCACGCGCCCGATAAGATAGCTTGATTACTCTGAGTCGAGCCGGTAACAATGGCTGTTAGGCAGCTACGCTCACTGCAGTTTCGAGAAGACGAGAGATATTTTGATGAAGCACCAGTGATTTTTCTCTGTCGTTCAATTCGGCCAAAGGGCCGTTCTCCGCCGTCACTGCTTCAACAAAATCTTTCTGGGTGCCTTGCAGCCGAAACACTGGAAAGTCCGTCCCAAACATCACTTTATGATTGATTCCCACAGACACCACTTTTTTGACCGCCGTAGCTGCAGGATCATAGCCAAGCGTCGTCTGAAAACCGCTAATATCCAAATAAACGTTAGGCCTGAATCTGCACATCATGATGCACTCTTCCACGAAACTGACTGCGCCATGGGCCAGAATGAAATTCACGGTCGGGAATAGGCGCGCTGCATCGTCAATCAGGAAAGGCGCGGCAAAGTTGAAATCCAAAACCGGTGACGTAGGACCAATATGCAATAGGACAGGAACATGATGGTGCGCACAAAGTTCGTAGTAAGGAAACAATGAGCGGTCACTTGGACTATAACCGCAGGGAGGATATAGCTTGAGCCCGCGAAACCCGAACTCCACCAGTGAGCGCTCGAACAACGTTAGCGAGTCTCTGCCCCAACGCGGATCAATTCCTCCAAACACTTCGAATCTTCCCGGATGGCGCTGCAACACCTCACGATGCTTGTGATATGACTCTTCAATCGTGAGCTTGCAGTCCTTGAGAGCATAAGTGAAGTCTGGAATCAGCAGGACGGTCTTGCTGATTCCACATTCGTCCATCTCCCCAACCAGAGCATCGCACAAGGGGTCCTGCATCTTGCTCATGAACATGGCGGTAAGCTTTTTCGCCGAAACAGGAGCACCTTGCGCCGAAAGCGCAACCACCATATTCGCTACCGATGCCTCGACAAATGACATGGGATTATGCTCTTCAGAAGCAATATGACAGTGGGCATCCACGATCTCAAAAGCGTCGGGTCCCTCGTCTTCAATATTTCTGCTCATGCCTGGCCTACTTGTGCTTTGCTCATGATGTCGCGGGCCGCGCCGATCAGGTCCTCAACGGTCTTGAGCTTGGCAACATTGATCTCAATGCCCAATTGGGCGATATCAATTCCAAACAACTCCTCAAACCGGAACACTAACGACAGCATTCCGATAGAGTCCAGACCCAATTCTTTTTGCAGGCTGGTTTCCCTGGTAATTTTTACTTTCTTAAATTTACCTGCAACTCCTGAGGCAATCAGCCCTATGATTTGCTCGTCGAATTGGGTATCAATCTGCACTACGCGCTCCTGGCAACTGTTTTACTGATTTTTCCGTTACCGTTCAGGAAGTGTTGAGCAATTTTTCTTCGATCAAGCTTCAGATTGGGCCGCAGAAAGCCGTTCTCCCGTGAAAACGGCTGGTCGCTAAAAATTACCGTGTCCACCGTGAGGGCTGGCTTGCGCTCGTTGAGCTGGTCGACGAACTGCTGAATCCGCATTCTGACTGACACGTCTTCTAAACTTTTGGGAAGAACTACGGCCACAAGATTCGGTGAGTCCTCATGGGCGAACACTACAGAACGCGCAACGTCAGGACATGCATCAATCTCCGCTTCAGGAAGCTCCGGATGAACCTTGGTCCCGCCAGAAGTCACGATCATCTCTTTCTTTCGTCCAACCAGATAGAGATATCCATCTTTGTCAAACCTGCCGACGTCCCCGGTCGCAACCCGGTCCCGAGTGATGAATGTCTGCTCTGCCTCGCCATCAGCGCACTCAAAATACGTGGAGGCAATCCGGTACTCGCGAATAGCGATCACCTCTCCATCGGGAGCAAGTTCCACCCGTACTCCTGGTAGCGGCCGTCCTACAGAGCCCAGCTTACTCTCCCCGGGTACATTCAGGGCAATGCCGCCAAACTCAGTCATGCCGTAGGTCTCATAGAGCGGTAGTTGCATTAAGCGAAAGAGTTCAAGCGTGGACCGTTTAATCCCAGCCATGCCAGTGACCATGAATCGCATTTTGCCGCCCAAAGCTTCATACGCATCTTTGAAGAGTGCGCGCGCAAGCCGTGCGCGCAGGATCTGTGAAGGCAGGATGCGGATAATTGAACCGACGCTCTGCGCCGTCCAGCGTTTCCATCTGGGCAGATTGTAGAAGCGATTCTCAAACGCTTCATAGAGCATTGGCGGAGCAACTAGAATCGTCGGATGCAGGTCTTTCAGCGCGCGGAAGAGCCGTGTCGGATCAGTGACGATGAGATCAAACCCATACCACAAGGCCGAGTAATACATGAGGCGCTGCTGAAAGTTCGAAATCGGCAGGAATAACAACAAGCAGTCATCCGGTAATGGTTCAGCCCGCTGGGTGAACGCATCAACACTGGCTTCAATGCCCTGACGCCACAAGGTTAGTCCCTTCAACCGTCCTGAAGATCCGGAAGAAAAAACCAGCCCTGTTGTCTCAAACTCTCGATCCGCCGGCCCTGCGGCGCGAGGAATTGCCCGAATGTTCTCATTTGCTGCATCCAGAAAAGCGACGGCGGAGGACTGCGCTGCAGTTTTATGCTGCTTGTCTGAAGACGGCACCAGCAGAAGTGACAATGAATACTTGTCTATCAGCTCATCCGCGCTCATGTGGGCAAAATCATCAGTAAACGCCACGGAGAGCGCCCGCAGTTCCAGCAGAGCCAGATCGTAGATGATCCATTCGTAGCAGTTGCACGCCCAGATACCAACACGGGCCCCCGGCTGGACTCCACATTTTTTTAACCATACGCACGCCGCCATCACGTCCGTATAAACAGTCTGATGGTCCCGTTTGACAACTTTGCCTTTTTCGAACGTAATAATCACGTTCTGACGTTTTTTCTCGGCGATGTGCGAGGTTAGCTTTCTGAGGTCCATGCCATACTCCTGTCAGGAAGTCGCTACAGCCGAACATGAAACACTCATGCCCGCGGATTCAGCTTCGATGCAATCTGAGATTGATTCAGGCGCGCGCGGTTGAGATATCAGCCCATCCGCATTGCGAAAGAATTCTTTGAGTATGTCCGCCACGAATTCAGGCCGGTCATACAGGCAATAGTGTGTCGCGCCTTTTACATGTACATGCCGTGCATCAGGAAAGAGGGCCGCAGCTTCAAACGAAGCAGCAGGCGTCGCAACCTGGTCGTATTCGGCGCTCATCAACAGTACTGGCATCGTAACTTGTGAAAGTTGGGGTCGCACATCGTGCTTCCAGAACTCAACCAGTTGATGGGCATAGTTGACGGTTGTTTCTTGTGTGCGAAATGGCGCCAGGACATAAGGCTTGAGATCAGCATTCATGAGGGAAAGCACATTTACGCTCAGCTGCTCGCCGCCATTCTCCAACATCTCTGTTTCATCCTCTTCATCGCGTGAGTTCAAAGTGTTCATCACTGAAGTGGCCATAGCCGGCTTGCGCACCAGCATGCGGCACAATGTTTCCATGTTGCGCTCGTAGGGACTGTCGAGCTCTTCAGGTCCACCGTCACATTTCAGCGTGTTGTTGAGGAAAACCATGGAACGCACGACTGAAGGGCGACGCAAATGGAATTCGACCGCCACTTTACCGCCTGTACACCAGCCCACCAGGTGACATGCCTGAAGATTTTCGTGTTGAAGAACAGCATCCAGGTCGTCTATTTGCTGGAGCAGCTCGAATGGCGGAGGTGGAGCAACAATCCCGCGTGGCTCCCATATGATCACGCGATGGTCTTCCATCAGGTTATCAAGCAGGCGATACCAATACTCCAACCCTTGGCCTAGTGCATTGAGCACAACTATCGGCACACCTGTTGTTCCAGCCACATAATAGGTAAGTTCCGATCCATTTCTATTGACGGTTTTCCGTTCCAGTTTGCCAGGTAATTCTTGGGCACGTCGCCTGCGAGATGCCAGGGCCTTGTCTTCATCCTTGCGAAGCGATTCTAAGAGCGTGATGCAGGCTCCTTCTTCAAAGGAGGCACTCTCTGGAGAAATACCTGCGATCCGATAAGCTTCCGATTCTGCCGCTTCTGAAGCCCCTTGCTTCAGGATATCTCCGGAGCTGGACAAGCGTTCCTGAAAGACCTGGTCGATGGCATTTAGAGCTTTCGCATCTCCAACTGGAAGAAGGCTGATGCCATACGCAATGCTGATGCACTCAAATAGGGCCGCCAGTGAAGTCTTCTGCGGACTGGCAATGCGGAAGTGAGAGTTTGCCGTGCCCTCTGCACGCGATATCTTCAAGAGCAACTCTGCAGCCGTGCCGGCGGGCATCAGATTTACACTTGCATTTGCCTGTGTAACAAAGCGCAATGCCTGATAGTCAAAGTATTGCGGTGAGCGTTCTTCAATCTCAGCTTTCAAGGAGTGTAGCCCCAATAGGAAACGGGAAAGAACGCTTCTTTGCTTCAGGGCTGAATGCTCGTGCCCCAGGACCAATGCAGTTGAGAACGTGCGGTACGTAATGTTTTGGGCCTTACACCTCTGCGCAACATCCTGATAGAGCGCCTGCACTGCTGTGTTCTGATCGGCATCGTCACAGCAAACAAAATTGAATTCTGCAATGCCGATACGAGCACAAATCGCGAAAAGCCGATCCAGGATTTCTGAAGAGCCTTCGGGCGCTTCAGCATTAACAAAAAACCAGAATTCTGCTGCGTCTATTGGAGAATCATTCGCCAGTTGCAGCCTGCTTACCATTTCCTGCTGCGACTTTTCGCCTTGCTGCGGGGCCACGTGGGCCACCAAAGCAGGCACCTGTTGTGTGGCGATACCGCTGGCTGGGTCAGAGAAATAGAACACCCTGTCATCCGATGCACTCAGACACTGCGCCGCAAAATGACTTCCCAAGCAGCCTTCTATGCCATGAATAAAGATGTTCCGCATATTCAACGTCCAACTACAGGAACAATCGAACAGACCTTTCTTATGAGGTGATTGCAAATGCTCGAACAGGAAAACTTCCAAAAGATTTCACTTTTACAGGCACAGCAAAGAAACGAAAGCCATCAGAAGGGAGTTCTCCGAGGTTGGTGAGGTGCTCCACGATGGGGATGTTCGCTTGCAAGAGTAGTGTGTGCACGGGCCTGGCTTTATCATGAATGTCATCGATATTCATTGAGTCGATTCCCACCAGCGCGGCGCCGTTTTCGGCCAGAAATTCGGCTGCCTTCACGGTAAGAAAAGGCGGAGCGTCAAAATAGTTTTCACTCAGCCAGTAACGTGACCATCCTGTATGCACAAGCACAGCTTTACCAGCTAATTCCCTGCCCTTAAGCGCTTCCACATCCACTGCCCGATCTCGATCGGCTGTAATGCGAACTCCAGGCAGATCAGCTAGAGCATCTAATGGCAACTCTGAGAGGTCTTTACCTTGCGGGAAACGATGAAAAGGCGCGTCCACGTATGTCCCTGTGTTAGCTACCATTTCAATCCTGCCAATATGAAACTCTGTTCCCGGAGCATAGAATGCTTTTGAAGATTCGCGGCTGCGATAGTCAGTAATTACAGGCCCGGGCATTCCTTTATAGGTAACCATCCCGTGTTCCACAGTATGGCTGACATCAATAAATCTCTTGTTTGTATTAGCTGAGCGGGACTGGCTCATTTTGGGGAACGTTAGATCCTGTTGAAGAGTGAGTCCGGCTGTGAGATTTTCTCCAGACCGGAGAATGTTGAGACCCGGCAGTTTCGTTCTTCGTGCTCAGCATCGGCCAATGCTCTTGAACTCTTTCCTGCCCTGCTGCTCTCAAGCATGGAGATTCCACACAAATCGGTATTGACAAGATCGCGGCGGTGATGGGCTTTCAACTTCGTCAGCACATTCGATACATGGAATTTCACTGTGCTTTCAGAGATGCGCAACAGTTGCGCCATTTCCCGGTTCGAGTATCGTTTGCGCAGGAGTTCAAGCACCTGGTTTTCCCGCGCCGTAAGCATCTCCTCACCGCTGCTTACCGTAAAGCGTTGCGACGTAAGCTCCACGTAGATGCGAATGATCTCACGAGATGCCCAAACGCGGCCCGCAGCCACTGCCTGAATGGCATCACCGAGCAGCTGCGAAGATTCAGCATGGGTAATAAAGCCGGCTATTCCTGAGTGAAGCAAGCGTGCCACGTCAATTTCCGGCTTGGCGGAATCGAGCGCCAGGAACGCACACCCCGGAATAGCTGCCGACAACCCGTCAAGATATTCCGTTAGTGGAAGAGGCAATCCCCAAAGATCAATCAGAACCACAACACGCTGGCTTGCAGGAAAAGAGTGCGCGACCTTCATATGATCCGTCAGGGCCACTGGAACCATCTTGTTGGCTCGAACCAGCTCAGCAAGATGTCGCGCCGCCAATGAATGAAAGACAACAAGACCTACATGGATCGGGGCTGGAGTCGATGTCCCAGCTTGATCCGGTTGGGATAAAGAGCGTGCGTCAAGTACTGTTGTTGCTGAAAGCATGGGGGATGCCACAAAATTGTCCAAAACCACACGCCCGGAGTGCGTAAAGAAACATCGCCGGACTTTTTGAAAGTCTTACTATTAATGATTGCTTACCTACTTTGCAGATTGAGCGGCCTGCTCCATCTTTATCCGCAAGCTCAACGGACGCATATCAGTCCACACCTGGCCAATGTATTCCAGACACTCAGCCTTTGTTCCTGTTTTGCCTGCATCTTTCCATCCGAGCGGCAATTCACGATGGGCCGGCCAGATCGAATACTGTTCTTCATGATTCATGACTGCTTTGTAAATTGTTTTGTCTTCGCTGTTGTCCACTTCTGGTCTCCTTTAAAGGACAATACGGAGACGGATGCGAGTTCTTCCATCTCCACCAAATCACCTCCCTGAAAAAAACGCTCAGAGAGTTACTTGCATTGGCTGAAAGCAGGCTGCCGCCATTCCTAGACCAAACTAATGTTCAGGACAAGAACGAAGTGAGGTAGCTTGGTCGAACCCAGCTGCTGCTAACTGAATACCAGTTGCATGACGCAATGTCAATGCTTGAGCGTGAGAAATTACTAACCAGTTAGAGTAGAAGATGAAAGCTAGTTATAGTTAGTATTACAGGCCATTAGAATTCATTCCCAAATTGGTATAAATGACCTATAGGGTAATCCCAATTTGATATGTGCTTGAATATAGAGCCTGCCAAAGTGATACAAATATATCTGCAATCTATTCCCAAATTGGCACTCACTCAGCCGCAGCCTATTCCCAAATTGGCACAAATGTTATCGGACTTTTTCTGCCGATGTAACAAGAAGCACTCAATACTTAGTACTCCTTTTTCGGGTGCAATCTCGCAGTCGATCGCTTCTGTGAAATCTCTCTACAGATATGAAATGAGTCCTCATTGCTACGCATTTTCAAGCGGACACTGCGGGACCTGCCACAAGCATGATCGCTGACGATGGACAGGTGATAACGATATAAATTGCGGACATTCGCCGACAGCCACAGTGCCTGAAGATATCTGGGCAATAAGAATCGGCCATTGAAGCGCGTGCTTTTCGCAATCTCTCGCGAATACAGGACTCTGGAGGAAGAGCCCTCTTAGTGAACGACGATGATTCAAAAATAATAGGGAGAGTGGTTGCACCGGCAAGTACCGAATACCAATTGAGTGCTCTCAGTAAATCGTGAAGTGAAGAACGTCCTGGTTGCGAGCGCGGCTGGGCTTAACGTAGACTGTGAGGGCATGAATCCAACTCAAATAGCTCGTGCTCGCTATCGCGTCATCTTTGCTAAAGACGCACAGGAACTTGAGGCTAAGCTAAACGACACGAATTTTGTCCCGTCCGAATACGCAATTACACACCTTACATTCAATTCAGGACGTGCGGAATATCTGGTCATTCTCGAACGGGACTGAGTTTTTCTAAAGGTTACCCGCTCGATCATTCGCGCCGGCCGC
>Ga0157378_10002747_pt1 | contig 15680 bp, 8 predicted proteins | sample M65metaG_FD_115309 | JGI IMG/M metagenome (GOLD analysis project Ga0157378, IMG submission 115309) | Miscanthus rhizosphere microbial communities from Kellogg Biological Station, Michigan, USA - M6-5 metaG | ecosystem: Host-associated > Plants > Roots > Rhizosphere > Soil | place: USA: Michigan...
GCTGTCAGCGGAACGCTTGGTCCAGCTCCATCCATGATTCCGATGGAGTTGACTACAAAATCTCCCTTGGGCACAAAAACCATTCGAGTGGAAATTGTGAACCATCCGAAGCTGACTCCGCTGCTGGTTGGAATCACGGCTTTCAACGGCATCACGCAAAACATCGTGTACGGCGAAACCACGACGTTGAAGATGCATGCCGAGATCAAGCTCAAGGGCCACGCTCCGGTTCGCATTGAAAACACGTTTGCGCCCAGTGACGCGATGAGCCCCGACAGCATGCCCGTCGCCATGGCCGTGATGGGCACTTTCATGCGCCTGTTCAACAACGCTTTCGAGAAAGTGAACGTCGAAGATGTTTCTTTGAACGTGGAAAGTGTTCCGGGCCGCCAGTCTTTCACTATCGAAAGCGCCTGGCTTGAAAAAGGAGAAGCGGCGCCTGGCGAGACCTTGCGCCTGCGCGTTCTGCTGCAGCCTTATCGCGGCACGCCACGCATTGAAGAAACCTCCGTGCGGGTGCCTGATCAGGTCTTGCGCGGGAGCACTCTGCGCCTGATGGTCAGCGACGCCGACTGGATGAACCGGGCCTCGCGCGGCTTTGCCGCCGCCGGTGGACCTGGCGGGCCGGAAGGACTCGACCCGCTGATCTCGCTCATCAACAAGGAGCGGCGCAACGATCGTCTATACGTCGGCCTGTTCGTGCCGTCGCCGACCATGCTTTGGGACGACAAGGAGTTGCCGAATGTGCCGCTGTCCCAGATCAACGCCGTCGACGGACGTCCGGCACCGGGAAGCGTGCAAGTCCTTCGCGAATCGTTGGCCAGCGAAGTATCTGTGGCGATGTCTGGACCGGTGACCGGCATCATCTCGTTGAATTTGCCGATTCGATAGCAGCAGCTTTTCGACTTTGCGTTTCCGGGCGCAAGCAATCTGGCCGCTGCCCGACGGCAAGGAGAAAACAGGACGGATGCGAACGCGAGCGAGTGGTGGCACCAAGCGGATCGGCGCATGGATAGGCGCAACGGCATTGCTCGCCGCAACAGCAGGCATGGTGACTGCCGAGCACACGCGCCGCTGGCGCCAATCGACTTACGATGAATTCCTAAAGGGCACCACCCGTGGAGTCGCCGTTCGCAGTGACGGTCGCCTGGAGCTGGCCCCGAAATTCACTCAGCTTGCCGATGCCGACGCTTCCTACCTGTGGTCGGTCAAGCTGGACCTAAAAGGTACACCGTACGCATCGGGCGGTTCGCCGGCAAAGGTTTTCAAACTGGACGCCAACGGCAAGGCTGCGACGGTATTTCAGTCGAGCGAACTTTCCGCGCAGGCGGTCGCCTTCGATAGCAAAGGCACGCTTTACGTCGGCACCTCGCCGGACGGCAAGGTTTATCGCGTTTCAACTAGCGGCGAAAAATCGGTCTTCTTCGATCCCAAGACGAAATACATCTGGGATATCCAATTCGGCGCGGACGGGACACTGTATGTCGCAACCGGCGACAAGGGGCAGATTTTCGCCGTCGCGCCGGACGGTAAAAGTGAGCTCTATTACGCCAGTGATGAAGCGCACATCCGCGTATTGGCTTTTGACAGTAAAGGAAATCTGATCGCGGGCACCGAGCCGAGCGGCAGGGTACTTCGTCTGACGCGCGTCACGAACGCCGCCCGGAAGAACGAAAAGGATCCTGCGGCGGAAGGATTTGTACTTTACGAAACTCCCAAGCGCGAAGTGACTTCGCTGGTCGTAGCGCCGGATGGGTCGGTGTATGTCGCGGCCATCGGCGAGCGCCCGCACACCGCGGCGGTGATGCCGACGACGCCGGCTCCCACCACGACCACTACAACCGTAACTACCTCGGGAAACGTCACGGTGATAGCGCCGCTGCAAACTTCTCCTGCCGGCCAGGCGCAAGCCCCATACATCCCGTTTCCGACGGTGATTTCCAGCGGCGTCTACAAGATCGCTCCCGACGGCGCGCCGGAAGAACTTTGGACGTCGCGCGACGACGTCATCTACTCGCTCGGATTGGGCAATGACGGCCGGCTGCTCGCCGGACTCGGCAATTCAGGCGCATTGCTGGCGATCGATGGCCGGGGTGTTTTCGCTCAACTGGCCAAGGCCGGTTCGGCGCAAGTCACCGGCATCGTTCGCAACTCGGCGGGCAAGGTCTTTCTGTGCACGGCAAATCCCGGAAAGCTGATTTCGCTCGGACCCGAATACGAGCCGGAGGGCACTTACGAATCCCGTTCGTTTGACGCGCAGCTGTTTTCGCAATGGGGACGCATCGAGTGGTGGAGTCCTCCAGCCGCAGGCGCCCGCAAGAATGGCGCCGCGAGCAAGGAACCTCGCCTGGAATTCTACGTCCGCACCGGCAACACCGAAGACCCGGGCAAGGAATGGTCCAAGTGGTATGGGCCATATGCCGCCAGCGGCGCGGAAACCGCAGTGCCTTCCGCGCGTTTCGCGCAATGGAAGGCCGTCATTCATGATGGCCGGCCGGGCGATGGCATCGAGTGGGTCACTCTCGCGTACCAGCCGAAGAACGTTGCGCCGGTAATCGACGGGATCCTGATTCAAGATCCGGGAGTGCGAGCGCAGGGACAGCCGGCACTGGCCACGGGCGCCGCGGCAACGGCTACACTGCGGTTTCCGCCGGCTCCGTCGTCTGGCGCAAGCGGTGTGATCATCAGCCAATCGCAAACTACCGGCACGACGAAGTTTGAGGTACCTCCGCAGGGCTTCGTACAGAAGGGCTACCAATCCGTATTGTGGACCGCTCACGACGACAACGACGACGACCTGAAGTACGCCGTCTATTTTCGCGGCGAAGGCGAGCAGGACTGGAAGCTGCTAAAGGACAACCTCGACCAGCGCTTCTATTCCTTCGATACCACCACGCTGGCGGATGGCGCCTACTATCTGAAAATTGTGGCATCGGATGCGGCTTCGAATCCGCCGGATAACGCACTGAAAACGGAACGCGAAAGCGAGCGGTTTGAAGTCGACAATACGCCGCCTGCAATTGGTCAGGTAGAAGCCGCGGCGGGCGGCGGATCAGCGCAAATCAAATTCACTGCAAGCGACGCAACGTCAAGCATCGAGCGCGCACAATCGAGCCTCGATGGAGGCGAATGGACGCTCCTGGCTCCGAAGAACGGCATTAGCGATGGCCGGCAGCAAACTTACGAATTCACGCTGCACGATTTGAAGCCAGGGGAGCACACCATCGCGGTGCGCGCGTACGATCGGTTCGAAAATGTGGGCACTGGAAAGACCGTGGTTTCAGTTTCGCCCAAGTGACGCGGGGGGATTGCGGAATCGGCTCAACTCGCCCAGCGGTCTGGCCGCGGCATGGCGAGGAACGATTCGATCTCCGCGCCGAAGCCCATGCGCCCGTCGCTGAAGGGTTCGTTGCGTACGTGCACGACACGCGCGCGGCAGTAGGTTTCCTTGGTCTTGTCTCCCGTGACGTCTTCCGGCATACGCAGGGTCGCTTCAATCGGCATTCCGATTTGCAGCGGCGCGGAGGTAGCGAAATAGAATCCGCCACGCGACACGTTCAAAGCTTCCGTGAAATGTTCGCTCTGGTCCGCGGCTAAACCCATCGCCTTGAACCGGATGGGAGTCCGCATGGCATAGCGGATCAATTGGCGGCGTTCTGAGCTGTCCATTTCGTGGCTCCTTCGCGCAGCGAAAGGGGGACTGCGTCGCAGATTGCGGAAGGGTAGAGAAAGATTAGCAAAGTGAAAGGGACGGTCAAGGTCAAAATCCGGGTATCGTGCGCCCTTCATTGATAATAGAACGCCGCCTGGTTTCGCCAAGGTTTCGCCGGCCGATGTTTGCGCTGGTTGCCGGGCCCGATCCGCGTGCGCCGCTTGCCAGGAGTACGCTAAGCTGAAACCGGCAACTGCTCCGCGAATAGGACCTATGTCAACCAAAACCGTTTCGCCGGCTACAGCTCCCAGTTGGGAGACGATTGAGGAAGCTCATCGGCGGATTGCGCCGCGGATTCACCGCACTCCGGCACTGCGTTCGGCGACGCTCGACGGGCTCACCAGTGCGCAACTCTTCTTCAAGTGCGAGAACCTGCAGAAGACGGGTTCGTTCAAGATCCGGGGTGCGACTAACGCCATTTTTTCGTTGAGCGAGGAGGAAGCGAGGCGTGGCATCGTCACGCATTCCAGCGGCAATCATGCTGCAGCCGTCTCGTGCGCGGCTGCGTGGCGCGGCGTGCCGGCGTGGATCGTCATGCCGAAGAACGCACCGGTCGTGAAATGCAAAGCCGTGGAAGCATATGGCGGCCGCATCACGTTTTGCGAACCGAAAGTTTCGGCCCGTTCCGAAACCGCGGCGCGAATCCAGGCGGAAACCGGCGCAGTCATGATTCATCCCTATGACGACGACCGCATCATCGCAGGCCAGGCCACGGCCGCGAAGGAGTTGCTCGAAGATGTGGGCGAACTCGACGCCATCCTGTCGCCGGTCAGCGGAGGCGGCTTGCTCAGTGGAACGTCGCTGAGCGCCCGGCATATGCAGCCGCGGATTCGCATTTACGGCTGCGAACCCGCCAAAGCTGATGACGCCTACCGGTCGCTGGAAACCGGTACGCTTCAATCGCTCGAGTCGAGCGACACCATCGCCGACGGCCTGCGCGCATCGCTTGCTCCGCGCACGTTCGCGATCTTGCGCGAACTGCTCTCGGGCGTTCTTCTGGTCACCGAAGAAGAGATCATCCGCGCCATGGAACTGATCTGGGAACGGCTGAAAGTCATTACGGAGCCGTCGGCGGCGATTGCGCTTGCTCCCATGCTCCAACCGGGCGCCGCCAGTTCCCTGTTCCCCGGCACCACCAGGCCGAAGGTCGGCCTGATACTATCTGGCGGTAACGTCGACCTTCGGGTGCTACCTTTCTGATTACGTCCTACTGACTTTACCCGGGGCTTGTGCTAATCTCCGTCCGTTCGGAGTCGATGCCATATCCCGGCACTCTGGCGGACTCCGCGGAGCCTCTTGAACCTGGGGTAACTCAGGCACGCGCATGAGGCTGGGACCCGCGGCTTGCCCGAGGCCGCGAATCTGGCGTCCGCAGAGTCAGGACACTTCAGGTAACCAAAGATGAAAAATTTCCGGAAGCTCCCGTTAGGGTGTGCGCTGGCGTGTGTGTATTTTCTCGCGGCCGGTCGGTGCGATGGTCAGGTCACTGCTCCCGCTCCCAATCGCATCACACAAGCCCCCGACAATTCCTCCCGCATTACGCTCAAGGGAGGAGTACATCCGCTTGCTCGCGCTGAATTCAGCCGCGGTGCCGTCGCCGATTCGCTTCCTATGGATCGCATTCTGCTTCTTTTGAGACGAAGCGATGAACAGGAGGTTTCGCTGCAGTCGCTGCTGGAAGCGCAGCAGGACAAGTCTTCGCCCGACTATCACCAGTGGTTGACGCCCGAGATGTTCGGCAAACAGTTCGGCCCGTCAGATGCGGACATCCAGTCCGTGACGGACTGGCTCGCCAGAGAGGGTTTCCACGGCATCCACCTAGGGCCGGGCCGCAGCGTTATTGAGTTCAGCGGCACGGCGGACCAGGTTCGCCAGGCCTTTTCAACACAAATGCAAAACTACGCGGTGAATGGCGCGATGTATATTGCCAACTCATCCGACCCGCAAATTCCCGCCGCGCTGGCTCCCGTGATTTCCGGCATCGTCTCGCTCCACAATTTCCCCAGAAAATCGCACAGCAAGCTTCTGGGCGACGTGCGTAGAAACCCCAACACCGGCAAACTCGAGCCGCTTTTCACCTTTCCCTTTCCCGGCAACGGACAGAATTTTTACGGCGTAGGGCCGGGCGATTTCGCGACGATCTACAACTCCAAGGCTCTGGTGGGCGGCGGCAATGACGGCACCGGACAAACCATCGCCATTGTCGGCGAGACGCAAATTGACCCAAGCGACGTGAGCGATTTCCGCGCTATGTTCGGGCTCGCAAACAATTTTTCAGCAGCAAATGTGATTCTGAACGGCATGGACCCGGGCATCACCTCCGAAGGCGAGGAGACCGAGTCCGATCTGGACGTTCAATGGTCGGGAGCCGTGGCGCCCGGCGCGACGGTCAAATTCGTGGTCTCGGCTTCCACGCCCGCGAGCGCGGGCATTGATCTTTCGGCGCTCTACATCATCGAGCACAATCTGGCTGACGTAATGAGCGAAAGCTATGGCGATTGCGAAGCCGATCTGGGCTCCGCCGGCAACGCGTTCTACAACTCTCTCTGGGAACAAGCCGCCGCGCAGGGCATCACCGTGGTTGTTTCGTCGGGCGATGGCGGCGCAGCCGGCTGCGACGACTTCAACAGCGTCGAAACCGCAAGCCAGGGGATCGCTGTCAGCGGCATCGCCGGTACACCCTATAACGTCTCGGTGGGCGGAACCGACTTCAACCAGACCAACACCTGGGTCAACTATTGGAATTCCACCAATGACAGTTCTACCGGCACGTCGGCGAAAGGCTACATTCCGGAAATCCCCTGGAGCGAAACTTGCGCGCAGCTGGGTTTGACGGGCTGCGGTTCGACTGCGCCAAATGGTTCGCTGAACATCATTGCCGGGAGCGGCGGTCCGAGCAAGGTCTACGCCAAACCAAAATGGCAGATGGGCGTCAATGGCGTCCCGAACGACAATCACCGGGATCAGCCGGACATCTCCCTGTTCGCAAGTCCCGGATTCACCGGAAGCGCGTACGTGATTTGCCAAAAGGACGTGACCGGCGTTTCGTCCTGCGACCTGAGCAGTCCGTTCTACAGCTTTCATACGGTCGGCGGGACATCCGCTTCCGCTCCTGCATTTGCCGGCGTGATGGCTATAGTGAATCAGTACGCCGCGGCCCATGGCGGTTCGTTGCGTCAGGGAAACCCGAATCCCGTGCTGTACGCGCTCGCGAAGAAGTCCGGGGCCTCTTGCACCTCGGGCACGACAGAAGGTGTTGGTTGTATGTTCAACGACGTAGCCGGTGGGAGTACTTATCTCGCCACGCGCTATGGCAAGTCGGTTGGAACCAACAGCGTTCCCTGTAAGGGTGGTACGCCCAGCTGCAGTTCGACGGCGGCTGCCGCAAACGGCGTGCTTGTGGACCCAAGCCACACTACGACGGAGGCTTGGACCGCGGCTGCGGGCTATGACATGGCCACCGGCCTGGGCTCGCTCAACATCGGGAATCTCGCGACCAACTGGGGCAGCGCTTCGACGATCGCGACTACCACGACGCTTTCCCTCTCGCCTACGACCGGAATAACGCACGGCACAGGTGAAAATGTAGCGGTTACGGTCAACGTCACGCCGAAGACCGGCAGCGGCGTCGCTTCCGGGGACGTTTCCCTAATCGCCACGCTGGCGAGTGGCGCGACGCTCGGTTTGGATCAGTTCACGCTTTCAAACGGCAGCACGAGCGGCCTCAAGACTCAGAGTTTGCCGGGCGGAACCTACAAGGTCTACGCGCACTACGCCGGAGACGGCACCAACGCACCCAGTGATTCGCCGGAAGTGCAGGTCACCGTCGGGAAGGAATCCAGCCAGACATTTATCGTGATTCCGACTTTCGATTCGCAGGGCATCCCGACCAGCGGTAACGCAGCTTCCTTGCTCTATGGTTCGAACTACATCATTCGAATGTACGTTGCGAATAGCTCGGCCGTAGCAAGCACTACCGGTCCTCCGTCGCCCACCTGCGAAACCGTCAACGCCGTGACTTGTCCTACCGGGACTATGACGCTCACGGCGAACGGTTCACCTGTAGATGGCGGAGCTTATACGCTCAACAACCTCGGCTACTCCCGCGACATCGCGCCGACCCTCACGGGCGGCACTTACTCTCTCGTCGCAAAATATTCCGGCGATAACAGCTACACCTCCAGCACGTCCGCAACGGATACGCTGACCATCACTCCCGCTCCAACTTCGCAACAGTGGACAAACTATCCGGGTTTCGGCGTGATCGGCCAGCCCTTCCCGCTCGGCGTGGTCGTGGATACGGGCGTCGCCGGCGTCGCTCCCACCGGGAACGTGACCTTCTTCGACGGCGCCAACCCACTGACCGGCACAGTGACGTACGACGCAGAAGGACAAAACGTAAACGTCGTTCTTTACGCCAATTCCAGCGCTACGATTTCGACCGGCGGCTCGCACACGATCACGGCCAAATACAGCGGCGATGCGAGCTATCAACCTTCCGTCAGCCAGCCGATAAGTTTCAACGTCAAATACCTGTCTCATATCGCTGTGTCTCAGGCGCAATCCATCAACTACGGGCAGAGCCTGGTGATCACTGCCGTGATGACCGGCGACAAGAACGGCCCGCTTCCCAGAGGCAATTTCCTTTTCTACAGCTCCTACACTCCAATTACGGGGACGATTGCCACCACTTCGGGCACTGATGCCAACGGAAATCCCCTATTGGCTTCCACGGTGTCCACAACGCCTCAGAACTCTGAAACGATTTGCGTCAACTACAGCAATGACCCCAACTACACGGATGCCAACGCTCCTTGCAGCTTTGTCACGGTCGACATTCCTGACTTTTCCATGTCTCCCTCCAGTGGCTTTAACATCGTGGCTACCGCCGGACAGCCGGGTTCCGCACAGATCACCATCGCGCCCGCGAGCCAGACGCCCAGCACGGTAAATCTGTCGTTGCTCTCTCCGGTCACGATCTTTGGCTACACGGTTTCCCTTAGTCCCGCACAAGTTAACCTGAACAACGCGCCCGCAACCGCGACGGTGGCGATGACGCCAACGAACGCAGGGCCCGCAACCGCGATTCGCAAGAGCCCTCGGAACAACGAACTTCCGCCTGCTTTGTGGAACAACAGCAAGTGGAATTTCGCACCGGCATGGTTGGGGCTCGTGGCGGCAGCGGCCATATTGTTGATGGGTCGCTCAAATCGCCACAGAACGCTCTCCTTGGCCTTGCAGTTTTCGCTCGCCTACATTTTCATTTTCATGCCTGGCTGCGGTGGTGGAAGCGGTAGCACGGGTGGGGGCGGGGGCGGCACGAACCAGGCTGTTCCAACTACCACAACATTGGTTGTCACCGCCGCGAAGATCACGCAACAGGATTCTTTCACCTTGAGTGCCACCGTATCTGGTAAGGGACCGAGCGGCTTTGTGGTGTTCTACGATTACGGCCAGCCGACAACGGCTCAAATCCCCGTCGTCAACGGAGTAGCCACATATTCCAGCGTCGGATATGCGTACGGTATCGGGGTTCACCAATTCACAGCTAAGTACGAAGGAGACGCAAATAACTTGTCGTCCACTTCGGCCGCCTCTTCGATGGCAGTGACAGGGACGACCAGCATCAGCGTTGTGGGAGCGACAGGCGGCGACCAGCATTACCTGTCCGGCTCGATCACGATCCAGTAGCCAGAGACATTTCGGTGACAACTGGCCTCAGCCTACGTGGCAGAGAGGAAAATTGCTTCACAGGCGCCCTCGCACTGCCGCATTTTGTACTAACATTTTGAAGTCGGCGTAGCTCCGAGCAACCTCTGCTCGTCAGAGGTAGTCGAATAGGACTAAGCGGCGTCTTCTGGCGGAGTGCCGTATCGTGGTGAAGCAAAAAGCTGCGCCCGTTCGGGCCGACGGCGGTCAGAATAAGAAGTCAGTCAAACCTGAGAGCTGGTGAGTCGAGTCATGAACTTTCTCCAAGTGAAAAAGTTGTGTGTGCCGTGCGCGTTTTTGCTCGCCGTGTCAGGCGGAGCTTCCTCAAATTTCGCGCAGACGACGCCTCAGGCGCAGGTGATGCAAGCCGTTAGGAATGACAAACTGACCACCCTGCGGGGTAACGTGCACCCCATGGCGCGTGCCGCAAACGACCGCGGCGGGCTGCCGCTGACCCAGCCGGTGACTCGTATGGCGATGCTGTTGCGGCGCAGCGCCGCGCAGGAAACCGCGCTTCAGCAGTTGCTCTCCGAACAACAAGATCCCAAGTCGCCCAACTACCACGCTTGGCTGACGCCGCAGCAGTTTGGCCAGCAATTCGGCCCAGCGGAATCCGATCTTCAGACGCTCGCGAGTTGGCTCGCCTCCGAGGGTTTTGCGAACCTGCAAGTCAACAACGGCAAAACGCTCGTCACCTTTGACGGCACGGCGGGTCAGGTGCGCAACGCATTCCACGCCGACATTCACCGTTTAAGCGTCAACGGCGAGGAACATTTCGCCAACATGCAGGAGCCGCAAATTCCCGAGGCGCTCGCACCGGTGGTGGCCGGAGTCGCGGGCTTGCACAACTTTCATCCAAAGCCCTTGGTAAAGCGATTCGGCAAATTTCAGCGCAACATGAAAACGGGAGAGATCACGCCGCTTTTCACGTATACCAACGTGAGCGGCGGCACGTTTTACGGCGTTGGCCCGGGAGACTTCAAGGCCATCTACAACGTGCCTTCCACCTTCGACGGAACAGGAGTCAGCATTGCGGTCGTCGGTCAGTCGAACATTAACATTCAGGACGTGCGGGACTTCCGGTCCATTTTCGGCCTGGCCGCCAACGATCCTCAGATTATTCTGAACGGCCCCGATCCCGGGCTGGTTTCGGGCGACGAAGGCGAATCCGATCTGGACGTGGAGTGGTCTGGCGCGATCGCTCCAAAAGCCACCATCAAGTTTGTCACCTCGCAATCCACCTTCACCGATGGCGTGTCCGGAGTGGATGCTTCGGCCGTCTACGCGGTGGATAACAACATCGCCGCGGTCCTCTCCGAAAGCTATGGCGCCTGCGAATCGGCACTCGGAGCTTCGGGGAATCAGTTCTATCAACTGCTGTGGCAGCAAGCCGCGGCGCAAGGAATCACGGTCGTGGCATCGGCGGGAGATAACGGTTCGGCTGGCTGCGATGACCCTTCGCAGAGTTCCGCGACAAACGGGATTGCCGTGAGCGGAATCGCCTCGACTCCCTACAACATCTCAATGGGCGGCACGGACTTCAATCAGGCCGGACAGGAAACGACGTACTGGAACACTTGCACTGGGGTTCCCTGCAGCACGATCCCACCGCTCTCGGTAAAGGGCTACATTCCGGAGATGGTATGGAACGACTCCTGCGCGAGCGCTGGATTGAACGGATGCAATTCGGTTACGGGCAGCAGTGCCAGCGCAAACGTGGTCGCGGGCAGCGGCGGACCCAGCGCGGTTTACGACAAGCCGGCCTGGCAGTCGATCGGGGTTACCGGCATGCCGAGCGATGGCCATCGCGATACGCCCGACGTTTCGCTGTTCTCAGCCGATGGTCTCAACAACAGTTTCTACATCGTGTGTCAGTCCGACCAGAACATCGCCGGTGACACCGGATGCAACCTGACGAAATTTGTGTCCAGCGCGAATGGCCCGCTTCATGACTTCCAGGGCGTGGGCGGAACTTCGGCGGCGGCGCCGACCTTTGCGGGCATCATGGCGCTGATCAACCAGAAGACCGGCCAGCGGCAAGGCAACGCCAACCCTTCGCTCTATACATTGGGGAAAAACGAGGCCTACGCGAGTTGCGACTCCGGCCAGGGCAATAGCGGCAAGAGCAGCTCTTCCTGCGTGTTCAGCGACATCACGGGAAACACCGCGGCCAATGGGAACGCACCCACCCTGAACAATTCTGTTCCTTGTACGGGTGGCTCCCCGAATTGCAGCAAGACCTCAAGCGGAGGTTTTGGGGTTCTGGCATCCGGCGGACCAGCTTTCACCGCGGGAGTCGGCTATGATCTGGCCACCGGACTCGGCACGCCGAACGTCGCCAACTTGATCAACGCGTGGGCAGCCGTGAGCGGTACGGGAAGCGCAACGGCTTCGGTGACGCTTGGCCCCGCGAGTGTGACGGGAACGGCTGGATCGGTTTCCGGCAACCTGACCGGCTCCGTCACGGGCAGCAATGGAACCGCAACGGGTCTGGTCATTTTGGAAAATTCATCCACGAACGCGCCGCTTCAGTCCGATGGGCTAAGCGGCGGCTCTTACAGTGTTCCGGCAGCAATGCTTCCGGCTGGAACCTATTTTGTGAAGGCGCACTACAGCGGCGATTCGACCTACGCTCCCAAGGATTCGACTCCGATTTCAGTGGCGCTCTCGAAACAAAACAGCACGGTGCTGGTGAGTTTCGTAAACGCTGCGGGAAACCTGGTCACCGGCAGCCAGTCTGTGGCTTACGGCTCGGACTATTTCCTCCGCGTCGACGTCGAGAACGCCAGCGGTACTCCCTGCCAGAACAGCAGCAGCGCAATCGTGTTTGTTTGTCCCACCGGGACCGTGACGCTGAAGGACAGCGGAAGCGCGCTCAACGATTTCCCTAACGCGCAAACCCCGAACTCCACAAACGTCGCGCGCCTGAACGAGCGCGGTTTTGCCGAGGACCAGCCAATCCAGCTGAACGTCGGAGCGCACTCGATCACCGCTTCTTACACGGCGGATTCAACCAGCAGCTACAACTCAAGCTCCAGCAGCAACACGCTTGCGGTGACGATTACGCAGGCGGCTACCGCCACGACCGTGACGCCCAGTGTAACCAGCGTAGTCTCGGGTGGAAGCATAACGCTGACGGCGACGGTCAATTCGCAAAGCAATTCGGCGCAAGGGCCGACGGGCACGGTCCAATTCAAGAACGGCACCGCCAATCTGGGCACCGCGGCAACCTGCACGCCCGCCGGCGCGAATTTCAGCGGCGCGAATCCGGTGTTCGCGCTATGCACCGCGCAGCTGACCACTACACTGTCGGCGCTGCCGCCGGGATTGTTCGTTGAGCCGCGGCCGCGCAACACTCCTTTTGTGATCGTCACCTTACTAGCCGCGGCGATGGCAGTTTTGAGCTTCCTGCTCGCCGTGAAAATGGACGCGCGCCGCAGGCGGTTTGCCTATGCGGGAGCGGCGTTTGCCATGATCGCCGTGGCCGCGCTCGCCGGGTGCAGCGGGAGCAGCGGCTCAGGCGGCGGAGGTGGTGGAGGTGGTGGCGGCGGATCATCGCGCAGCATCACCGCGGCTTATAGCGGCGACACGAACTACTCAAGCTCTTCCGGGTCAACGTCGGTTACGGTCCAGTAGCGTTTGGACTGCCTCCTAGACGAGACCTCGAAGCCTGCTAGTTCGCCGCGCGGTTTTGCATCCGCTCGCGGATTTGATAGATCGGCTTCACATCAAGTCCTTTGCGCATTCGCGCGAAACGCGTCGGACGAATGCTGTGAGATGGTGTAATCCCTGTTAAACGCGCGCCCGCAGGAGCAGGTTACCGGCTGGTGTGCAAGGAAGTGTCGTCTCAAAACGCGAGGCTTGACGTTTTGCTTGAGAGGTTCGAGTACGGAAGATAATGACAACAGAAACGGATACTGCGCCGAGGACCGGGCTGCGCGGGGTTTGCGGTGGCGGCTTTAGTTGATGACCGGCGGAAAAAACACGTTCCAGAAATTGGGCGACGGCGACGCGAATTCAATCGCCACCAGCGAACCTTCCGGGCTGAATTGCGGAGGACGCGCTACGTGAGCTTCGATCTTCTTCTGTGTCGTTGCGTTCTCTAGCGTGAACTTGGTGCCCTGCTGCAGCGCTTCCGGCAGAATGATCAGCGCGCCGGTGGCGCTGACGGTGTGCGTCGCGCCTTCCATCGGCTGTTTCTTGCCGGCAAGCGAAATGCGAACCGGCACCCTGAGCAAGACGCGCTGTGCCCGGCGGCGCTCCTCGGAGGTTAGCGGTCGCGTCAGACCGGGTTTTACCGGCGTGCCAAGGGCCGTCCGCTGATGGGTTATCGGCGGTTTCATAGTTCGAGTCCCCAGAAATCCATTTCAGGCGCGATCAGTTCAATACCGTATTCCCAGCCTTCCGGGCGGGGATTTCCTCGCCAAACAACGACGGCGGCGTTCGTTGCGCCGGTGGCCAGATTGGTGAGCGAGAGGCGATGCTCCAGATCGAGCGCATTCTTGAAAATCACCATGCAGCCGTAGGGATTGACGACGCGCGTAAACGATTCGGCGACGTGACGCTTGCCTTCGTGTTCCCACTCGGCGCGCACGTGCACGCGGGAATTCATGCGATGGCCGCGACGTTTTTCGCTGTAGCGGTTGCCGACTTCGCGAAGTCCGGTCCTTTTTTGGTCAGGGGTCTTGACCTGCATCGGTAGCCTCTCTTGAGCATGCTAGAGTTGGGTACCCGGCCGGTCAATGGTACGAAGCGCTGGAGATGGGAACTGTGTAGCTGTACGGACGGACAGTAAAGAACGTGCGAAACAATTTCGGTAAGAATAAGGATTCGTCCGCAAAGAGCGAAGGTGAATGCGAAATCTGATCGTAAACGCGGATGATCTGGGCTGGACTGCGGGCGTGAACCGCGGGATCGCGGACGCTCATCGCAACGGAATTGTGACCAGCACTTCCCTGCTCGCAAACGGATCCGCTTTCGAGGATGGTGTGCGGGTTGCGGGCGAACTACCCGGGCTGGGAGTGGGCGTGCATCTGAATTTGAGCGACGGCCCACCGACCTCGCCAGCCGGGCACGTGAAGAGTTTGTTGAACGAAAACGGCAAATTCGCGGGCGGCCCGGAAAACCTGCTGTTGCGGCTGACCACGAAAAGTCTGGAGGTGCAGGAAGTCGAGAAGGAGTGGGACGCGCAAATTCAACGAATCCGAGAAGCGGGGATCCGGCCGACGCACCTGGATGGTCACAAACACGTGCACATGCTCCCCGGATTGTTTGGCATCGCACTACGGCTCGCCAAACGTCACGGAATCGAAGCGGTTCGTGTTTCGCACGAAGCTTCCCCTCTCCGCACCGCGCTTTCCGACGGAAATGAGGCGACCAGCGTCGCTATAAAGCAGGGAGTGCAGGCGCGCGGGTTGAAGCTGCTGGCGCGCGACGCTCGCGACATGGCGGAACGCTCCGGCGTAGCCGCCGCGGACTACTTCTGCGGCATCGCCCAAACTGGCGTGCTGACCAAAGCCGGCGTGCAGAAACTGCTCAGCAGCCTGCCGGAGGGCACCACGGAGCTGATGTGCCATCCGGGATATGTGGACGACGACTTGCGCAAATCCAGCACCCGATTGCAGGAATCCCGACAAATCGAGCTCGAGATACTCACCGACAAATCCATTCGAAAAAGTGTCGCTGACCTGGGGATTCGCCTGATAAACTATGAACAGGTTGGCGTCTCGGGCAGATAACATCTGCCGCCACGCGGCCTAGACCCGCAAAGATGAGCAGCGAAACGAACATCAAGTATTCGATTGTCGTTCCGTTCTTCAATGAGCAGGAGAATATCCCCCCGCTCTACATGAAGCTGACGGAAGTCATGGACTCCATCGGCGATCCCTACGAATTGGTGTTCGTGGACGACGGCAGCCGTGACAGCACCTTTCGCGTGCTTTCGGAAATTTATGAACACGACCGTCGCGTCAATCTGGTTCGCTTGCGGCGAAATTTTGGCCAAACGCCGGCCCTCAAGGCGGGATTCGACTTCGCGCGCGGCAGCATCATCATCTCGATGGACGGCGACCTGCAGCACGATCAGGAAGAGATTCCCCGCTTCCTCGAAAAAATCGAGGAGGGCTATGACCTGGTCAGCGGCTGGCGCTATGCGCGGCGCGACCACTGGCTGATGCGCCAGATTACGAGCCGCGTAGCCAACTGGTTGATGGCCAAACTTTCAGGAGCGGACTTGCACGACTCCGGCACGACGCTCCAC
>Ga0157378_10002748_pt1 | contig 15679 bp, 19 predicted proteins | sample M65metaG_FD_115309 | JGI IMG/M metagenome (GOLD analysis project Ga0157378, IMG submission 115309) | Miscanthus rhizosphere microbial communities from Kellogg Biological Station, Michigan, USA - M6-5 metaG | ecosystem: Host-associated > Plants > Roots > Rhizosphere > Soil | place: USA: Michigan...
GCCATCATTGGCGAAGCCAATGTGACACCGAGCTTGTCACTGCGGCTGGCGCCTGAAGCGATGGGGACGGGGTTCGGCTCGACGTTCCAGCATGATCTAGGGGCGACGTTCGGGTTGGTGTATCGGTTTGGAAAGCAGTAAAGCACCCCTGAACCAGGACCTGTTCGTGGGGACCTCGGAAAGATAGGGTTCGAAATTAGGAGAGGCGGCGCACCATGCGGTGCGCCCTTTCTTATTTGTGGGCCGCATAGTCGGCGGCGCCCATCATGTGGATGGAGATATAAGGCTCGTCGCCGATGACCCAGCTGTCGTGGCCGGGTTCGATGTAGAAGATGTCGCCGGGGCTCATTTCGATGACGCGGCCGTCGTCCATGGCGGCAGTCGCTTTTCCGGAGACGACCATGCCGACGTGGGAGACATCGCAGCTTTTCTTACCAAGGGCTTTCCCCACGTGTTCCGACCATTTCCAACCGGGTTCATACGTGGCCCTTCCGATAGTCATGCCGCCGAGATGGACTAGTTCGAATCTGCCTTTATTGAAGATGCGAACTTCGTCGGGCTTGTCGAAGCGCTTGAGAATGACTTCGTACATGAGGAACCTCTCGAATCTCCCTCGTCTCAGAATCGAGACATGGGGCACCAGGCAAGTTGTGCTGCGATCAATGCCCAAAGTCTCGGATGTGACCGCACACAATCGTCCACTGATGAGCGCGACCCTGTCCAGTTTGAGGAGACGCATGGACGAAGGTTACGAAGAGCAGTCCAAGGACTATTCCGACGAACAGAGCGTCTACGTAGCTAATTAAACGATGACGCATGGTTCCTCCTTGCGGGCGAGGAATGCCCGCCGACGTTGAGCTTCGAGCGTGGTGGTTGTAACTCCGGCCGCACCGAGTGCAGAATTCGCGGCATCTTGGGCGATAGTGAATTCGAGGCGATTAGCTGCGGCCTTCGCGACTGCGATATCCCTCAGACACCAATTTGCCGATGTCGAAGGCTAGCTGTAGAACGACGATTGCGCAGATCACCGAAAAGCCTAGATGAATCGCATTGTTGACCTGATCTAGGTTCTGGCCGAGCCGTGCCTGATCGACGGCTGAATTCTTGAGGAACACATAGATGTGGCCCGGTGCGGCAAGCAGCACGAGCACGGGTATGAGTCCGACAATCTTGAAGGCAATCTGCTGGATGCGGGAAGGGCGTTCCCATGAGCCGCGAGCGAGATCGATGCACTTGGCAACGATTTGCATGATGCCGAGAGCGACGATCCATCCAAAAAACGTCCACCAGATAGGTGCGAGCTGATATGGCGAGACGTGGAGAATGGCCACGCCCGGCCCCAGGAGCAGGAAAGGATAGTGCGGGATGAGAAGTACCCATCCGAGAAAGAGCACGCTGAAGATGATCTCGGCAACGGCCTGCGCAAAGGAGCGTGGCTTTCCCTCGCGGAGGCTGTCCTTCTCGAGTGGAGGAAGCGTGCTCGGATTCCAGCTTTTGTTCAGGCCTTCGATTTGGGGGCAGACGTTCGGATAGCGCGTGCGGGCGAATTCGAACGCAGCGAAGACGAGCGTGATCCAGGCGGCTGTCTGGATCAGAATGCCCGGGGTGCGGAAGAGAGCCTCGACTACCGCGCCGCCGGTGCCATTGGTGAGAGGTGTTACGACGGCCGCGACGATCATACAGACAATGAAGGCCCAGAGCAGCGCGAGGCGAAGCACGTAAACGTACATGGGGAACATGGTGGGTCCGATGAGGTATTGCTGCGGCTGGTATCGCGATGCGACCACCATGGGGTGACCCATCTTGCGCAGAAAGTCGTCGAACTCACCCTGAGTGAGCGAGCGGCCGAGTTCGGACTCGCTGTCTTCGATCTGCGACTCCATGTTGGCGCGGAGTTCCGCGATGATGTCGTCCTGGCGGCGGAGCGGCAGGTATTTTCTGACGGCTTGCAGGTAGCGATCAAGGAGTTCCATAGCGGTGTCCTTACTTGGCCTCGGCATCCGGAGCGGTCTCCGATTTCGGAGCGTCGAGGATGCGCAAGACGGAGGTGTTGATGGAGTTCCACTCGGCGAGCAGACGAGAGAGGATCTGTTCCCCTTCGAGGGAGAGGCGGTAGAAGCGCTTATTGCGTTTCTCTTCTTCGCGCCACTGGCTGGTCAGCAGGCCCTGTGTTTCGAGACGGCGAAGGAGCGGGTAGAGCGTACTTTCGTCGATTTCGAGGCCATGCTCGGCCAGCTCTTTGCGGAGCGTGTAGCCGTAGTGCTCCTGTTTGAGCTGGGCGAGGACGGCAAGAGTGAGGCAGCCACGACGGAGCTCAAGACGAAGGTTTTCAAAAGTGCTTTCAGCTACGGTCATACTCGTTCCTCGAGATTGCTGAGCCCTTGGTGCTGCTGTGTCACGTACACTGTATTTCACATACTGTATAACAACTAGTGTGTGACGTCAAGTAGATTTTTGAGCTCTTTTGCGGGGGGTTCGGCCGGGCTAAACTCTCGGCATGGATAACGAGCGGATCCGCGAGATATGCATGGGGCTGCCTAATGTGGCCGAGACCCTGAACTGGGGGCACCACCTCGTCTACTGGGCCGGAGATCGGGATATTGGCGGCAAGATGTTTGCCATGACAGATTTGGATGGCTCAGGCATCGGCGTGCTTTCGTTTCACTGTGGGGAGGAGCGGTTTCATGAGCTGATCGAAAACGAGGCAATCCGACCGACTCCTTATCTGGCAAAGGCTCACTGGGTAACGCTCGAGCGATGGAATGCTCTGCGGCCGCGAGAGATTGAGGAGCAGCTGCGGCGGGCTCATGGGCTGATTTTGGAGAAGCTTCCCAAACGCACAAGGACAATTCTTGCTATGTCCGAGCTAGAGAGGAAGAAGATCATCCGGGAACGAAAGAGAGCCCCCGGAGCGGGCAAAACTCCATCGGATAAGAGCAAGACCAGCAAACACGGCTCAGCGAAGTTGAATGCCAGCAAGACGGGGGGCCTCGGAAGAAGTAGACCGGGAAACGGAACCCGGCGAGGCTGGTCAGCGTATGTGTGATTGAGGTTGAGGCAGGATTATGGTGAAGTTTCTGCTCTGGTGCATTCTCCTGATACTGTGCTGGCCGCTGGCTCTTCTGGCCGTGATTGCCTATCCCATCGTCTGGCTTCTGCTGCTTCCGTTCCGGATTGTGGGGATTGCGGTGGGCGGGGTGTTGGAACTGGTGGCGGCGATCATCTTCCTTCCCGTGCGGATGGTGCGGGCAATCTAACGGCGCAGCCAGGTTCAAGCTGCCCGCCGGCGCGCATATTTCGCGACGGGTCATTCCCAGAGCCTCACGCCTGGCTACTCTCGATCCGGGAGCGTTGGTAGCCGTTCGGGAGCTTTCACCCCGGGGCTATTCTCGGTGCATCCCTCCCGACAGCGGGGGTGCGCTTGGTCGAGTGGCGGGGGTACGTCAGTAATCACTCACTTAACCACCCTGCGGACGACTTTTGCGTCCATAGAGGGTTGAGGCACGTAGCTAAACCTCGCGAGGGCTGCCTATCCTTCACCTGGTCGCGAGGCAAGCATCCAAGAGGAGATGAAGATGCGGAAAAACTCTCATCAGGCTTTCCTGTTTCTTATCGGGCTATGCATGCTGGGTGCGCCGGCGCCGGCGCGGTCGCAAACAGACGTGGCACTCAGCCTGTATGGAGCCTTCAGCGGACGAACAAATGGAAACGGGACAATCGAGAGCCCGGCGAACTCAGCAGGCGGCATCATAGAACTGCGGCATATCTCCAATCCCCTGATGGGTTATGAGGCCACCTACTCGTATAACCGCGGAAACGAAACATACCGGCCCGATTGCGGTGGAGCTCAGTGCCCTGTGACTGCGCAGACCGTTAAGGCGGCCGCGCACGAGGTGACTGCGGACTGGCTGGTGTCAGTGCACGCCGCGAACCTGCGTCCGTTTGTGCTTGGAGGTGTTGGAGTGTTGTTCAATCAGCCGGACAGCAACCAGGCCGATACAGATAGCTCGACAAAAGGCGTGTTTGTGTATGGAGCGGGCCTTGACTGGGGAGCGTTGCCGCACCTGGGGTTCCGGTTCCAGTATCGCGGCAATCTCTACAAAGCGCCCAACCTGACCAAGCTGTATACCTCGACGGATCGGTTCACGCATACTGCGCAGCCGATGATTGGCGCGTATTTTCGGTTCTAGAAAGTTTATCAACTGCCGAGAGCCGGTTGCTATGCAGCGATGGTGAGGGCGCCCAACTGCATGTAACTGAGGGTGAAGTACGCTCCGCTGCCAGAATGGGCGAATCGAAGCCGCTAATGGGCCCGACCGAACCTGCCCAGGACTGGGATGACCGACGAACAGAAGAGGACCGAAGTAACGAAGAGCCAGACGAAAAGGGATGTACGCGGTTTGCAAAGCTGAGATTATTGCTCATTCCTTGCGAGGTCTAACCATGCTCTCGTCAACCGCCCTGCGCCAACGCTGGATCTCAAATATGGATCGACACCGGGTGGTCAAGATCAACAGCGTGAATTACGAACTGCATCTGACCAACAGAACGAAGGGCCGGCTTTTGTGCCACAGGCTGGTAGCCGGCACTCCTCAACTGGCTAGCGTGATCGAGATCCCGTTGAGCCAGGCCGGGCTTGAGTCGATGTTCGATGTGAAGACGGCAGCGGTCATCATGCGGGTGGCTAAAGAACTTGGAGCATAGGAATACGCTGTCTGCTGAAATGCGTTGCTGCTGAGGACTCCGCGGTTAGTCACCCACCTAGGTCGGTAACGATTTGTCAGAGACTGCGGGAGCTGCGGCTGCATTGTTTGCAATCGCGAGGAACATGCATTAATTTGCGCAGCTGAAACAGGAGCTGATCTCCGGCGGTGAAGACGAAGCTCTCTCCACAAGAGTTGCAATTCAGAATCCGGTCAGCCAGCATATTGGGAATCGGCATGGACAGATCATTCTGTTCGCGCATCAACTTCGCTCGCTCCATCTCGCGGTGCGTTCTTTCGGTGACCATGGCTGTTTCCTTTCTGAGCCGGATCGACCGTGCAATGATCTGTTCCGATGCGCAGCGCAATCTCTGGCCCATCGAAATCAATGCATCGATTCTCGGGATCCAGGTGTGCGGCGACTCGTCTTGCGATATCACCAGATCGTAGTCTGAAGTTATGGCTCCCGATGATTGCCGCTCGACCCGCGGCAAGGAAGTCACGGGTTTCACGCGTAAAAGGATTGCCGGAACGAGCAAATGCCTTCTGGCGCGATCTGCAGCTCGCCAGCAATGCTCGTCTTCGACGTCGGTCAACGAGACGAGGTCGTAGACGGTTTCTGACCGTGGGACCTGGTTCAGAGCGACGGCTTGCTGAAAACAAGAGATCGAATAGCCCCGCTGCTCCAGAAGGGAAAGGCGTCCATCTAATTCCTGTCCGAAATGAAGGATTGCGGCAGCCATGTATTTGCACCTTTAGCACTATGTGTGGTCGACAGGACGAAAAGGTTCAGAACCTGCGCCTTGAACAACTTCTGGTTTTAAGACTGCTTATGAGCTTCGGCAACCGCTGAGATGACGAGGTTGGCCGTGAGCCGCTGACAGGACGATTGAGGAAAGAGCAGGCCGACGCGCACTCACTCCGGAATCAGAATATCCAGCAGCTTAAAAGGCGTGAGGTTGTTAAGGAAGTTGCCTTTTGGTAACTGAGTACTGACAACCTAGATTCCGGAGAGCTGATGACGGGCCAGAACAGCGCTGATCGGTTGAGCGGCTGTTTCGGTGTGAATGGTATTGAGCTCAGCCACGTTCAAGCAGCTAATCGCATTTAGCGCGATTGTCCTGTGAAGCGATGATCTGCCATTTGTTGTTGCGCTTGAGCCAGGTGTCTGTCCATATCTGGCAGACTTTCGCATCGGGGTGCGTTTTGTCTTTGCCGGTGGCGTGTTCGCTGCCGTAGACGATGGCGAGGCTGTCGGAGAAGAAGCGAACCTTTGCTGTGTCGAGTCCGCAATCATGAGCTGTGCGAGCGGCTTTCTCGTCCTTCAACTCGTCGGCCTTGGTGAAGCGTGCTCCTTGCGTCGAGGTGCCCTGGAAGTCCTCGGCGAGCAGACCGGCTATTACGCCGTTGTCGACGCAGACACCTTCAGCCCACTTGCGCTCCATCTCGATGATGTACTGCGACGTTTTGTCATCGGGCGAGGCCCAGTGACTCTGCTGCGCGCGGGCGGGAGTGAGGGGCAGCGTGGCGGCGATGATTGCGACTATTGCGAGTACGTGCATTTTTCGCATGCCGAAATCATACACAAGGGGCTTGTGGTTACAGAGCTCGAATCAGCTCGCTCTTCTGATTCACGGACCCGGCAAATGAGAAAGGGAGCCGGATCGATCGCTCGAAGCCGCTCCCTTTGTTCCTTGTTTTCTTCGACTGTTCTGAGTGACCGAGAGGATTACTGTCCTCTGGAGTCGCGTTCCATATCGATCGACTTGCCCTTGTCGAGGCGAGGCGTAACCAGCGAGCCATATTGAATCGACTGAAGGACGTGAGTGCCGTTGCGATCGTCGAACGTGAGCGCAATCTTCTTCGATGACTCAGAAGGCCCCGGGGTCAAGAGCCACGTGTAACTCTGGGTCGATTCCAGACTGCGGAGAGTGACAAAGGCGCTGGTTGAATCGTGAATGAGGTGATAGCTGCCGGCGGGAAGCGTCGCTCCGGCTACCTTGAAATTGAAGGGTACATCAACCCTAGTTGCCGCCATGGCGCTGTTCCCTGCCAGTGCTACCGCAGCGCCGAATGCTGTTGCCAGGATAACTTTCCGAAAGATCGATCGCATGTGTGAAACCTCCTTGCCGTATCCACCACGTTAGCGATCTCAGAAAAAATAGTCGTCAAGGTTTCGTCCAGATAAAGTGAAATCTTCAACTGGCTCTTTGTTGCCGCGATCTGACCGGCGGCGTTGTCTCACGAACGGCTTTCAATTCAGCGGTGAGTTCGCTGGCGAGGAGGCTGCGCTCCGGCTCGCCGAGATTCTCTGCGATGCGCAGCGCATGCGATAGCAATTGGGTTGATTCTTGATAGGCGATTCTTTCTTTTGAATGGAGAGCTCCGGCGCGCAGGGCGGCGATGGTGCGGTGCCAGCTTCCGGCAGCTTCATACTGAGTGGCTATCTCGCGGGCCACAACAGCTTCGCGCCCCGCGAAGAGCGCGCTCAACTGCTCGGCGATGCGAATGTGTCCCTTCGCGCGGCGGCTTGTGGTCTGCCGGTGGTAGAGCACCTCACGATAGAACTCATGCGCGAAGGCGTAGAAATCTGACCGTGTTCCGTTCGGCAAATCGTCGTGACCGGCGCGGCGGACCAGGCCGGTGCGGCGTTCGAGTTCGTTGCAAAGTTCTTCCACATTTTCCGTATTTTCTCCCAGTGCCGCGGCAGCCGCCCAAACCGGAAAGGCAATGTTCATCAGGCTTCCAGCTTCGAGGACTCTTTGTTCCTGTGGAGTGAGACGATCGATTTCCAATTCGATCAATCTTGCCAGTTCCTGGGGAACGGTAATTTCGAGATTCGAAATCGGGGTGATCTGCACCCACTTGCTTTCATCGCCGGAGCCGTTACGCACGATGGAGCGCTCGGCGATCATGTGATCGAGAAGAGCATTTGCGAAGAGCGGGTTGCCGCCGGAACGCTGATAAATGAATTCGTCGAGTCCCGGGGGAAGGTCTTCCTGAAGAAGGCGACTGCTGAGGAGACGTCTTACCGATTGTCTGGATAACGGCTCGAGGGCCAGTTCGGTGCAGAGATGCCGAACGACAAGGTCCTGCTTGATGGTTTTGAGATAGAACTTTGTCGAGTGATGCTGGGGTCGGTAGGTCACAATGACCAGCAGCCGCGCCGGCGTACTGCGCCGCGCAAGAGCGGAAACAAGTTCGAGCGTGGATTGATGCGCCCACTGAATGTCTTCGATTACAAGAGTGAAGAGCTTTTCCCGGGCAAGCTCTTCTAGCGCTTCGCAGAGTTCGGCTGGGCGGTCCTGGAACGTACTCAGGCGCGCGGTACCGGCTGCGGGCTTGTCTTCATGACCTGATGTGAAGCAATGGCCTAGCGCTTCCAGGACCGGATAGTATGGCTCCCTTTCGCTGATTCCCTCAGCGCAATGGCCTTGAGCGATGCACGTCTGAGACGATGCACGGCGAAAAGCATTGATGAGCGAGGTCTTTCCAATTCCGGATTCTCCAGTAATGAAGACAACTTGCCGCTGACCGGATGAGGCTAGCTCAGCGACTGCTTCCAGATGACGAATCTCCTGATCGCGTCCGATGAGTTCGGCGGCAGCCGTATCCGGAAATTCAAATTCGTTGGCGCTCGAGGCTGAGGCCGAGTTGTCCGTTACAGCGGCAACGAAACTGTAGCCGCGCTTGGGGATGGTCTGGATGAACCTGGGTTCTTTCGCGTCGTCGTTGAGGATCTTTCTGAGCTCGAGTACGTAGGTCCTCAATACCTGCGGCTGCACGTAGGTCTCGGGCCAGAGGGCATCGAGCAACTCGTCGTGTGTGATCAGACGGCCGGGATGATCGACGAGGTAGCGCAGAACAGAGAAGAGCTTGCTGGCAAGGGCGATCTGTGCGCCCTCGTGCCACAGGCACTCGTTTGCAGTGTCCAGCGCGAACGATTCGAATCGCTTCATTCCTATGGAACCCCGGGGGAGTTGAATTCCACACCTCGAGTTGCAATTGCTCTTCCAAAAGGTGAACGGGCCCTTATTGCGCGTCGACGGCTATCTGTCGGGAATGGGGATAGCGTCCAGAGCGTTTGGTTGATGGGAGCGTCCATTTCCGAACATCGGTGTTCTCATGCGAACAGTCCTTCGGCCTTGACCCATGCTGAAATGAGGAATCTGCCGCAGTCCGTCGCGAGAGATTCCAGGATATTTTTCTCTTAGATGAGGATCAATCTCAAAGGTCGCTCTAAATTGCACTATGCAATCACGATCGATATCACCGTAATGTCATCCGATCGTCCGAACCTCAAGTACGCGCGAGAAGAAGAGAAGAGAGGCAGCAATGCCGATTACGCCGATGGTCTCTGCGAGGAACTCGTGAAGGCCGAGGGGACCGCATTCAGGATCGCCACTGCGTAGAAACTGACCACGCCGGTGAGCCGATCGGCCTGGAGGAGGTGCAGTCGATGTTCGAGGAGCGAGGCATCTCCAAGGCGCGCGCCGGCGTAGCGCGGACCGCCGCCGAGGTAGGTGGCGAAGATCGGATGATGCCATACGCGAATTGCGAAGTGAATCGTTGTCCCTGTGGAACGGATGTGAGGCGGTAGAGGAGCGGTTGGTTAAAACGCAGGCTGCCACGCGGGGCATCCGGCCGAATCCGCTATCTTCACGCCGCCACGAAAACTTCATAGTCAGTGAGGATCGCGGGAAGCAGCACCGCGAGAGACGTTGCGGCCGAAGGCGCCTGAGCGCTGAAGCGGTACCACGCAAAACCGTTCTGATCGTTGTATCCCTGTGCTGTCCATGACTGGTCGGATCGGAGCAGGGCCCATGCGGAATCGTCGAAGGCGGGCGATGCCCATTGGGGATCGTCTCCGGAGTGAAAACGCCACATGCCATCGAGGGAAATAAGTGGCTCGTGATTCTGAGCCGGAGAGAAGACGGCCGGGTTGGACGGGCTGGGGTTTGGATTCCCGGCAGTCAGTGTTGCGCGTTGCGCGGAAGCGGGTTGAGCGCTCAGAGCGATCGTTGCTGCAGCGAGATTAAGAAACAGCAAACGGAATCGCATCGCGAATGACCCGGGTCAGTGTCAGCAGGGCGCTTTCCAAGGCGCTGGCGATGGCAGTTTGCGTGCATGCGATGAAGTGAGTGAGAAGCTCTGCAATCTCTCGCAGGTATTTTTTGCGGATAGTGAAGTAAGAAGATCGCCATGAGCGATCTCGCGATAAATTTCACCAGCGTTTTACTAACAGATGTTAACCAGCGCACGTCATCTTCAGTTGTAAAGGCAAGCGCCGTGAACGGAGGCCAGATGTTTTTAACGGGGCAGGGAGTTTCTTACTCTTATTGAACTACTGATCTACGAAGGATTCGTTGCAAGTATACGAAGAGCTTCGTATATTGTCTGCATCACCGCAACGTGCGCGGCTGGGACGAGCGGCGATCTCACTCTTCTGACACTGTTTTTCTTACTGATCAGGCTTTAACGAGATCACTCCGCTTATATGTTACTGTATGTAACGTTACGATAAGTAGCATTACCGAACGGCACGTGAATACCGTTGAAATTCCATGGGAGGGAATCGTGATGCTCCGAACCGCGAGGTTTTCTTTCTTTCTAATTCTGTTCCATGCAAAGTTTCTGTTGGGGCTGGAGGTGAATCCGCGGCTCGTTCAACTTGTGCCGCCGCAGAGCCGGCTTGTCGCGGGAATGTCAAGCTCAGCGGCACAGGGAACGACCGGCAGCTTTCTATTAATCACGCAAGAGAACAAGGCCGACCTGGCCGATTTTTTTGCGTTGACTGGTGGGGATGCATCGCGCCAGCTGCAGTCTCTGCTGTTTGTGACTGCGGCGGAGCGAGGCAAAAGCGCGAACGAACACAGTCTTCTTGTGAGCGGCCAGTTCGATCGCGACTCGATCTTCAGAATCGAGGCTGCGGGTACAAGCAGGGAGAGCTATCGCGGTATTCCAGTGTTGGTGGTGTCGGCCTTCCTAAGGGAACGCAAGACGTTCGATGAGGTGCGATGGCTTGCAGTCCCGGATGCTCACATTGCGGTCTTTGGATCGGTGGAGAGTGTGCAGCGGGAACTCGACCGCTGGGTCGACCAAAGCGCGCCTGACGAGACAGTGCTCGATGGTTTGCATCGGTTAGGGGGGCACGATGATTCGTGGTGCCTGCTGCTGGCGAGGGATCGGGAGGGAATCGCGGAGACCGTTTTAGGGAAGCTCGATCCGAAGCTCGGTGCGGTGGCGCATGAGGGCGGCCTGCTCGGATACGGAATCAAGTTCGGGCGAAAGATCGAGATCGCGGCTGCTGCGGATCCATTTCCGGCGAGAAGCTGGAAGGCTCCGAACGATCTGCCGGGAGTGAACAGCAGTGCGACGTTCCACCTCTTTTCATTTTTGCCGGATGAAGGTTCAGGCAGCCGAGCGACCGTGAAGGTTTCGCGGAAAAGGTATGAGGAATGGATTGGGAAGTTCGAGCGCGATCCTCTGCTCGCCAAAGCGGCTGCGAAGTGAGGTATTGCTGGGCGAGGCGCGTTTCAGCGGCTGCGGATCAAGAGCGCAGTGGCGTCGTCGGTGTGTGACGAGCCGGTGCCGAACTTCTGCACTTCGGCGATGAGGCTGTCGACGCAGGCCTCGGGTTGAACGAAATGCTCGATCAGGCGCGCGGGACCATATTCTTCGTCAGTGACGTTCATGGCTTCGGTGATGCCGTCGGTGTAGAAGAGCAGCCTGGTGTCGGGGCCGAGGGTGATGGTGGATTCGGGGTACGATGATGCGCCAAGTCCAAGGGGCAGACCGGTGTCGAGGTCCAGGAACCGGCAGTGACCGTTGATAACGAGCGGCGGCAGGTGTGCGGCACTGGCAACCGTAATCTGACGGGTGGATGCGTCAAGGATGGCGTAGACCATGGTCACGAATTTTCCAGTGGGAAAGTCTTCCGTGAGCGAACGGTTGAGGTGCTCGAGCGTCTGCGCGGGCGAGGCGTGGAGCGGGGCAATGGAACGGAGCAGCGCGCGCGTTGCGGACATGAGCAGTGCGGCAGGCATGCCTTTCCCGGAGACGTCGGCTAGTGCGATTCCGTAGCGCTGGTTACCAAGATCGATGAAGTCGAACCAGTCACCGGCAACGGCTCCGGCGGGATGCCACGCGGTCTCAAATGCGAAGCCGGGCACAAGCGGTTGAGGCTTGAGAAACAGGGCCCGCTGCATGGCGCGAGCATCGGAGTGTTCGCGCTCAAGACGTTCACGCTCGGCGCGCTCGTTTCGGAAGAGGCGGGCGTTTTCGACGGAGATGGCAATGTGCCCGGCGAGCGCCTCGAGGATTTGGAGTTGGTCTTCAGAGAACGCGTCCAACTCAGAGTGTTCGATGCACAGGGCGCCGATGATCTCGCCGCCGGCTTTCAACGGAATGCTGACAGAGGAGCGTGTGTCGGGCTCGCAGGGGATGTAGTAGGGATCCTTGGCGACGTCGGGTGCGTAGCGCATTTTGCCGGTTGCGGCAACGTGTCCCACCATGCCTTCAAGACCGATCTTCAGGCGCGCTCCCTGCTTGTGTTTGGTGCAGCCACGGACACCGCAGAGAACTAGATCGTCCGATCTGCCATCACGCAGCCAGACGTCGACTTCGACGTTGCCGATGGAGGTAGCGAGGTCGTTGACGACGCGGTCCAGCAGGCAATCGAGGTCGAGGGTGGAGGCCACAAGATAGGTGGCGCGCTGCAATTTCATGAGGACCTGCGAGAACTCGCAGGAGGTCTGGATGTGCGGCGGAAAGGAGTGACTGCCCTGAACGGTTGCTGGGAGTGTCGCCATAAAGCTCCCTCTGCCCATGGGGGGATGAGCTAGTTATTGGACTAACATCGTAGGAAGAGGATGCAGAATGTTGGACAGCTAGCTACTAGCTTTCAGCTTTCCAACACGTGCTTCGACGGGGTGCATAGACAGGGTGGACGGTGAGGTTTTAGGTTGGGCTTATGGCTGGTGTTTCGTTAGTAATGGACGGGAAGGTGGCTCTGGTAACGGGCGGATCGCGCGGGATTGGCGCAGAGACGGTGAGGCTTTTTTCGGCGGCGGGAGCGCGAGTGGTGTTCAGCTATCGGCAGGCGAAGGAGCTGGCGCTGACGCTGATGGACGAGTGCGGGGGCCCGAGCCGGTGCGTGCCAATTGAGCAGGACTTGAGCTCTCCGGCGGACGGGCGGGCCCTGGTGGGGGCCGCGATCAAGGCATTCGGGCGGCTGGATGCGCTGGTTGTGAATCATGGGGTGTGGCCGTCGGAGGATGCCCCAATCGAATTGATGACGGAAGAGCAGTGGCGCAGCACGATGGCGATCAATCTGGACTCGGTGTTCGGGCTGGTGCAGTCAGCCGTGGTGCAGATGCAGCTGCAAGGGCCTCCGGCGACGGTGGAAGACGGTCCGAAGGGGCATATCGTGCTGATCAGTTCGACCGCAGGGCAGCGGGGCGAGGCTTTGCATGCCGACTATGCCGTGACGAAAGGCGCGCTGATCAGTCTTACGAAGAGCCTGTCGAGCGAGCTGGCGCCGCGCGGAATCCTTGTGAATTGTGTGGCTCCGGGATGGGTGGCGACAGATATGTCGTCCGGTACGTTGGGCGATCCTCTGCTGGGCAACAAGATCCGCGCAGGAATTCCGGTGGGACGGGTGGCATCTACTAAGGAGATCGCGGGACCAGTTCTATTTTTGTGCACACCGATGGCAGGGTTCATCTCCGGCGAGGTGCTGAATGTGAATGGCGGAGCGGTGCTGGTTGGTTAGCTGCTAACTCTTAGCTTTTAGCTAGTAGCTTTTCTGATGGTGAACAGGCATCCCTGCCTGCATCAGAGTTGAAGAAGTTGAGGAGATACCGATGTGGAAGGGATGGGCGGTAGTGCTGGCGATCGTGCTGGCTGTGCCGCTGGGGATGAGGGCGCAGGCGGGGGACGGTAAACCGGCGGATGCACAGCCGGCGGTGGATCCAGCTGCGGATAAAAATGCAGCGAAGGCTCACGGAGTTTTGGACGCCATGGTGAAGGCGCTGGGGGGAGATGCGTGGCTGAACCTGAAAAACACAGTGCGCGAGGGGCATCTGGCCGCGTTTCATCGAGGCGATCCCGATCCCGGCACCTTGCTCTTCTACGACTGCCACGTTTGGCCCGACCGTGATCGCTACGAGTATGGCAAGCACAAGGATGTCTACCAGTTCTACGAGGGGCGCAAGGGAACTGAAGTGACCTTCCGCGGCGCGAAGCCGCTGCCGAAGGATCAGCTGGATGATTTTCTAAGGCGGCGGGACCACTCGATTGAGATGGCGGTGAAGGTGTGGCTGAAGGATCCGAAGACGATCCTCGTATATGAAGGTCAGCGGATGGCGGAGCGCCATATGGCTGAGCAGGTGACGTTGATTTCAGCTGAGAACGAGTCGATTACGATTCAGGCCGACGTGCAGACCCATCTGCCTCTGAGCCGGAGCTTCCAGTGGCGGGATCCGGAGTACAAGGATAAGAACACGGAAGTCGAGGAGTATGCGGCTTACCGCGAAATAGATGGTATTGCCACACCATACTCAATTACTCGCGTGCACAACGACGAGACGGTGCGGCAGATGTACATCGATAAGGTGCAGTACAACGTGGATCTGCCGGCGGATACCTGGGATGTAAATGGAATTGCGAAGAGGGTCAAGAAATAGCTGGGAACTCGTAGCCGGTAGCCCGTAGTTTGCTTCGTTATAATCCTCAGGGAGCGCGGGGGCAGTGTTTACGCGCTTTCTGGAGCCAGAGAATGACGTTCGACATCCAGGAGATCCTGGAATTCCTTCCCCACCGCTACCCATTTCTGCTGATCGACAGGATCACCGAGTTCGAGTCACAGAAACGCCTGGTGGCCATCAAAAATGTGACCATCAATGAGCCTTTTTTCCAGGGGCATTTTCCCGGGTATCCCATCATGCCGGGCGTGCTGGTGGTGGAGGCGATGGCGCAGGCGGGTGGCATCATCATGACCCATGAGCTCGAGGATCGGCATTCAAAGCTGGTAGTGTTCACGGGAATCGAGCGCGCGAAGTTTCGCCGGCCGGTGACTCCCGGTGACCAGCTGCGGATTGAGGTAGAGGTGCTTTCGTTCCGGTCGAGAGCGGGGAAGATTCAGGGACGTGCGACGGTTGAAGGCAAACTGGCCTGCGAGGCGACGCTCACCTGCGCGGTCGTGCCGCGCGAGCCCGAGAGAAAGGCACATGGCGATGCTGCTCCTGTGGGAGGCGCCGCTGCTGCTGAGGGAGTGACGGAGGCGGCGCCGAAAACCGCGACGGTGACCGAGTGAACATCCATCCCAGTGCGGTGATCGCCGAGGGGGCGGTGGTTCCCGACTCCTGCGAGGTGGGGCCGTTTTCGACCATCGGGCCGGACGTGGTGCTGGGCGAGGACTGTCGGCTGATTTCACACGTGGTGCTGGACGGGCATACGCGGATCGGGAACAGGAATGTGTTTTACCCGTTCTGCTCGGTCGGGGTTGCTCCGCAGGATTTGAAGTATGGCGGGGAGCCCACGCAGACCGAAGTTGGCGACGATAACACGATTCGCGAGTCCGTGACAATCAGCCGCGGAACGGCGAAGGGCGGCGGAATCACGCGGGTGGGCTCGAAGAATCTGCTGATGGCCTATGTGCATATCGGTCACGACTGCCGGGTGGGCAGCGGATGCATCCTGGCCAATGCTGCAACGCTGGCGGGACACGTGAACATCGAGGACTTCGCGACGGTGGGTGCGTTCAGTCCGGTCCACCAGTTCTGCACGGTGGGGAAGTATGCGTTTATCGGCGGCGGAACGATTGTGACGCAGGACGTGCTGCCGTTTTCGCTGACATCGGCAAAGCGCGAGAACCGGGCGTTCGGTATCAACAAGATTGGGTTGCAGAGGCGCGGATTTTCCGAAGATCGGCTCAAGACGCTGCAGAAGGCGTTCCGGTATCTGCTGACGGCGAA
>Ga0157378_10002749_pt1 | contig 15676 bp, 14 predicted proteins | sample M65metaG_FD_115309 | JGI IMG/M metagenome (GOLD analysis project Ga0157378, IMG submission 115309) | Miscanthus rhizosphere microbial communities from Kellogg Biological Station, Michigan, USA - M6-5 metaG | ecosystem: Host-associated > Plants > Roots > Rhizosphere > Soil | place: USA: Michigan...
CATTCGCGAAGACTTCCAGGTTTTTCCCCAACCCGATCCAAGTCCAGCCTTCCCGCCGGCTGGGCAATATCCCAATGAATACCGTCGACTCTCTCCGCGGTTTGGATTCGCCTACCAGGCCTGTGCGAGCACGGTAGTACGTGGAGGCTTCGGAGTATTCCACGAACTCCTAAATGGAGCGAATTACGTGAACTCAGTGATCACCAACGGGTCGCCCACTCACAGGACCGATGCGTTGGCGCTCTTCGATTTCGCCCAGTCACCCAACCAGCAGTCACCGGCGTTTCCTAACACGCTCGGCAACATAACATCTGTTCCGTCGTCCAACATTTCCTTGATTCACCCGGACTTCAGGGCGCCCTACGTACTGGCGGCAAGCCTAGAGGTACAGCAAAGCCTCGGCACGAACACGGCGGTGAGTATCGGCACGATGTGGACGCACGGCGTTCATCTTATTTCCTCGACGGCTTATGACCTCAACCTTAAGCAGCCGTTGGGCTCTACCACCTATGTTGTTTGTCCGCCGGGCACGGCAACTGCGCCCTGCTCCGGTCGCACGATCGTGTTGCCGAACCTCGATGCCGTCCTTTTGGAGGGGCAAGAAGGCGCCATCGCCCCAAATATGGGCCAGCTGAACGCGCTGATTAGCCCGGGACTCAACCACTACAACTCGTTTTATGCTCAATTGCAACGCCGCGCATCGACGGGGCTGTCCGCTCTGGTCTCGTACACTTTCTCCAAGAATATTCAGTCAAACGGCGTGGATTTCAACAACCAGTTCGACTTCAGCGACGCGCGCGGGCCTTCACTTCTGGACCAGCGGCATCGGCTAAGCGCTGCGGCCATCTACCAGTCGGGACAGCGCGGTGGATCGAGTCCAGCACTACGCAGCCTCCTTTCCAACTGGACAGTAAGCACGGTTACGCAGTTCAGTTCTGGGCGACCATATGCCGGAGTTCTCAATACGTCCTGCGCGAGTTCGACGCTTTCTTTCGACAATTGCGACGGTCTGAGTGTTGTTTTGAACAATTCTGCCACGCTGCAGTCCACTCGCAACACTGCCGGAGGAATCGCCGGAAATGGGCCAAGCCCAGCTGTGGGCCTTCACTCTTTCTATGGTCCATGGATTGTCGAACTAGATCTCGGCGTGTCGCGCTCCGTCCGTATGCACGAAAGGCACGCACTCACCTTCAAGGCGCAGGCCTTCAATCTCTTGAATCGAGCTAATTTTTATGTGCAGAACGGTGCTGGAGTTGACGCCATCCAGTACGATCCCATCGGCACGAACTGTGGCGATGGCATGACCCTGCAGCAACTCTGCTACCTCGTGCCTAACCATGATTTCGGCACATTGCAATCCGTCAGCCACGCCAACGGCCCACGCATATTCCAATTCGCTATGGAGTACCATTTTTAGGCAGGATAGTTCGGGCTTAATCTGGAAAGTGGAGTGAGCTAACAATCTCTTGGAAGCGTGGGTTTACGCGCAAGCGGTCAAAGCGAGGGTCCACGTTGATGAACACGATTTCGACATCATGGACTTCTGCTGCCTTGACGAGCCACGCGATAGCTTCTTCATCGTGCCCGAGATCCAAGTACCCCTCCACGAGGTAATAGGGCTGCAGATAACCCGGGCTCCCGATATCTAGCGTCGCTTTGATCCACTGCGCCCACGCCGCCCGCCATCCGGATCGCAACCGTACGTTTTCTAATTGCGTGAACCACGGTACGTGACCCGAGCCCAGGTCGAAGGTTTTCAGCATGCTCTGGCAGGCTTCATTCTGCTTGCCCATCGCCTCATAGACGTGCGCAAGTGTCCAGTACGTTGGCGGAAAATTTCGATCTACTTCCAATAATTTCCCCAGCTGTTTCGTTGCGGCATCGTATTGCCTCGCGTAGAAGAGAACCTGCGCCACAACGACGTTGACCGGAAGTGACATCGGATCCATTTGTCGCGCCCGCTCGGCGTGTTCCCGAGCTTCGTCGAAACGCCCGAGCGCCGCCAGATACTTCGCATACAGCATATGTGCGTAGCTATTGCTGGAATTGAGCTCTATCGCGCGCAGCAGATCCCGTTGCGCTTCCTTCCAGTCGTGATGGTAGTAGAACAAAGACCAAGCGAGCGTTGCGTATGCCTGGCTCGAGGCTCCGTCGAGCTCAATCGCTCTACGCGCCGCCTCCTCGCTTTTCAAATATAGGTCCATCGGCGGTTCACCGAACTCGACTAGATTGGCGTATGAGGCAGCGAGAGAAGCATACGCTGGCGCATAGTTTGGGTCTTTTTCGATAGCTAGCTGAAAGTATTCAACGCTCTTGTGAAGGTCTGGGTTGGTGAACCTGTTCCAGAAGTAGATTCCCTTTAGAAATGCTTCATACGCGTCGGGATTTACGGGTCGCGCGGGGGAAAGTATTGCCTGCCTTTGCGGCGTCAGCTGAACCTGGATCCGTCGCGCGACGTCACGCACTACCTCGCCGTGAAGTGCCTGTATGTGATCCAGATTTCGGTCGTAACTCCCCGTCCAAAGGAGGGTTTGATCCGTGACTTGCACGAGCTTGACCGCCACCCGCACGAGATTGCCCTCCCGCATTACCGTGCCCTCCAGGACGTAGTCCACGCCCAATTCATTGCCAACTTGGCGCGCGCCTTTCCCAGAACGCCTATATTGCATGGCCGAAGTTCGCGCGATCACACCCAGGTGAGCGGGTTCCAGGCCGCCCAGCTGAGTAATCAGTTCGTCGGTGAGGCCGTCGCTCAAATAGTCTTCTTCCGACTGCCCACTTAGGTTCTCAAACGGCAGGACGGCCAGCTTGACCCTTTCCGCGTGGGCGTGATTCCCCGAGATGCGGGGTCCGGCCAGGTAGACAGTCGCTATGGACAGGATCACAAAACCTATGAGTGCCGCGGTGAGCATTAGGCGACCAATTCGCCGCCTAGCTGGTGTGACAAACGTGAGTTCAGTGGGAGGCAACGTTCGGTCAGGCCGATTAGGTCGCCTGACCTCGGCGATGAAGCGATAGCCGCGGCGGGGCAAGGTCTCGACGAAGCGCGGCGCTTCAGCCGAATCGCCTAGTGCCTCTCGTAAGCGGTTCACGGCATTGTTCAGCCCATGGTCGAAGTCCACAAAAGTGTCACCCGGCCACAATCTCTTCCGTATATCTTCCCGCGTGACCAGTTCACCTGGATGCTCCAACAGCATGGCGAGAACCTCGAAGGACTGGTGAGGAAGGCGCACGCTAGTGTGGTTCCGGCGAAGCTCCCGCGACCGTAGGTCCGCCTCGAATTCTCCAAATTGAGCAATTTCGAAAGGAGCAGTGGAAATAGCCATTAGACACCCGCAACGTGGGCAGAGTTTAACCACTTTTCAAGATGATGAGAAGACCGTGCCCATAGCCTTGTAAGTGTTTGATTCTAAAGTGTGACGAGGCTGAGAGACGAATGTGATGCGCTTGGGATTGACCGGATAGGGCGTCGACCGTAATTTGCTCCGGCTAGCTGAAAGTCCAAGTCGACTTTGAAGGAGATTTCATGCGAACAATACTCAAAATCGCTATCGCCGGTAGTTTTTTAATTACCTCACTAGGAACGACTTTCATTTCCAAAGCGGCCGCGGAGTGCGGGCATTCCGAAAGGCAGCGGGCACCTCGACAGCAGTCCTTGCGCGGACAACTCCAATTCCGGCCAGCTTCATTGTTGCTGATTTCGGATGACGATCATGAGTCGGACAACGGGATTGTGGGCTTCTGGAGGGTGAAGTTTGTTTCCAAAGACAATCCCGGCATACCCGACGACACCGTGATCGATGCGGGTTTCGCGCAGTGGCACGGCGATGGAACCGAAATCATGAATTCCTCACGCCCACCCGCTACAAGCAACTTCTGTCTCGGGGTTTGGCGGAGAACTGGACGGTCCACCTACAGGCTGAATCACTTCGCGCTGAGTTCGGACCTGAACGGGAAATTGATCGGTCCCGCTAGGATCCGAGAAGTCGTCACCTTAGATCAAACCAGAGACCGCTATGAGGGAACTTTTACGATTGATCAATACGACGTCTCCGGGAACCTTCTCGCCCACATCGCCGGTCAAGTCATTGCGACGCGCATTACAGTTGATACCCCCGTTGAGGACGTACTTTGAGTGTTTGGGAGGTCGAAAAGTGAGGGTCCTAGGGGGAAAAGTGAGTGCTGGGCAACCAGCGGGCCGCAGGGCCAGATGGGATTCGTGGGGGTGTCGCGGGTTGCTGCTGGCGGGAATTAGCGTGGTTGCAGTTTGCCTGGTGGCACCGCGATCAGCCTTCGGACAATCCGAGCGCCAAGTCGAGAATCAGCCGCACTCCCTACCCCCGACTATTGGCGAGCCGCTCACCATAAAGCCCCTCGACATGGAGGACATCGATTGCGTGGTGGCAGAGTGGCAGCCGGCCGCCAGGATGCCGGTTCTCACTCTCATTTGCCCGCCCAATGCCGTGTTCTCTCCAATTCGGGTTTTAATCAAATTCTCATGGCTGAAGCTGAGCGATATTCCCGCTCACCCCGATTACATCCTTGCGTCAACTGGCACCTCCACGAAGATCCGGACGACCAAGACCGCCGTACAGATTTGGCTACCCCTGGACAACAAAGGAAAAGGCGATGCCCGGCAATCTTGGGTCCCCTTTAACGCAGTAGTCGATGTGGCATTGCTCCGCGGCCATCCCAAGTCAAACTAAACTCGCCGGGATCGAACCCGTGAATCGAGGAGCATCTGCAACACGAACCCGTCCGGCGCGCCTGCCTACGATCAGAACCAATGAACGCTCAAATTTCGCAACTTTTCAAATTTTCGGAGGCCTAACTCTAGTCGAGTAGGCTCAGACGGGTATTTGGGCGGGGTTCAAAATTTCTGATTATATATGTAGTGTCGACCTCGAAGTTTCGGTGTAGTAAAAATGTAGTAGTTTACCGTTCATATCCAATCAAAACGAGTGCAAACGGCACAAGTCGGCAGCGTTGTAACTGCTTGAGGAATATAGTAAAGTCCAAAATTTTCATAACGAGTCAAAAGAGTGGTCAGGTTTGCTAAACCGCTGTACTGGCTAAAACCGGTACCGGGGGTTCGAATCCCCCCTCTCCGCCATAGCACAAACACCCAATGTTCATGCGGGTTCCAGAGCCTTGCTACTCATTTGTTCAATATTTAGTTAATTTAATATATATATATAGTAAATATACGAGCTCTCTTAAACTACACGGCCTTGAAAAAACGACCGGCCCGAGAACCGTCAGATTTCTGCTTACACGATTCTTTTGCAAATGTCCTAAGCGGAAGGTAGCAAAAGCAAACAAGGTCACTCCACTCCCAGCTTCGGGCGGCGGTTTGGAAAACCGCATTTGTCAGATCTGGTGCGAGGGCACCTACAACGATCTAGAGAACCGTTGGCTTGAGTCGATGCCGGGTGAGTACATCGCTTCCTACAAGCCGACTTGAACGAAGCCGCTCTGCGGCGGACGCTTCGCGTGCGTGTGGGTGAACGATGGCGATGTGATCGGGATATTGTCGGGTCACAAGGAGGTCTCATGACCCGACTTCGCAAAAAAACAATCCTCTTACTTCCGTATTTAGCAATGAACGATCTTAGCCCAAACCAACTGACTGCAGGGTTGCGCGGAGGTCCTTCATAAGCAGCATGAGTTGTTTGGGATCAAGCGGTGAGGGTTCAAATCCGAATTTTCTGTAGAAGGCCACAGCGTCTTCGTCGACGGCGTGAACCAACATCGCCCTCGCCCCGATCGCATCGGCTGCTGTCATAGCTCGCGACAAAGCGTCAACCAGCATAGTCCTGCCAAGCCCCGCTCCGTGTTCAGTGTGGTCGACCGCAAGACGCGCAAGCAAAATGACGCCAATCGGATGCTTTGCGAGTCCTTTTGCGATGCGCGCCGGCGACTCTTCGCTGCGGACTGAGCCTGCGGAGAGAGAGTAATAGCCGACAACCTTACCAGCCCGATGAAGGACGTAGGTGCGAGCCGAGTCATTCTGTTGGTTTGTGAGGGCGAATCGGCGGAGCCAATCATTGAGTGACGATTTTCCGCAGTCAAACGATGAAGGGTCATGATCCTTCGTCAGCTTTTCAATGACAGAAAGAGGCTGTCTATTTTGGTGGGGAGAACTGCTCGTCACTTCCGAGACTCGCGCTCTAGGATGCCAGTTTCGGAAAAAAGGCGAGTTAGCTCTGGTTTTATCTGAGCCGGTCTGTCGAGTGCCTCGACAAACGCCTTCCACTGTTTAGGAGAAGCGATGAACTCGCGTTTGTCGGCAAGCACGCGTTCTGCCTGTAAACAGGCGCTATCCAGGATAAAGTTCGTCACGCTGAGGCCAGTCGTCTCGGCGCCAGTGCGAATGAGTTTTTCTTGACGGTCTGTGGCGCGCAGATTAATGCGCCTAGTTCTGATTGTTCTGGAATGCGATACGGCCATAGTTACCTCGTCTCTGTAATGTACGTACACTGTATGTCATAAATTTGAATTTGTCAATAGTCTGATGCCGCTGGACATGCGCCACCGCGCGCACCAGCAAGGAGATCCGGGTTTTGTTACTCGTGTTACTTTTTTTGGGCACTTTCGATGTCCATAGGAGAGACTGGAGGGCACTGCTGAGACGGATGAGACTGCTGAGACTCGGGCATAAACGGCAGAAAACGTTGGTTTTACGAATGAAGTAACAGAAAACAATGGAGTTGCGGAAAAAGGCGCAATATAATCTCCCCCTCTCCGCCACAGCTCATTTCGCCAATAAAAATGCGGCGATTTGTGCCGTGTTACTACTTTTTATAATTATCATTTGGTTAAGATTATACAGTCGGTTATTCTACGCGGCTTCTCAAGATTTGAGCGCGCTGAACACCGCTTGATGCCATGAGGTGACTAAGGGCACAGCAAGGTTGTTCAAGGTCCCCCTGGGTGTCATGGGGGAAGTGCAGGGTTAGATTCCCTTCGCTCCAGCGAGTGTTTTAGTTTGGCAATGTGTTGAGCCGACCTGGCAGTGTGAGCCTGCTTGAACTCAAGCGATAGTTGTCCGTCCGAAGGCTACTGATCGCTTGTTCCACCTAGACCGAAGCAACAGTGTGGTCGTGCGTCTCGAAGGGTAGTTGCTTCTGATCAATCCGCGATTAGAGAGCGATCATTCGATCAGGCAGAGGATCAAGGGAGAAGAAAAAGCAGAACCAGGGCATGAACTACAGAATTTGTGGATCCATTTTCGCGAGCAGCGCTGTACCAATCGGCCTTCGGTTTACCGGTGGTCAAACACGCTCACCAAGCGCCTAGAGGGAGCGGGATGGAGAATCGTCAAGGACGGCTCGATTCCGATTCTCATCCGGAGGCCGAAGAATTCCGTGTTTCTTCATCCTAGCGATTAGTGTAGTGCGCTTCATTCCCAACCGTGCAGCTGCACCATATGGTCCCCCGACTAACCATCCCGTGCCTTCTAATGCTCCCAGGATCAGAGTGCGCTCGGCCTCCCTAAGCGTTGTGCTCGGAGGAAATGCGACAACTGAGGGAGAGCGAGTTGGGCGCAGAAGATTGGGAAACAAGCCTTCATTCGATAGTACTACGGCTCTTTCGATCACGTTCTGAAGTTCTCGAATATTTCCCGGCCACGAATAGGATTTGCAAGCATTAACGAATTCCTCTGGAATGGTGTGTATGGACTTCCCCATTCGATGGCAAAAGAGTTCAACGTAATGTTCAACTAGTGGAGCAATGTCTTCGCGGCGATCACGTAGGGGCGGCAGCGCGATCGGAAATACATTCAGGCGATAGTACAAGTCGCTGCGCAGTTCGTTACAGTTCATCATTCGCTCGAGGTCCCGGTGCGTCGCGGCGATGAGGCGTACGTTTACGCGATGGGTGCGACCACTTCCGAGACGTTCGAATTCCTGTTCCTGCAGAACACGGAGGAGCTTGGGCTGCAATGCGAGTGGCATATCGCCGACTTCATCAAGAAAGAGAGTCCCTTTGTCAGCCAATTCGAAGCGGCCAATTCTCTGTGTAATCGCGCCCGTAAAAGCGCCTCGTTCATGGCCAAAGAGCTCACTTTCGAGCAAATCGAAGGGAATGGCGGCACAGTTCAGTTTGATCAAAGGTTGGCCGCTGCGGGGGCTCGCATTGTGAATCGCGTGAGCGATGAGTTCCTTGCCAGTGCCGGTCTCTCCTTGGATGAGCACAGTCGTGTCCATCGCCGCAACCCTCTCAGCTTGTTTTAGAACGACTCTCAGAGCCGGGCTGTTGCCTACGATCTGCTCGAATCTGCGGACCCGATGGTCTTGATCTGCCACAGTCATTGATTTGAACTCCGAAGCCCAAGTGCCTTTGCGTAGTCCTCGACCGCGGCTTGAACCGTTTCGAGTAGGACTGCGTTGTCGAAAGGTTTCGTCAAGAACTCCACTGCCCCATCACGCATCGCTCGGATCCGCATCTTGGCGTCACCATGGGCTGTAATGAAAATGATCGGTATGCGGCATCGGTCCGCCTTGAGCTTCGCTTGCAGCTCAATGCCGGAGATTCCCGGCATCCGAATGTCAGCGATCAGGCATCCGGCTTCGTCCTGAGCGCCGGAATGCAGGAATTCTTCCGCGGAGCCGAAACAGACTGTAGATAGCCCCTCCGATTCGATCAGATCTTGTAAGGCACTCTGAACTGACTGATCGTCGTCGACGATGGCTATGAGTCTTGAGCTATGCTCGCTGCTCATCCGCGAAGCCTAACCGTATTCGCAACGGGTGCGCAATTGGCTCTTAGTCGTGCGCACTACCACTTTGGTGGTAGTCGACTAGAAGCGAGGGCGCAGGAATCCCGGACGGGCTCTAGATCAGGACGGGCTATTTGCGAGGGGGGAGTTTGAGCTTGTCGGCCATGCGGACCAAATCAACTACCGATCCGGCCTGCATCTTCCGCATGACGTGGCCTCGGTGGACTTTTACTGTGGCCTCGCTGGCTCCAATTTCAGAAGCAATCTGCTTATTGAGCATTCCAGCGACCACCAGAGTCATTACCTCTTGCTCTCGCGGAGTCAATGCGTGATAGCGCTCCTGCAGATCGTGGATCTCGCGCTGTTGTTCTTGCGCGGTGTGGTCCCGCTCGAGCGCCTGCTGAATTGCGTCCAGCAGATCCTGGTCCCTGAAAGGTTTTGTCAGAAATTCCACGGCACCCGACTTTAACGCCCTGACAGACATGGGGATGTCTCCGTGCGCCGTGACGAAGATGATGGGGATCTGCATGCCGGTCTCGGCCAACCGGCGCTGAAAATCGAGTCCACTCATCTGAGGCAGTCTTACATCGAGAACTAAACAGCTCGGGCGGCCGGTGTGTCTCGCGCCGAGAAACTCCTCACCAGTTGCAAAGGATTCAGAGCGCAGCCCAACGGACTCGACGAGATCGTGGATCGCCTGACGCATGCCGCTGTCATCATCGATGATGAAAACCGTGGGAACGGCCGCGGATTTCATGTATCTGCCTCGACTCTGGCGGCAAGAGTGAAATGAAAAGTTGCGCCTGCCTCCTGATTGGCGGTGGCCCACACTCGGCCACCGTGAGCCTCTACGATCGAGCGGGTTATGGCCAAACCCATGCCCGTGCCCTGTGGTTTCGTGGTGTGGAAGGCGTCAAAAATCTGCTCAGTATTTTCCGAAGGCAATCCTACGCCGGTATCGCTGATCGAGACGACTAGCTGACCTTCAAGAGTTAGTCGAGAGCTAATCGTCAACTTGCCTCCAGTGTCTTTCATAGCGTCAATCGCATTCAGCATCAGGTTCATGAACACCTGTTGAAGTTGCACGCGGTCAGCTAGGACGTTAGGCACATCTTCGTGCAGCTCGGAATAGATTTTTATGGAGTGCCGAACCGCTTCTTTCCTAAGCAGAGCAGTCATTTCTCGAATGATGTCTTTGAGGTCGACGATCCCGCGCTCAGGAGGCGTGCCCTTTTTATAGAAAGACCGCAAATGATTGATAACATTAGCCGCGCGGTTTCCGTCCTGCTCAATTCTCGCTGCTGCTGCACGCGCCCTTTCGATGTCCGGTGGATCGCGCGCGAGCCATCGCAAACACGCGTTGGCGCTGGTGATTGAGGCGGCTATGGGCTGCCTGATTTCGTGCGCCAACGCGGCGGCGAGTTCTCCCATCATATTGACGCGATTGATGTGTGCAAGATCGGCCTCTAACTGCCGCAGCTTTTCGCGCTCCTCTTCGGCGCGCTTTCGTTCGGTTATATCCATGGTGATACCGACGTACTCACCAATTTCTTGAGAAGGATTGTGATGTCCTATGCCACGCAGGAATCTGATGGCGCCGTCGGTACGGCGAATCCGAAACTCGACGTCATAATCCGCGCCTTCGCGGATCGCATTCTCAAGTTTTGCTCTTAAGGCCACTTCGTCTTCTGCAAGGATCGCGTTGTAGAAACGGTCGAACGGAATTGCACCTTGGCTGGGATCGAAGCCATATAGGCGTGCGTTTTCGTCCGATGAATGAAGTATCTCCCATGTGAGCAGATTGCATGCCCAGCTGCCAGTGTGAGTGAGGCTTTGCGCCTCTGTGAGGTATGCACGCTCCCGTCGCAATTCCTGTGTCAGTAGCTCATGCTCGGTGATGTCCACTGTGGTACCGTGAAACGCTTTGAAAACTCCACCTTCAAGAACCGGAACACCTACGCAGCGAACGTACCGCACCTCCCCGTCTGGTCGAACAATCCGCTTCGTCACGTCACAGCCACAGCGCTGCTCATGCATCACCCTGATGGTTTCACCCATGGAGGCTCGGTCATCCGGGTGGATTGTGGCCAGATACTGCTTAAGGTTCGGGGCCCCGTTCTGCGGGTCAAGACCATGAATTTTGTATACCTCTTCAGACCAATAGATACCCAAATCGTCAGACCAACGGATACCCAAATCGTTTGACGCCCAGCTCCCCATATGAGCGAGGCGCTGTCCTTCGCTGAGATAAAACTGGCTTTGCTTCAGGGCTTCCTCGGCGCGCTTGCGGTCAGTAATGTCCTGCACGGTGCCGAACAATTTGTAGGGCCGCCCCGATGCATCTCTCTTCGCATCGCCTGGCATCGAGCTCCAGCGCTTGGGAGTTACGCTGTAGACCGTGCGCACTTCCCCATTGGGACGAACGATCCGAAATTCAGCGTTGGGGTGCACTCCGGCAACAAGGTCCTCGTCTACTCCCCGGTAGAGAGACTCGCGATCTTCAGGGTGGACCATTGCGCGTACTGCCGCTAAATTCATGGGACGTTCCTGCGGACTTAGGCCAAAAATGCGGTAGGTTTCGTCCGACCAGACCACGACATCCGTATCGAGATCCCATTCCCAGTGGCCGACGTGGGCGACGCGTTGGGCTTCTTCAAGCCTGGCTTTGCTTTCCTGTAAGTCTCGAGATAGCTCCGCCAGCGTCTTTTGTACATCCTCATTTGCCATCGTGACAACCTAGCGCTACCTCTATAAAAGCTTCAAACAACTTATCCCGTCTTCTTTTCGCCTTCAAGCGTTCGCTTCCTCCTTACGGGTTGCATCGCAACAGCCATCTGGCTTAGATGCAATCTGCCAGCCCTTCCCTTCACTAGTCGGTCAGGACTCGCAGCCAATATCAATAGTGCGGGGGCGTCCTGAATCTAGAGCTATGGTTAATCCCCGGGGCGGTGTCAATAGTTGGACAGTGACGACCCCACATCACGCACAAGACATCTCCTCCGGCAAGAAGTGTTCACTATGCCAGCGATTTACCTCACCAGGCGGAGATTGTCCCTGGAATTGCGCTTGCATTGTTACGGTAATGCTCGGTCACACACGACGTCGTTTGTTCCGACTGTGAATCCTCAGGGAGAATGCAATGCAAACAATCACGAAGCACTACATCGATGGAACATTCGTGGAATCCCACGGCAGCGAGGTCGTGGACATAATCAAGCCGACCAACGGTCAGGTGATCGCACATGTAACGTTGGCCGATGAAGAGGATACGAGGCACGCCATCGCCGCAGCCAAGAGCGCCTTCGCCAGTTTCGGCCGGTCAACCAAGGAAGAGCGCGCAAAGATTCTGCGCCGGCTGCATCAGGTCGCTTCGGTGCGAGTTGACGATCTAACGGCAGCAATGGTTGAAGAATATGGAGGTGTCGTTCGGTTCGTTCGGCTCATCGTACAGTCCGGCGTTAACGCATTTCTGGCCGCCGAGCAAGCACTCGAGGAGTTGCCCTTGACTCGCAACTGGGGCCAGACGACGGTCACCTTGGAGCCAGTCGGCGTGGCCGGTCTGATTACGGCGTGGAACGCGAACGCGCTGTTCATTTGCTTAAAACTTGCCTCGGCTGTCGCCGCCGGTTGTACGGTCGTCATTAAGCCCAGCGAGTTGAGCTCGCTTCAAACTCAAGTTTTGGTCGAGGCGCTGCACGAGGCCAATCTTCCCAAGGGCCTCCTGAACGTCGTCACAGGCCGCGGGAATGTCGTCGGCGCCGAATTGGTACGCAATCCCGATGTCGCCAAGATCTCTTTCACCGGATCGGTTGGCGTCGGCAAATCAATCATGCGCGATGGGGCAGAAACCATGAAGCGCGTCACCCTTGAACTGGGCGGCAAGTCGCCCACGATTCTGCTCGATGATGCCGTTCTCGACCGGGCGATCCCATCGGCCCTTGTCATGGCTTTTTTGAACAGCGGTCAAGCGTGTGCCGCAGGAACAAGGCTTTTGGTGCCCAAGAGTAGACTCGACGCAATCCGCCGTGCAATCGCGGACGCCATGCCTGCCTTCCCGGTCGGCGATCCGGCCGATCCAAAAACGGTCATTGGGCCGATGGTGTCCCAGAGGCAGTACGATCAGGTGCAGGGCTATATCCGCAAGGGCATAGAAGAAGGTGCGGAGGTGCTCGTCGGCGGTGAGGGTCACCCCGAAGGATTCGAAGCAGGTTACTTCGTGAAGCCCACGGTATTTATCAACGTACAGAACGACATGACGATCGCCAAGGAGGAGATTTTCGGTCCCGTGCTGTCTGTCATCGCTTATGCCTCAGAAGACGAGGCGATCAAGCTGGCCAACGACTCTGAGTATGGTCTCCACGCTGGCGTTCTTGGAACTGACCTCACGCGCGCGCGTCGCGTCGCCTCGCAGATACGGTCAGGGCGCGTCGTGATCAACAATATGACGGATGATCCGCAGGCACCCTGGGGCGGATTCAAATACTCCGGCATCGGCCGTGAATATGGCCGCTACGGAATCGAGGCGTTTCTCGAACCACGAGCCATCCTCGAGTAACCGCTCTTGCCGGGCACGAACGAGCGAACAAGGAGATCAACCATGAGCAAACATGTCGCCATCTCCCCAAGTGAAGCCGCCGACCGCTTCGCGATCCGTGAGCTCATCGAGGCCTACGCACACTGCGCCGACCGTCGCGATGCGAAAGGTCAGATGTCTCTCTTTACCCCAGACACCCACTTCGTGGTGTTCATCAATGCCAAAGATCCGACGCCCTCCCAGGAACTCCACTCGCGCGAAGCGCTCGCTCCCGTCTTCGCAGACTTGAACAAGTACGACGCCACTACGCACTTCGTCGGACAGAGCACAATCTTCACCCTTACATCCGACCGGGCGACCGGCGAAGCTTACTGCATGGCGCACCACGTCACGGTGGACGGGGGAAAGCGACGCGTGATGCTCGCCTCGCTCCGATACCTCGACACGTTCGTCAAGTTGGACGGCGCATGGCTTTTTTCGGAGCGCATCCTCTACGTCGACTGGCTGGAGGAGCGAGCGCTCTCATGACACCGACGAGTCAGAAGCGTCTTGTGCTCGTGGGTGCCACTGGAATGGTTGGCGGATTTGCGCTCCGCTACGCACTTGAGAACACCGCAGTTGGAACTGTTACTGCTATCGTGCGCCGGAAGCTCGGCATTTCAGATCCAAAGCTGCAAGAAGTTCTGCGTCGTGACTTCGCCGACTGCTCCTCACTTTCGCGGGTACTTTCAGGTCAAGACGCGGCGGTCTTTTGTCTGGGCGCCTATACGGGAGCGGTGTCCGACACCAAAGTCCGCAGGATAACCGTGGACTACACGATTGAGTTTGCGCGAGTTCTGCGCGGCAGCAGCCCCAACGCGGCCTTCTCATTCTTGAGCGGAAGCGGCGCGGATTCGACCGGACGAAGCCGGATCGCTTTCGCGCGATACAAGGGAGAGGCCGAGAACGCACTCCTCGCGGCCGGATTCCCGTGCGTTTACCTCTTCCGGCCCGCATATATCTATCCCGTGGAGCCGCGGAAGGAACCGAATTTCAGCTATCGCCTTTTGCGCGCCATTTACCCCGCGTTTCAGTTGCTGTTTCCGAAACAGGTGATTCGCGCCGACGACTTGGCACGTGCCATGGTGGACGTCGCCGTCCAAGAAACTGACCGCGGAGGTCGGGTTTTCGAGAACTGCGACATCCGAGCCATGCTCAAACGAATTCATCCCTCCACAGGGTGACGCAGCGCCTCGGTCGCTGGAACAGAGTGAATTGGAGGCAGAGGATCTATGAACCTAAATAGGCTTACAGCGAGAGAGAACTGGTTCCGCATCGGCTGTAAGGCGGATCTCGTGAGAGTAGGAACTCACAAGTTACCGATGGCCGTTCTATGGCTGGTTGTGTTTTGGATTTTCCCCTCGGCAACCCGTGCCCAAGTTCCGGTGTACGAAGTCACGCCCGTAGAAAGCACCATCAAATTTGGTGTCGACTCTTCGGTGCCTATTAAAGGTACCTTCGACAAATGGAACGCAAGCATGAAGTTTTCGTCCACGGATGTGAGAAGCGGCGTTTTAGAGATCGAGATTCAAGCTGACAGCGTGAATACCGGTAGTGGTCTAAAAAACAACAAATTGAAGAGCAAGGACTTCTTTGACGTGAAAGACTCTCCCACCATTACCTTCAAATCCACGAAAGTCGTTCAGACCGGTCCGAACACATTCGACCTGGAAGGAGACTTTACGATTCGCGGGGTCACGAAAACCGAAAAGCTTACTCTTGCAGATAACGGCAAGGGATCAACTTCCGGAAGCATTGACGGCACGATGGCCTTCGATCGCAAAGACTACGGGATGAACAAGAATATTCCCTTCGTTAAGATCGCCAACCGTGTCGAAGTAAATGTTTCCCTCAAATGGAAGCGCGTCAGCGGAGCTTCTCCAGTTTTCCAACAATAATTCGCAATTCGACAAAACGGGAAAGGCGCTAACTCCGGTGAGCTGTCACTCCGATGCACAGCCTGAGGAGCGCGGGCCTGGGAATGAATGCAACGGCGCTACTTCTTCGCAAGAAAGCATCTTTTTGTGCGAATGGTGCCTAGCTCCTAATACAGAAGTAAGGCCTCATCAATTCTAAGGAGCGGCGGCTTTCCGTTTTGCTGTCCTGCGTAGTGCGGCTCGTGCATGAAACAGTCGCACTTTCGCTGCCGCGACGGAGATCCCGAGTGCCTCGGCGGTTTCATGCAGGGAGCACTCCCGCAAAACACGCGTTGGCGCTGGTGATTGAGGTGGGCTGCCTGATTTCGTGCGCCAACGCGGCAGCGTTCGCCTGACCAATGGTTCGACATCAACGCCTTCGCGATTCCGGCTGACTTTACATATGGAAACGCCGGACGCAACATCCTGATCGGCCCCGGTCAGCGCATTCTGGATGCCTCGATC